>Ga0209647_1000528_pt1 | contig 35986 bp, 32 predicted proteins | sample GraSoi_2013_60cm_FD_185827 | JGI IMG/M metagenome (GOLD analysis project Ga0209647, IMG submission 185827) | Grasslands soil microbial communities from the Angelo Coastal Reserve, California, USA - Sample 9_17_2013_60cm (SPAdes) (version 2) | ecosystem: Environmental > Terrestrial > Soil >... | reverse complement strand
TGTCACTGGGAACTCGACGCCCGACAGCACGCCGGTTGGGAGCATTAATCGTGCCCGCTGGCCCGCGGAGGTTGCCAGCAGAAAAGCACGCGCCCATGCGGATAGCAATTGTGAAACAACGCCGGTGGTGCACTGTTTTCGCTGATGGAAATCGGCGGGTTCCAGGTAAGCCGCTGAGATTGCGGAACAAGTGGGCACCTCTTGAGGGGCGCTAAGCGTCACATTCCAAATCGCGAAGGTTAAAACTTCGCGAGTCAGCGGAGACCCTCGGCTTCTAGTCCGCCGATGGAGAGGAAAATGACTCGAGCTCACAAGACATTTTGCAGATGGGTATTGCTTTTTTGTTTCGCGTGCCTGCCGGCTCGCGCGCAAAACGTTGAATTTCTGCCGGAAGTTGATGCTCATTTGAAACTGAACTCCAACGTTCGCGTTTATTTCGAGGATAAGAACGATCGGGACGGTGGCGATCCTACTCAACTTACCTTCGGTCCGAGCATTCAGCTCTATCTGAAACCCTTGATCAAACTCAGGCACGTTACGGCTTTTGATCTGGACGACTCGAAGTCAAGAGCGTTGGTTCTCGAAGCCGGATACCGCCGCATCATTACTCCGGGTGACCCGTCCGAAAATCGTATGCTGACTGCTGTGACCTCGAACTTTCCCATGAAGGCTGGCTTCCACCTCTCGGACCGCAACCGCGCGGATCTCGACTGGAAGAGCGGCCGTTTCACCCGGCGCTATCGGAACAAATTGACCATCGACCGAACTTTTTCGATTCACTCCTATCACCTCATCCCTTATGTCGCCGTCGAGCCATTTTACGAGAGCCAATATAAGAAATGGAGCGCCACTGATATCTATGCGGGTTGCTTGTTCCCCGTGGGCAAGCACGTCCAATTCAACACCTACTATGAGCATGAGAACGATACGAGTAAACGCCCGAACAAGCAGAACAATTTCGTTGGGCTGGCGCTCTATCTTTACTTTTCCCCGGAGAAGAAATGAATGTCGAAGTCAGACTACAATCCGGCCTTACCCCATAGTAGCGCCACCGCACCACGGTGGTGTAGTTCGATGCGAGTGCAGAAGGCTCTGTCACTTTTGACAGTTACCTCCGCTGGCCGCCAAACGCAGCATTGGCGAGTGGAATTGTAGCGCGCAATTCAGAGAACGTTCCGCCGAATCATTCTTTGGCAACGTAGAAATACGGAGGACAGCTATGACTTATCCTGATCACGCGTGGCGCCGCGGTTCAGTTCTGTTTATGTCGATTCTTTTCGCTTGCCTTGGAGCTTCGGCTCAAGATGCAAACGATAAGATGCCTCACGAAATCCAATTGCCGCAGCCAGCGGAAGCACCGCCACGCGCAAAGTATAAATTCGATTTGAGCAACAATACTGATTCCGTCGAGAAAGGGAACCTTCCATCCAAAGGCTTGGAGCTCGGTACCAAGCCTGCAGCGCGAGGCACCGGTGGCACGCGCAAACTCACTTTGGAGGAGGCCAAGGCCCAAGCTTCTTCGGCGAACAATCCACTCGCCCGCCTGGCTCACTTAGGCGTGGAAGCCGCGAAGCAGCACCGCGAAGGCGTTCAGGCAGATTACTTCCCTAAGGTGGGCCTGATGCTCTCGAACTTTCACTTCAACAAGTTCATGGGACAGGAGATTCAAGTCCGGCGCCCGATCGCGGGCGGGACCGCCGCGCTCGCGGTGCCGTTATTGAATAAAAACGAGACTCTATTCGCGGCGACTGCTACGCAACCTATCACGCCACTCTTCAAGATCCGTGAAGTCGTGAATCTCGCCCGCGCAGATGAACGCATCGCGCGCGCCAAGGCCGGCATGCCCGTGGAGGAAACGGCCATGAAGGTCGAAAAGAACTATTTCGACCTCTTGGTCGCGCAGTGTGAATTGGTCGCAGCGAGGTCCGAAGCGAAGAAAATTGAGAGCAAGCAAATGATTGCGAGCAACGGGGCCGTACCGGTCATCACGGACGAGTATCGGAGCGAATTGATTCAGGCTGACAAAGTTCTAGTGAATGCCGAAAGCAAAGTGAAAGAGCTTACTGCATCGATGAACGAAATGCTTGGTTGGGCCGAAGAGACGCAGCTTGAACTAGTCCCACCCGATCCGCTGGAAGAGCAAATCTCATTGCGGGAAGCGGCCGGAAAGGCCCTTGTTGCAAATCCCGACCTCATCGAAGCGGAGCAGAATGTCGTAAAGGCCAAGGCAGGTTCAAAGCTTTCAAAATTGGATTATGTGCCGGACATGGCGGTGATCGGCGGATTCACCAATCAAAATGCCGTGCCACTTCTGCCGAGGGACTTTTCTTTTGTCGGTTTTATGGTTTCCTACAACCTATTTGACTTTGGGAAGCGCGAACACACTGTCAAGGAGCGAACAGCCCAACGGGAGATGGCTGAAATTGCCGTGCAACTGACCAAGGAAAAACTGTCTGCGAGCGTGAAAGAGAGCTACTTCGAATTGGAGCGTTCCAGGCAATTTGTCCAGCTGGCGCGCCGTCTAGGCGCGACCGGCCAAACCCTGAGCGTGAAATTTGACCCGAATGATCCGGACGCCACGAGCGCAAAAGCAAAGATGGACACGGAGCTGTTCCGAGCTGAATATGACCACCGCCAAGCGTACTCGAGGCTGAAGGTTCTCATGGGTGCGGAATAGGAAATTTTGCAAACCTAACGTCGCATCGACTCGCCTCTGAAGAGCCCTACGTCGGATGGTCTGCGATTGAGAAATGTAAGCTCCTTGCGGTGCCCTGCCATTGAAGCCGGCTCTCACGAACTGAGTGATATCGGGCACCCTGACGTGCGTTGGCAAGGACACTGGTGAGAGGAAGAACAAGAATAGCGATGGGTAACTTATGGTCCGTCAGAACGTTGGTATGTTCATTTCTCGCTATCCTTTTGTTTGCAGGATCAACTCTTGCTCAGGAGAGGCCGAACTCCGCTACAGAGGAAAACCGAAACGAAGCTAAACCAGGCCGAGGGAACTCGGAAACAGCAAAGGCGGAAGAACAGGAACCCGCCGCAGGCGGCGGTACGGAAGCTCTTCAGAAAGCAACGCAAAACCCCGTCGCGAGTCTCATCAGCGTCCCTGTCCAGAACAACAATAATTTTGGAGTGAGTCCCGGTTACCGTACCCAGGACGTTCTGAATATTCAGCCCGTCGTACCAATCGGCATTTCGAGAGACTGGAATCTGATTATCCGGTGGATTACGCCGATCATCTGGCAACCGCTGCCCGGTCCACCGTCCACTCCGGGAACGGGCGTGTTCGGCTTCGGAGATATGGTTCCTACCCTTTTCCTATCTCCGGCGAAGCCAGGCAAGTTGATCTGGGGAGTAGGCCCAGTTTTCCAGTTACCCACGGCAACGAGCACATTTCTAGGGCAGGGGAAGCTGGGAATGGGGCCGTCCGCCGTTGCGCTGACGCAACCCGGCCACTGGACGTTGGGCGTTCTCGCAAACAACATCTGGTCGGTGGCCGGTTCGGGCAGCCGTCCGCCGGTCAACCAGTTCTTGCTGCAGTACTTCATCAACTACAACTTGAAGAAGGGCTGGTACATCACTTGGCAGCCCACCCTGACAGCCAATTGGGAGGCCACCAATGGCGGCCGATGGGTAGTGCCGTTTGGTGGGGGCGTGGGAAGAATCATGAAACTCGGATTCCAGCCGGTCTCTCTCACCGCACAGTTTTATTGCAACGCCATTCATCCTCCGGGCACTTCGCCTTGGGGCATGCGGTTACAGATTGCGTTGCTCTTCCCCAAGTTGAGTAAGGAGATGCAGCAGATGCTACTGGAGAAAAAACTGAATCAGCTAAAGCAGGAGCAGCCGCAAAACAATTAAATGCGAGCTAAGAGTGCTATCCCTATTACGAAAGTGTGGCAATCGTAGGAGTCAGAAGAATGACTACTCCAATTCTTGCGTTCCCCAGTGTGAGCCGTTTTTTCCTCCTCGTGCCTCTCTTGGCATTCCTCTGTTGTCCAGCTCTGGCAAGACGACAGGACGTGGTCGTCATGAACAATGGCGACCATTTCACTGGGCAAGTAAAGCGCTTGAAAAACGGCTTGTTGTTCATCGAGACGGACTACGCGTCCGGTAATATTGGCCTGGATTGGGATCAAGTGCAGTCGGTCCAAAGCACTGCTACCTTCCAAATTGTGTTAAACAACGGTCAAAGACTCGTGGGGAAGATTGAAAAGGCTTCTGTTGAGAACGCGAAGCGTGAGGACTTTCTGATTCGCGAAGCCACCGGGGAAGTTCAGGTCCCGTCGGCATCCATAGTGAACATTGACTCGAACAAGCCGACATTCTGGCGGCAATTGCAGGGAACCATCGATTTTGGTTACAGCTTCACCAGCGGAAATAGTCAGTCGTCATTGAACGCGGATACGAGCGCGACGTACCGGGCCAAGGGCTGGGAGGCCGCGACTTCGCTCGATTCAACGTTTAGCGGCCAGTCGGGAGCGTCCAAAACAAATCGTGAAGACCTGCAGGCGACGTTCACCAAATTTCTAAACAGAAATTCCTTCGTCGCGGGTCTATCTGATTTTCTTCACAGCAGCCGGCAAGATCTGATCCTGCGGACGACCCTTGGCGGCGGTTATGGACGCTACTTAAAGCGCACCACCAACAGCAACTTGGCCTGGCTGGGCGGGGTTGCATACATTCGCGAATCCTTCGGCACCACCGCGGGTAATCCATCGGGCCAGAGTATGGAGGCTGTGGTGGGGTTACAATACAACTATGTTCGCTTTAACTTCGGAGAGTTCCAATCTCAGGTGCGGACATTTCCGGGGCTAACGGACTCCGGCCGCCTGCGCTTAACCACGAACAATTCAATCACCGTCAAACTAAGAAACAACTTTTACCTCCAATTCACATTCTGGGATAACTTCGATAGCAGACCGCCGGCGACGGCAAGAAAGAATGAGCTCGGCACGAGTTCGGGAATCGGCTGGTCCTTTTAGCTGCGATTCCAGCCGCTGATAGATTTCAGGAGCGTTGGTCGATGACGCTCTGTTTTTCCAACTCTTTAATCACTACCTTAATCAGTTCCTTGATCACTTTCATCGGCGAATTTGCATCGAAAGTATTGGTGGTTCCCGTCCACACGAGCTCGCCATCGGGTTTTTCGGTCGAATAGAAGTTTGTCTCGACCTGCGCGCTTTTCTCTTTCACCAAATATCCGGGGGAATAAACCAGGGGACACCGCTCCGTAATAGGCGGCCAAGCTACCATAATAAGGATACGGACTATAGACCTGGCCGGGGACATATGTGGTCTTCTTTTCTGCTTTGGTCAAGCGCGCCACGACAATCGCGTCAAACCCCTGTTCCTGGATCACCGCCTTCAAGTCGTTCAAGTCGATGGGTGTCGCGTTGGGCCGCGCCAGGAACACATAACTCTGAGTAGCCTCAATTCCCGGCCTCGCGATTGCCGCCACTAGCTCATCCTCAAATTCCGCGCGGTTCTCCGCCTTGCCATTCAGAGCCAGCACTAGAATATTCGCAAAGCGCCCGCCGGAATAGTTCGGATTCTTCCAGCTCAGCAGCATCTTTGGGGCGCTCGCTGCCAAGAGCGCGGGAATGGCGAGGGCAGTCACGAACAACAGCCATTGCTTTCTCAAAGCGATTCGCCCTTTCTGCACTCCGTGAACTCCTTGCCCGGCGCCACACGCCCGGGGAATCCATGGAGAGCGATTCATCCTCCATGCGCGGCTTCATACTGTCAAAAGCTACATTACCCTCACCAAGCCGTTGGACGCTACGGTTTCTCTGGCAGCCCCCCTCCCCCCCCTTTTTTCATAAGTGTTGATTCTAAAGGAAGTTAAAGTCTTTTGTTTTGATACACTTTTGCAAGTGTTGATTCTAAACAGGTTAGACTAAGGTAGAGACTCACAATTGTTTTGGTTGAGTGTGCCGATTATCCTCCGAATATTGGTGGTCGGGTGTCAATGCGCGGTGACGTCATTGGGGCGAAATTCAGTTGTTTCGGGGATGCTCGCTGGCGACCCGAAGCACATTTAATAACTAGAGAGATATTACCAAAATAAGGCTTCAGTTGTCAAGACAAATTTATGAGAACTGTACGATTGATCTCCAAAAGGGGGTGTAGCCGATTTCTAAGGTGTTCGGATATACCGTAGACGGGCGTTCTGTACCGGCAGAGCACTTAAAATTAGGACAGCACCGCAAATCACTATTTGCGGCGTTCATGCTCAGGAGCATGTAAGATATTGGTTTCTCTCTCTCTGGGGCTACGACGCCGCCTTCGGCGTTAGCGTCCCAGAAGTGGCGATCGAAATGTACGTAAGCCTTCGTTCCGACTCGGCCCCCTCTCTCGTGCCCTCGCCTCTCATATTGCGTTCCTCACTCGCACGGTTACCCGTCTTGTCCTTGATCTGGCACATCACGCATCCGGACACCCACAGGTTTCTGCTATTCGTGGTGAGATATCGGTGGCCGGACCTATTCGCAGGCTCGAGGACCTTATGAGATCGCTCTACGGCCGACTATCGGTGAGCGCAGCGAATCTGGATACCAGGTTCCGCATAACTATCCTAGCTCTCCTGACGGCTACCGTGTGCTACCTGGCTGCGAGGCTGGGTGGGGCTTTGATCATAAAAGTCCCTCAAACGGTTTGGCCACTTTGGCCAGGGTGCGCGGTTTTGGTCGCCATTCTCTTGCTCGTGCCGCGGAAAATCTGGCCGATTCTTCTCCCCACAGGCCTGGCCGGTTTTGTTCTCTATGACTTGCAAGCGGGTGTGTCAATTCCTAGGATTGCCTGGCTCATTCTGGCCGACACTTTTGAAGTTCTTGTCGCTGCTTGGGGGCTCAGCTATTCCCTGAACGGCCTGCCCCGTTTGAACAGCTTGAAAGCCCTTGCAAAGTATTCATTCTTTACGGTGTTCCTTGCACCGCTCATCGTGGCGTCCATCGGCATCCGTGGCTTAGGCGGGGACAGTTGGCTCAGCTGGAGATTTATCTTTCTGTCGGAAGCATTGGCCTTTCTCACCGTAACCCCCGCCATTCTCGGTCTGCTTGGCCAAGGCCGGCCATCGTTACGAACCTTTCGAGTGCATTACTTGGAAGCAGCCATACTGGTGGCTGCGCTAACTTCCTTGGGCTATTTCATGTTCGTTGCTTCAGGGAGGGGCGCTCCACCTGCACTGCTTTATTCTCTTGTGCCATTTCTAATCTGGTCCGCTTTGCGTTTCGGGTCCACGGGCGTCGGTGTCTCGGCAAGCATAGTTGCCCTCATGTCCATTTGGGGCGCGGTCCACGGACGTGGTCCCTTCACCGAAACGGACCCAATCAACCGGGTCTTGTTCCTACAGCTCTTCTTATTATTCACTTCCATGCCTTTTATGGTCCTGGCAGTCGTCGTAGAAGACCGCAAGTGCGCGCAAGACGAGCTCCGCACAAGCGAAGAGCGTTTACGTTTGGCCATGGATGCCGGCAAATTAGGGGGATGGGAGTGGGACATCAAGAGCGGGCGCAATCCCTGGTTCGGCCGAAAATACGAACTGATGGGAATAGCCTCGGCCGATCGCTCTGGATCTGTGCAGGATTTCTGGGATCGAGTGCATCCGGGGGATGTCGACCAGGTGCGGAAGGCCGTTGAGATTGCGAAACAGAATCATCGGACTTTCGACCAGGAATTCCGTGTCGTGTGGCCAGACGGGACAGTACGTTGGCTGCGATCTGAGGGGAGATTCTTCTACGGACCCGGCGGCGAGCCGGAGCGCATGCTAGGCATTTCGACTGATATCACGAAGCGCAAGCTTGCGGAGCAAGCGTTGCTGCAGAGACAGGCGGAACTCACGGAAGCACAGTCGTTAGCCCAGGTCGGCAGCTGGCGTTGGGAGGTAAAGACTGACACGGTTTCGTGGTCGCAAGAACTTTATCGAATCGCGGGAATGGACCCCGGCATGCCAGCCGTTAGCTACAAAGATCATTCCAAACTCTACACGGCTGAAAGCTGGGAACGCTTGCGAGCCGCGGTGGAAGAGGCGCTGCGCACCGGAAGGCCATACGAATTGGACCTGGAGATGATTCGCGTTGACGGTGCCAGGAGATGGCTCATTGCGCGCGGCGAAGCGCATCGCGATGCATCTGGCGCCGTCGTACAGCTTCGCGGAACGGTGCACGACATTACGGAGCGCAAGAGAACAGGGGAAGCGCTGCGAGAGAGCGAAGAGCGGCTTCGTCTGGCGATCCAGGCTGGAAAGATGTTCGCCTATGAGTGGGATGCAACCACTAATGTGGTCGAGCGCTCCGCAGAGAGCGCCCAGATTCTCGGGATAGATGAGGCGACACCCCTTGCCGGCCAGCAAGTCTTGGCCAATGTTCACCCGGACGACCTAGAAAGACTTAAGGCTGCAATTACCGAGCTCACTCCTGAAACGCCCTACCTTCAGATTAGTTATCGTATAGTGCGTCCCGACGGCACTCTAATCTGGGTGGAAAGAAACAGCCGCGCACACTTCGACAACCACGGCAGAATGCTGCGGATGGCAGGCATGGTGGCGGACGTTACTAAGCGCAAACGAGCCGAAGAGGGCCTGCGCGAGAGCGAGGAGCGCTTACATCTGGCCATCCAGGCCGGGGGGATGTACGCATACGAGTGGGATCCGTTAACCGACAGAGTGACGCGGTCTGCGGAGTGCATCGATATTCTCGGAAAGGACGAGCCACTGCAGATTACTCGCCGGGAATTGAGCGCCCGGGTCCACCCGGACGACCGCGAGCAGTTTGCGGCCAACGCTTCGCAGCCCACTCCTGAGCACCCAAATTCCCAGATGACCTACCGCGTTCTGCGTCACGATGGTAGCGTGATCTGGCTGGAGAAGAGCGCGCGAGCCTTCTTTGACGACCAGGGCAGGATGCTACGGATGATAGGAGTAGTAGCCGATATCACCGCGCGCAAACACGCGGAACAGGCTCTGGCGCAGTCACAAGAGAAGTTTTCGAAAGCATTCCGGCAAAGCCCAATGCTACTCACGTTATCGAGCACCAAAGACCATCGCTACATCGAGGTTAACGAAACCTTTGAACGTATAACCGGCTGGCGCCGTGACGAGGTCATCGGACGCACGGCCTTCGACCTTGGGCTCTGGGTGGATCCGGCCCAAAGAGTTGACGTCATAAAACGCCTTCTGGCCGAAGGCAGTCTTCGTGAGTTGGAGGCCCGTTTTTGTATGAGAGACGGAAGCATCCGTATTGGTGAGGTGTCAGCGGAAATGATCGAACTCGACGGTCAGCCGTGCGCGCTCGGCGTTATCGCGGACATCACCGACCGTAAAAAGGCCGAAGAGGCCCTGCGCGAGAGCGAGGAACGGTTCCGGTTGGTCGCCAACACCGCTCCCGTCCTTATTTGGATGTCCGATACGGACAAGCTATGCACCTACTTCAATATCCCATGGCTGGACTTCACTGGACGATCCATTGAATCCGAGCTTGGAAACGGCTGGGCCGAAGGGGTCCACCCAGAGGACTTTAAGGTTTGCCTGGAGACCTACAGCAAAGCCTTTGATCGCCGGGAAAGGTTCAGCATGGAGTATCGGCTCCGCAGGCATGACGGAGAATATCGATGGGTTCTCGATATTGGGGCTCCAAGATTCAATGAAGATGGATCATTTGCCGGTTACATTGGATCGTGTGTTGATGTTACCGACCGCAGGGTGGCTGAAGAGGCGTTGCGAGAGAATGAGGATAAGCTTCGGCTCCTTCTCGACTCCACCGCTGAAGCTATTTATGGAATTGACCTCGAAGGCCGCTGTACATTCTGCAACCGAGCCTGTCTTCGCGCTTTGGGATATCAACGTGCCGACGATCTCCTCGGCAAGAATATGCACGAGCTGATTCATCACTTTCGTGGCGATGGCACGATGCTCCCTGCAGAAACAGGTCGAATTATGCGGGCGTTGCAAACCGGACAAGGCGTCCACGTCGACGAAGAAGTCCTGTGGGACGCCAAAGGAAAAAGTTTCCCTGCTGAATACTGGTCCTATCCCCAGCGCAAGGGGCAAGAGGTTGTTGGCGCGGTGGTCACCTTTCTGGATATCACGGAGCGCAAACGTACGGAAGCGGCCCTTGAAAACCTAAGTCGGAGGTTGATTGGCGCGCAGGAACAGGAACGTACTCGAATCGCCAGAGAGCTTCACGATGATATCGGTCAACGTCTCGCCTTGTTGACAGTCGAATTGGGGCAACTCCCACAGGATTCTCCCGATTTGCCTGCGGAAGTCGGTGGCCGCATTGACGAATTACGGAAGCAGGCCTCTGAAATAGCGGCCGACGTCCAATCCTTGTCCCACGAATTGCATTCGTCAAAACTGGAATATCTGGGCATTGTCACGGCCATGAGAGGATTCTGTAGAGAATTCTCTGTGCAGCAGAATGTAGAAATTGCCTTCGCTCATGATGCCATTTCACGAATGGTCCCATCCGACATCTCGCTTTGCCTTTTCCGCGTCTTACAGGAAGCTTTGCACAATGCAGTCAAGTACAGCGGAGTGCGGCACTTCGATGCGCAACTGCGCGCATCTTCGGATGCGATCGATCTCACTGTGCGCGATTCGGGACCGGGTTTTGACGTCGAAGGGGCAATGAAGACCTCCGGGCTTGGCCTCGTCAGCATGGCGGAGCGGATAAAGCTGGTGGGCGGACAGCTTTCCATCGAATCGCACCCCGGAAGCGGCACGACGATCCACGCCAGCGTGCCTCTCCGCGGGGCATCGCAAGCAGCACCGTAGAAGCGTAACAATCCTGTACCCTCTTTTGCTCTGTAAAGCGTTAACCTGCCTTACCCTTACATCGCAGGAACGATGCCAGACTGTCACTTTTGCCAGTTCTCAGAATAGGAGCCTTTGCCTATTGTCGAGCACTCCAAATTGGCATCGAGCCCTATGCCCTCTAAGAAATGCGGATCGGAACATCAGACGGAGTTTGACGCAGAGATGAATGTCCATTTTCCCGGACCTGGAAGCCGGGATAAGCAGGCCGTCTTGCTAAACCCAAAGCTCCTGGTCTGCTTAGATTGCGGCTTTGCGGAGCTGACCATTTCGAGGAAAGAATTGCCGAGTCTTGCAAGGGGCCTCGGGGAGCAAGACCGGGTGTCCTAGGCCGTCATTCCTGATAAACACCTGAGTGCTCCGCGCGGATTTTTTGGAAGACGTGGCTGTCTTTGTCGCCGTGGAAGCTGCCAGATGAATACCCGCAAAGGATATCTACGCCGTATGTTTTTGCTACCTCGTCCCAGAGTTGTTCGACTTGAATCGCCGCCTCCGCCGAGCGCTCCCCCCACAGGGTAGGTGCGCATTCTCCACAAGCAGAAACGCCACGATGCTTCCCATTTACCGCTTTGGTCGCCGTCCTGATGAGATCGCTGGCAACTCTCAGAAAGCGAACCCGATCAGGCAAACCGTTGACCATGAATGTGGAGAGCACCTCCTCAACATCCAAAGCGATATAGACGCCCTGTTCAACAACAGCCGCAACATCCACGCCCTGTGCCTGCAATGTCCGCCGAAGACTAACGAGATGTGACTCGGTGGCTACGACCACTACCGCATTCCCGGACTCAAGAGCGGCTTTAACGAAAGCACTGAAGCTCGCCAGAAAGGACGCATCATCAAGATAGAAGAAAACCTCGTGGCGGCGACTGATTTCTGTTTCCTGTGAGTCGAACGGCGCATGTGACGGGCGGACCTCCGAAGGGCGCGAGCGATTGGGGGCGGCGGAATCTTGACCTGTCACTCCTCCGCTGACAAACTGCTTGCCCTCGAGGACGGCTTTCACAGCAGGCAGGAGTTCGCTTCCAGCGAATTCTTTCACAACATAGCCCAGTGCACCCAAGTTAAGGGCTTCTTGCACGACGTCGTCAGAAGATTCTTGGCTCAGGAAAATTATTTTGGCCGTTGGGACGAGCTTGCGGATCTGCCGAGCCGCCTCGATTCCATTCAACGAGGGGAGACCGATGTCGAGAAGAATTAGGTCCGGGTTAAGTTCTTCTGACTTCTGCACTGCGGTCAATCCGTCTGACAGTTCAGAGATGACTGCCAATTGTGGCATCTTCCGCAGCAACGCACGCACAAACCCACGGAAAGGTTCGAAATCATCTACGATTACGATGCGAATATTCGAGTTTTCCAGCAAGCCCTGCTTCTGAAGGGGGTCCAACTGCAGATCATCGAAGCCCGCCACGAGTCTAGTCTCATTGTTGTTCCAAAACAAGCCAAGAGTGTGATGCATGATTGCCAGGCAGAAGTCACTGACAGAGCAGCTCAGTTGACGATGCCCGTGGTGGCAGACCGACGCGGCGAACCAGATCTTGGAAGCGCGGATCGTCACGCAAGTTGTCCATGCTCGGGTCTATATCAAGATAGATCAGCCAGTGGGATTTCTCTTCGTAGGCCCTCGCCAGCTGTTCAAGCGCGTGGTCGTTTTCTCCGATGCCGACGTAGATTCCCGCCAAGAAGTAAGGTGCGACATATTTTTGCTGTGCTAGTTTTGTCAGGCTCTCGAGTATTTCGAGCGCATCCTTGGTCTTATTGACGGTTCCGTAAGTATGGGCGAGCGCCGCGCGCATCAGGGAGCTGCCGCCTGACAGGGCCACTCCGTTTTCACCTTCGGCGATGGCCATTTCGTATCGACCCGTTTTCCTGTAGACGAGCCCAAGAATCCAATGCGTGACAGGATAATTTCGTTCCAATTCCACGGTTCTCCGTAGCTGCTCGATGGCCTCCTCGTATCGGCGCGCAAGGTAGTAGGACCATCCGACAGCCACGTTGATAATCAGTGAGAGTGGATCGAGCTCATGGCTGCGCTTTATTCTGGCGATAGCTTCGTCGGTTCGTCCCATCGTCATCAGATACTCGGCGTACCAGTGATTCGCGGTGGGGTAGGCGGGACCAAGTTGCAGGCTACGCTTGAATTCCGCCTCAGCCTCTAGCCAGTCCCAATCGGAAAGCCACAGGGGAGCCGCTAGGGACGTGTGCGCTTCGGCGAGATCCTCGTCAAACCGCAAGGCCTTTATTGCGGCTGCCTTGGCTTTCGGGAAGGTGTCCTTTGGCGGCAGATGGCTGTTCCATCCGAGGAGTACGTAGGAGTCAGCTAGTCCGGAATACGCCAGAGCGTAGCTGGGGTCCTTCTCTACGGCCTGCCGAAAGTACTCGATACCCTTGTCGGATCCTTCTTCAGTCCATTTGCTCCAGTGATAGCGGCCTTTGAGGTACAGCTGATATGCCTCGGCACTCTCCGTGTGACGCCTAGCTAACCGCTTCTTCTCCGCCGGGGTGAGATGCAGCCGCAGTTTACCGGAAATTTCGTTGGAAATTTCCTCTTGGATAATAAAGATGTCTCCTAGCTTGCGATTGTACTGCGCGCCCCACAGTTGAGAGCCTGTCGCCACATCCACCAATTCGGTTCCGATAATCAAAGAGCCGTTTCGCTGCGCTATTGTTCCCGTGAGGACGGTGCGGACACCGAGTTCGCGGCCAACAGTTTGAGGGTTAATTTCCCGGCCCTTATAACGAAATACGGTGCTTTGCGCCATCACTCGTATTTTCGGCAGGGTTGCCAAAACATTGATCAAGCACCCAGTGATTCCGTCACTGAGGTATTCGTTGTCTGGGTCGCCACTCGCGTTTGTGAAGGGTAAAACGGCAAGCGAGTTGATGCTCTTGGAAATTCGCTTTTGAGGAAGGGCGCTGTCGGCCAGGAACGCCCGTCCAGACTCCATGTCCCGCTTTAGCCGCCCCAAGTCGGCTCGCAAGTCGACGGCGCTTTGGTAACGCAGAGCGCGGTCTTTCGCCATTGCTTTGTTGATGATGCGTTCCAACTCGGCAGGCAATCTTGGGTTTAGGTGCAGTGAAGAGATCACAGGATTGTTCAGAATTGAGTCGAAAACAACCCAAGAATTAGTCCCCGTAAACGCGCGCCGACCGGTGGCTAGCTCGTACATAACTGCTCCAAACGAGAAAAGGTCGGTGCGCGAGTCCAACTCTTCGCCGCGTACTTGCTCCGGGGACATGTAGGCGACCGTACCCAACGTCGTTCCTGGAGTCGTCAAGCATTCGGGTTCAACGGCAAATTTTGTCAAAGTATTGGCACTAGCGGCGAGTTGCTTTTTAGGTGTGATCTTAGCCAAGCCAAAATCCAGAATCTTGGCATGGCTTCTTTGGGTGACGAAGATGTTCGCGGGCTTGATATCGCGGTGAATGATGCCTTCCGCGTGAGCGGCATCCAGTGCATCTACGACCTCTATACAAATATCCAGAAGACGTTCTATTTCGAGCGGACTGCCAGAAACACGACCTAGCGTGTCGCCATCCAAATGTTCCATGGCAATGAAGATTTTGCCGTCCTCTTCGCCAATATCGTAAACAGTGCAGATGTTGGGGTGATTCAGAGCAGAGGAAGCTCGGGCTTCGCGCTGAAAACGCTCCAAAGCTTCGGGGTTTTCCGCTACGTCATCGGACAGAAATTTCAGTGCGACAAAACGGTGCAAGCGCGTGTCCTCGGCCTTGTAGACCACGCCCATTCCGCCCGCACCGAGTTTTTCCAACACTCGGTAGTGAGAAATCGTTTGACCGGTCCTGGGACTTGAGTGGGTCAGTTGGGTCATGTCTGATGCTGAGCCAAAGTCACGCCCGCGCCTACTGGTAAAACCGACAGTTGTATCGGAGAGTCGGACGTCGACTCGAGGATGTTTTCACCGATACTGAGTGAACAGGCCGGTCTAGGCAACGGATTGAAGGCTACTGTGCGGGGATTTCTGCTCGATTCCGTGTTGTGTTTTCCTTTAGCTTGGCAACGTACACCATCGCTCGTGTCTCAAGAAGCTCCGCTTCGGCTTTCCGTTTTGTCTTCTCGAGCAGCCATGCATAGTTCTTCAAGGCATCGATCAGGGCGGGATAGTCGCGGGGCCAGGATTTCTCGAGGATATCCAGTGATCGCCGGCAAGGCGATTCGGCTTCCGTATAGTAGCCACGAACTAAATCAGCGATGGCTACCTTACTCAGACCCTTCGCCACGCTCGGGTGTTCCGGCCCAAGTAACTGGACCTTGATTGTCACTGCCCGTTCGAAAAGCGCTCCGGCCTCGTCATACTTGCGTTGATCAAGATAGAGCGCTCCTAAGTTCTCGAGCGTCTGTGCGAAGTCTGGGGAGTGCGCTCCAGGAGCTTTTTCCCAGATGCGCAGGGCATGCCTATAAAACAACTCAGCATCGGAGAAGTTGTTTTGGAACTGTTTAGCCACCGCCAAATTGCTGAGGACTGGCGCCAGGTCCGGGTGCTCTGGGCCGAGCAATGCTTCTCGAATACTCAGTGCACGCTGGAGCAGCGGTTCAGCTACAGAGTATCTGCCTTGTTGTTCTTGAATAGCGCCTAAGTTGACGAGGAGAGTAGCCACGTCAGGGCTTTGGGGCCCGAGCGTCTTTTCCGAAATGGTTAGAGCGCGCTGGAAAAGGGCTTCTGCCTGCAGGTACTTGCCCTGTGAATTGTAGGAAGCAGCCAAGTTGTTTAGAACCATGGCAACCTCGGGGTGTTCCGGGCCGAGAACTTTGGTGCGAAGGCCAACGCACGTTGAAACAACGGTTCGGCTTCGGCGTACTTGTGCTCCGCATCGAGAAGAGCCCCCAGATTATTGAGTGCGAGCGCCGCGTCCGGATGTTCTGGGCCAAGCCCTTTCTCCCAAAGTGTCAGCGCACGTCGTAAGAGAGTTTCAGCCACTGCATAATTGTCTTGCTTTCGCTGTAGCGTCGCTAAACTGTTGAGCACACTGGCCACATCCGGGTGTTCTGGTCCAAGGACCTCTTGACGGATGACCAAGGCGCGCTGCAAAAGCGTCTCACCTTCTGAGTACATGCCTTGCTCTATCCGAAGCGCTGCCAGGTTGCACAAGACGCTAGCCACATCCGGGTGGTGTGGCCCACGCACTTTTTCCCAAATGTCGAGCGCGCGCTGCAAAAGCCTGTCGGCTTCTGGATATCTGCCGGTGCGTTTATAAAACATACCCAGATTGTTGAGGACCGTAGCTATGGCCAGGTCCTCCGGCCCAAGCACCTTTTCGCGAATAGTTTGGACGCGCAGCAACAGGCCTTCCGCTTCCGAATAATTACCTTGCGCCTCCTGAACCGTAGCAAGGTTGTCGAGGACCGTGGCAATATCTGGATGTTCCGGCGGAAGGGCCTTTTGCCAAATTACCAAGGTGCGCCTGTAGAGAAGTTCGGCCTCCTTATAGTTGCCTTGCGAACGGTAAACTGCCGCCAAGTTATTAAGATTGTTAGCGAGATCCGGGTGTTCGGGTCCTAACGTCTTTTGACGAATGGCCAGCGCACGCTCGAAAACTGACCGGGCTTCCGAATACTTGCCTTGCTCTCGCCTGAGTGAGCCGAGACCGTTGAGAACCAGAGCAACGTCTAAGTGCTCCGGACCAAGTATCTTTTCGCGGATCACCAGAGCGCGTTGAAAAAGCGGCTCAGCTTCCGAATACCTGGCTTCGTCCTCCAGAAGCGTGGCCAGATTGTTGAGGCCGCTGGCAACGTCCAGATTCTCTGGTCCATAAATTGTCTCCCAGATGCTCAGGGCGCGGCGGTATAGCGGCTCGGCTTCGGCATATTTGTTTTGTGCCTGCCGAAGCGAGGCTAAGTTGTTTAACGATGTCGCGAAACGAGGATCTCGATCTCCGAATTGTTCTGCCTGATGAAACGCGTTGTTGAAGAAATTGTCGGCGTCTGCATAACTCCGTTGCCGAAACGCTTGTACTCCGGCTGCGTTCTCACTTTCCCACGAGGGCACTTGAGCGGAGCTTGTAGCGGCCCATAAGGTGAGGGCTAGCGGCATGGCGATATGGTTCAACTTCATTGCCCAGGCTCCTCAAGCAGGCTCTGGCTCCAACCATCGAATTTTGGCCAGTCGCTACGTTGGCGGAAACTGTCAGAATTGCCAGCTCAAGGGGTTCCGCGCGGGAAGATATTGATTGGTCCGCCGAGGCTTTTGGCTGGGAATGAGTTGCACCGACGGTCTCGGGGGAAATTAAACAGTTTCGGATCAGCGTGCGTAGTGGGATGGAAACAACTCGCGAGTTCCAGAGATGCGCGTAATTCGCCTACAGGTCAAATTCAGAGCTTCGATCCATGGCGGTTCTTTCGCTACTCGAACGGTTAGCCTCGCAGGACGACGCTCAGAAGGGACTTGTTGATTTGCAGGACTCGCCGTCTGCTGCCGTACTCGATGAAGCCCAGTTTTCTGAATTTGTTCATGAACAAATTGACCCGCGTGCGTGTTGTGCCAATCATCTCCGCCAGCATCTCTTGCGAAACCGTGGGAACTATCTTCTCCGGCTTGTTTTGTTTGCCATAGCCCGCGAGCAGCAGCAGAGTGCGCGCCAGCCGCTTCTCGATGGAGTTAAAGAGATGGTCGATGAGGTCTTCCTCGACTCGTTTGTTTCGCTTCAAAAGATAAGCGATGAAGCGGTCGGAGAGCGCGTATTCTTCGTGGAGCGCGCGAATCATCTCGTCTTTCTCAGTGACGAGGACGGTTGTAGGTGTAGTCGCCCTTGCCGTTGCGGTGCAAATGGACTGGCCCGCAAGGCACCCTTCCCCGAAAAAATCACCCGGTCCCAGAATGGCCACAACAGCTTCTCTCCCGATCTCATTGACCACCGTAAGGTTCACAGCGCCTTCCTGAATGTACATGACGTTCGTCGCGGGATCGCCCTGTGCGAAAACGGTTTCTTCTCTTCGAAACTTTTCTAGCTTTCTCCCCGGGCCTGCCGAGGCGAGATACAATTGCACATCAAACACGGGCGTTCTTGAATTCGCTTTTTTGGGGGAGCGACGGAGGCTGACAGGTACACGTCGACTCGAGGAAAAGCGACCCATCTCACACCGTTCGAGCAGTAGCATGGAACGCGATCCTCCTGACTGTCCGATCCAGGACACTCCAAGTCGGCACATCATTGAGGCTAGAGAAGCTAGAGTTTTTCTTAAACTGTCAAAATTGACAGGCTGCGGTTCGCCAATACTAAGCCTCCGTCTTTTTGGCCCCTGCAATGACCTGTAACTTTTGACAGGTGCATGCGGTGCTCCATCCTGACAGGCTTCACGAATGCGTAAGATTTTTTCGCCATGGTTCTGTTCAGGGAGGAATCCCATGCGATTCACTGTCCTATGCCTCTTAGCGTCCGCCGTGCTCCCGTCAGTAAGCCGAGCACAAGTTCCTGTTTTCGTTATTACACAGGAAGGCAGCTCGATTAAGTTCGGCGTGAAGGCCTCGGTGGCCATCGCCGGTAGCTTCGAAAAGTGGGACGGCAACCTGACATTTACGTCTCCTGATGCCACGACCGGCGCTTTGGACGTCAAGATTCAGGCGGCCAGCGTGAATACCGGAAGCGGCATGAAGGATGGCAAGCTGAAGGGCAAAGACTTCTTCGACGTCAAGCAGGATCCGTTGATCACGTTTCAATCAAAGAAGATTGTACAGACCGGTCCCGACACCTTTGAGATTGACGGCGACTTTACGATACGCGGAGTGACTAGGCGCGAGACGCTGACTCTAGTCGTTTCCGGCAAGGGCACAGGCTCAGGAGAAATCAAAGGGACAATGGCTTTCGACCGTAAGGACTACGGCATGAACAGCGGCATTCCTTTTATCAGGGTCGCCGACCACGTCGAAGTAACTGTCGACCTCAAGGGGAAGCGAGTCAGCGGGCCTCCGTTGGTTTTCAAACAATAACCACCTGTTCGGGCAGAGCCGCCGGCTGTCAGCATTCATTTCGTTCTCTGTAACTATCGTCCTCACTGCGAATCTCAAAGCTGCGGCGTGACGAAACTAGAGCCCTTTACCTCTGCGAAGGCAAGTATTATTGCTGCGCTGCAAGGGCTCGGTAGGAGGCAAGAGGGGGGTAAAGGGGATCTCCATCCTGGTCCCGCGGCCCTTGGGAGCACAAGCGACCGGCAGAGTTTGTTTCCCCATGCCCGGCTGTGCTCGCTTGCAAGTCGGTCTTGTCAGGAGACGATTGTGAACTCCGGTTTCCTCTACGGGACAAACGAGATCGTCATCTACTTTGCATTTTTCGCGTTGATGCTTGCGACAACCGAGGCTGGCTTCCAGCTCGGCCGAAAGTCCGAAGGCAGCACTCCCGACAAAACTAAGTCACAGGTCTCTGCTGTCGAAGCCGGGATACTTGGCGTTCTCGGGTTGTTGCTTGGATTCACTATGTCCATGGCCGTGTCTCGCTTCGAGGCGCGCAAGCAGCTTGTGCTGGACGAAGCCAACGCCATCGGCACCTCCTGCCTTCGTACAGGGCTCCTCCCCGTGCCGCAAGGCTCCGAGATCGCGAGTCTTCTTCGCCAGTACGTCGATGTCCGCGTGCAATACGGGACTGCGGGCAATGATCTCCCGCGACTCGACACTTTGCACACGCAAACTGCCCGTTTGCAGAAGGAATTTTGGGCGCGAGCCGTTGCTTATGGGCAGAAAGATCCCAACCCGGTGAGGGCCGGCTTATTATTGGAATCGCTGAACCAAGCCATCGATCTGGAATCGGCGTGGAGGATGGCTTTGCAAAATCGTGTGCCGTCGAGCGTGATTTATGTGAACGGCATCGTCGGCTTACTGGCAACAATGGTGGTCGGATACGCATTTGGCTTGAACGGAAGGCGGCAGATCTTCTCTATGTGCGTGCTAGCCCTAGCCATCACCCTGGTTCTTGCCGTAATCATCGATCTCGACCGGCCGCGCTCGGGGTTGATCCGCATAAGCCAGCAACCCATGATTGACCTGCAGCACTGCCCTTGAAACGCTGAATGTAACGGCCTCGGAACCGAAGCATTCCTCTCCTCAGTGAAGAATTGGGAGTCGCGGTATGCGGAGCTCAAATGGTGTAGCTACCATCGGATTCCGACGACCTCAGTTGCCGTGCAGGAAACGTTTCCGACCGGGAAGTACGATCGGCTGCGCGACCGGCCGAGCGACGGCTTAGGCAGCGGAGCCTACACCACGACGTTGGCGTTCTACTCGCGGACGTACTTCTGGCTGCCGAATGGCCGCATTCTGCGCATGCGCTTCAACGTCTCGCAGAGTTTTTCGAGCAACGTGAACGTAGAAGACGTGAGTGTTTACGGCACTGGCGCAGGCTTTCGAGGGTACGCGAAGCCCGGCAATTCCCTCTTCGTCGACGCGTCCTGGGAATACAGCCTGACGCGGAGGTGGGTGCTGGCGCTCGACGCCACATATCGCCACAACGGCAACACCCGCGCGACCGGATATGACACTCTGGATCCCGACCGCGTGCAGAATCCACCCAGCATCCGGCTGGATTCCGGCTCCAGCGAGGCGTTCGCCTTCGCGCCGGCAATCGAATACAGTTGGAAACCCAATCTGGGCGTGGTCCTCGACGCCCGCGTGATTCCCGCGGCCCACAATACGCGATCACACCGGTCGTGGCGATCAACTTCGTCCGCTGATCACCGGCCAGCCGAGAGCCTCAGCGAAGGGTGTTCGACGCGAGAAAGTAGAGAAAACTGCCCTGTCTTGCTGTGGTGGACAACTGACTAGATGGTGTTGCATCGACCGGTTGAGCCCGCAGCGTTAACCAGGCATGAGGATTACTTCCGGGTGCCCCGTGACTCCGAACCGTTTCCGCATGGCATAGACGATCTCTGTGCGGACTGGTATTTTTGCCAGTTCTCGGACGCGGCGCGGTGTTTTATAAACTCGCTCGTTCACAGTAGTCCGTCTGTTCAAGGATCCTGAACGAGGGGAAAAAACTATGAGCGCGGCTGACAAAGCAATCAAACAAGATTCCCTGCCTTTCCCACCTACACCGTCGGCGAGCATCGCCGGCCGTACGATGCAGGAATCGGTCTACAAGAGGCGCGTTGAGCCGCGTCGGCTTCCCGCCGGCTCTCCGAACATCCTCATCGTTCTGATCGACGACGCAGGTCCCGGCCTGCCGTCCGCCTTCGGCGGCGAAGTCCAAACCCCGACGATGGACCGCGTCGTCAAGGAAGGGATCGCGTACAACCGCTTCCACACCACAGCCATGTGCTCGCCCACGCGGGCGGCCATGTTGACCGGCCGGAATCATCACCGCGTCGGTAACGGGCAGATCGCGGAGCTGGCGAACGACTGGGACGGATACTCGGGCCACATCCCCAAAAGCAGCGCGCTAGCGGCCGAGGTGCTGAAAGACTATGGTTACAGTACGGCCGCCTGGGGAAAGTGGCACAACACGCCTGCCGAGGAAACGACTGCGGCCGGTCCCTTCGAGAACTGGCCGACTGGGCTGGGTTTCGAATATTTCTACGGATTCCTGGCAGGCGAGGCCTCGCAGTATGAGCCCAATCTGGTGCGGAACACGACCGTCGTCCTGCCGCCCAAGAGCTCGGAGCGGGGCTACCACCTCAGCGAAGATCTAGCGGACGACGCCATCGGCTGGCTGCACAAGCACAAGGCCTTCCAGCCTGATAAGCCGTTCTATATGTATTGGGCGAGCGGCGCGATACACGGTCCGCACCACATCATGAAGGAGTGGGCCGACAAATATAAGGGAAAGTTCGACGACGGCTGGGACGCCTACCGTGAGCGCGTGTTTAAGCGCGCCAAGGAGAAGGGCTGGATTCCCGCCAATGCTCAGCTCACGCCGCGGCACGAAACCATGCCGTCCTGGGACAGCATCCCCGAGGACGAGAAGCCCTTCCAGCGCCGCTTGATGGAAGTGGCCGCCGGCTTCACCGAACACGTGGACGTTCAGGTCGGTCGGGTGATCGACGAGATCGACAAGCTCGGCTATGGCGACAACACTCTGATCTTCTACGTCTGGGGAGACAACGGCTCCTCATCGGAGGGACAGAATGGCACAATCAGCGAACTGCTGGCGCAAAACGGCATTCCCACCACCGTTAAGCAGCACATTAGGGCGCTTGATGAGCTGGGTGGACTCGACGTACTTGGCTCACCTAAGACCGACAACATGTACCACGCAGGGTGGGCCTGGGCTGGCAGCACACCCTACAAGGGGACCAAGCTTCTAGCCTCGCACTTCGGCGGCACGCGCAACCCGATGGCCGTCCGTTGGCCGGCGAAGATCAAACCCGATGCCACAGCGCGACCGCAATTTCATCACTGCAACGATCTCGTCCCAACAATCTACGAAGTTCTCGGCATCACACCACCGCTTGAGGTCAACGGCGTTCTACAAGACCCAATCGACGGCGTGAGTTTCGCCTACACCTTTGACGATCCAAGGGCCAAAGGTAAATTGCTCACTCAATACTTCGAGATCATGGGCAGCCGCTCCATATACCACGATGGTTGGATGGCTTCCGCTTTGGGACCGCGCCTCCCTTGGGTTCCTGGTATACCTCCAGGCATTCACGAGTGGACGCCGGACAAGGACGTCTGGGAGCTCTACAACCTGAAGGACGACTGGACCCAGGCGAACGACCTCGCCGCAAGCATGCCGGAGAAGCTCGTCCAATTGAAGGATATCTTTCTCATCGAGGCTACGAAGAACAAGGCGCTTCCCATTGGTGGCGGCCTTTGGGTTGTGGTACTACACCCCGAGATGCGCATTGCCCCTCCCTATACGGAATGGACCTTCTCCGGCGACACCGTCCGCATGCCGGAGTTCTGCGCGCCAGCCTTGGGCAACAAACCGAACGTCGTCGTCATCGACGCCGAGATCCCGCCCAACGCCAACGGCGTGCTCTACAAGCTGGGCGCGAACTCCGGAGGCCTCACCTGCTTCGTGGAGGACGGCGTGCTCTGCTACGAGTACAATCTCTTCATCATCCAGCGCACGAGGATCCGCGCCAAGCAGAAGCTCCCCGTGGGAAAGGTGAAGATCGAGGTCGAGACGGCGTACGCAGTGCCTAAGCCCGGTGGCCCGCTCGACATCACCATGAGGGTCAATGGTCAAGTGGTGGCGACAGGCCAGGTCCCGATATCCGCGCCGCTACTCTTCACTGCCAACGACTGCCTCGACATCGGCATTGCCCTCGGCTCGCCCGTGTCGCTTGACTACTACGACAAAATGCCGTTCAAGTTCAACGGCACCATCAAGCAGGTGCGCGTGGAGTACGTGACAGCGAAGAAGGAACTAGCTGCTACCGCCCGATGATTCCGTTTTGACAGTTATCGCTGCGGCATGCTGCTCATAATCTGTGGTCGTCGGCTAGCCTTCGCAGGTCTCGGCTTGAAGGCCGCCACTAAAGTCTCAATGCCATGAAACGTCCCCTACCCGTCACGATCATAGGTTGTCTGTTCGTCGTTGCCGGTCTAATAGGCCTCCTCTATCACCTTTCGGAAAGTCCGCTCGATCATTGGATCGTCCTGATCGCCATCGTTCGGATAATCGCTGTCGTCGGCGGAGTCTTCTTGCTCATGGCCCACAACTGGGCTCGCTGGCTGATGCTCGCTTGGCTCGCCTTTAACGTTGTCGTGAGCGCATTTCACTCGCTGTCGGAATTAATAGCGCATGTAGTGCTGCTGATGATAGTCGGCTATGTCCTGTTGAGGCCGCCCACTTCCAAATATTTTCAGTCCGCGCCATCAGAGTGAGGCAATCCCACGGGCTCACCGAAAAAGACTGGGCTAACTCCCGATAAGTTCTATAAAGGTAGAAGTCAAGAAAAAACACATCTCCTTTCTGCTAACAAGTTGCTAACGGGAATCCGGCAAAAGGAGCGCAGTTAAGCAGTCAAGACCGACAGAATCGCCCAGGAAAATGAGCTACTTAGCTCTCGACCGCTGAACTGCAAAACCTCCATTCGTAAGTTCGAATCCCACCCGCGCCTCCAAAAATCATCCTTACAACATGTGCGTAGCTCTTCTCCTAAGTCTTGGGATTGGGCACGAACTGGTAGCCGAGGCCTCGAACCGTTACTAGGTGGCGCGGCTTAGAAGGCTCGCGCTCGATGTAGCGGCGCAGACGCACGACGAAGTTATCGATGGCGCGAGTGTCCGTGTCTTCCCGGAGATTCCAGACATTTTGCAGGATCGCTTTGCGAGACACAGGACGGCCGCTGTTGCGTATTAAGTATCGCAGAAGGTCCGCTTCCATCAACGTCAGTTGGAAGACCTGCCCCCCACCGCGCAGTTGAAGGTTCGCGAAATCGACGGTCCTGTCGTCGAAGTGGAAGACGTCCAGAGACTCCGCTTCTGGCGCGACTGATTCCGCTTTGGCCGGCAAGGAGCTGCGCAGCCAGTTTTTGCGGCGCAAAAGGCTTTCTATCCGCGCCAGCAGGATGGCTAAGTCAAAGGGCTTTGGCAAATAGTCATCGGCGCCGGCCTCAAATCCCTGAAGGACATCCTCCGGGCGGGTTCGCGCGGTCAGCATTAGTAAGGGTATGTAGTTTTGGGCCTGCCGCAGTTCGCGGGCGACGGTAAAGCCGTCTGTTCCAGGGAGCATGACATCCAGAATTAGCGCATCGAATCCTTCGTTGTTCTTCAGAAGAAGCGTTAGCGCTTCTTCGCCTTTATCGGTGACATGAACAGAATGGCCTTCCGCTTCCAGGTTGAAGCGTAGTCCTTGCGCGAGGTGTGCTTCATCTTCCACGACCAAAATGCGGCTCATGCGCGATACACCCGCGGCAGGCGAATTGTAAAGGTGCTGCCCAATCCTTCGCCCTGGCTTTCTGCAAAGGCATCGCCGCCGTAACGGCGCACGACGGAACGGACGATGAAAAGCCCCAGGCCCGTGCCTTTCACCTTGCCGGTCGCGGGGTTCTGAATGCGATAGAAGCGATTGAAAATACGCTTCAGCTCGACGCGGGGGATGCCAATGCCTTGGTCGCGAACACTGAAAAAGATGCTGTCGATATCCGGCGTGCGTACATCCACGACGATGTTCTTGTTTTCTCCGGAATACTTAATGGCGTTGTCGAGAAGGTTGAAGACCGCCGTGCGCAATTCTTCGGGATTGCCCATAACCACAAGATCCTTGGGAGGCCCGCTGCCGAAACGAAGCGCTTCTGGCTTGAGATTGTGTCGCAGACGGGCGAGTTCCAGGGTGTCGCGCGCCACCTCTGCAAAATCCACCTCTTGCCAATTCCGCCGCCGGCTGGCATGGCGCGCCTCGCCTGCTTTTAGTACTTGCTCGACCGTGCCGAGCAGGCGGTCCGAATCTTCCAGCATAATGCGATAAAAATCGCGGCGCTTTGCTTCGTCGAGCGGCCTACTCAGGAGTGTCTCGAGATACAAGCGTATGGACGTTATGGGCGTCTTCAGTTCGTGGGTCACGGCGTTGAGGAAGCTGTCTTGCCGTTCATTTCGGCGGATCTCGCGCACGATGAAAATAGTGTTGACGACCAAGCCGGCAATAATCACGCTAAAGAAGATAATGCCCAAGACCAGCGGCACGACTTGCCGCCAATGGAACACGATCCAGGTGATATTCAGGAAAATCGTGAGGGCAACGAGGCAAGCGCCCAGCGTGATGAAGAACGCGATGGCTTTTGTGCGGCGGGTGATGCGCATTGCCGCTAGTTTAATTCATCGGCGGGAGCGCCGCACTAAATGGCAAAGGGTTGTGCCTAATCTCCGGCAGAACTGGTGACCAAGGCCTCTTCTTCGACTAGTGGGTTGGGAGCAATGGCAGGCGATTCCACGGGTATCGATGGCTCGGTCATCGGTGGCAGCTTCGGCAGCTTAATGTCCCAGGCAAGGCCGAGTTTCTTCAGCGCCCAGATTCCGTACCAGTTCACATCGATTTCGTACCAGGTAAGGCCGTGCTTGGCCGCCTGCGGCGCCGCGTGGTGATTGTTGTGCCAGCCTTCGCCAAAAGTCAGGATCGCCACCCAGAAGCTGTTCGTCGAAGTGTCCCCGGTAAGGAACCGGCGCGAACCCCACATGTGCGTGGCGGAATTGACCAACCATGTGGCATGCAGCCCAACAACCGTCCGCAAAAAGACGCCCCACATTACGCACGACCAGCCGCCGATGGCGTAGAGAATAGCGCCGAGTCCCGCCATAGGCGCCCAGTGATACTTGCTGATCAACATGTAGAATTTTTGCTTCCGAAGGTCCGGAACATAGGGCAGCAACTCAGCGGTATTCTGGTGCATGGCCTTGCCGGTAATGATCCATCCCATGTGGGCCCACAGACCACCGTCATTGGGGGAATGGGGGTCGCCCTCTTTGTCTGTGTTCTGGTGATGGATGCGGTGCGTGGCCACCCAGGCAATGGGGCCGCCTTCGAGCGCCATGGTTCCGCAGATCGCCATCCAGTACTCCAGCAATCGCGGCGTCTTGTATCCACGGTGCGTCAGCAGCCGGTGATAACACATGCCGATTCCCATGCTGCCCGTCAGCCACCATAGAAAAAGCGCGATGGCGAGATTTTTCCAGCTGAACATGAAGAGTGCCGCGACGGCGCCGACGTGAAAAGCCAGCATGAAAAACGTCGTGGTCCAATTTAAGGGCTGCTGAAACGTTCGGTCTTGTTGGAAGATGCTCATGGGTCCCTTTGTTTTCACTACACGCTCACTACATCTGATGCCACCGTAGCACGAAGCATTTGTGCTCCTTTGTAATAGTTGTGTAATGGTTGTCCGGCGTGCGTGCAGTTCGCTACGAGGAAAGAAAATCGAATACAACGCGTAAAAAAGTAACGTTTTTGTTACTACTCTTGCCGCACCCGAAAACGATCGCGCAGAAACGGGATCGCTCGCGCCACTGTTGCGTGGCCTGCTTGCGCCCAGCGCGGCACTGGACGTGGAGTTTCGGCCAGCAGATTAGAAATGGGCAGCAGCGCGGGATGGCAGTCAGCAACGAGTTTCACGAACGCGGTTAACGGTACAGCCAGGAGCAATCCGATCGCTCCCCACAGCCAACTCCAAAACAACATGCCGACGGTCGCTGCCACGGGGCCGATGTCCACGCGCGAACCAATGAATTTCGGTATCAGCAGATTCGCCGACAGCAGATGCAGGGAGACCACGGTTAGCGCGATGATCAAGAACGGTCCGGCAGTGCTGAATTGGAGCGTGGCCGCGAGCAGGGGAACAACACTTGCCAAAACGACGCCCAGAAAAGGTATCAAATTCAAGAGTCCACTCGCCATTCCCAGAGCCGCTGCTCCATCCATCCTAATTGCCAGCGATACACCTATGGTTACAGCTGCCATCAGCGATCCAACGATCAGATTACCTCCAGCGAACCCACGCACCATACGGCTCACGCGGGTAACAAATTTGGGAACATCCGTGGTGGTTGCAAACGTGGCGCACAGCCAGTCATAGATGTGATCTTTGCGGACCAGCATGAAGAACGTTAAGAACGGGACTACGCAGGCGATTACAATAGCGCCGCCCACCGAGCCGACCCCTCTCGCCAAGTAGGAAGGCCAACTGGGCGTGTCGTTGCCCCGGACTTCCGGCACCTTTTTTTGTGAAGGCGCCGGATTCAGCTTGCCGGCATTCTCCTGCAACCTTTGGATTTGTTTCGTAACCGGTTCGATTGCTCTCCGGATTTTCTCTGTATATTGCGGCAGAGTATCGATAAACGCCGTTCCTCTGTCATAGAAGACATAGAGCGTCGCGCTTACCAGAATCATGCCAAGCACGATGACCAGCGCCGCCGAAGCAGAGCGGGGAAGGTGAAGCCTTTCCAGAAGCGCGACCAAGGGTTCGGCGAGAATTGCCAAAAAAGCCGCCAGGAGAATCGTGATGCAGAGCGAGCTAGCAAAGTAAAAAAAGGTCACCGTCAAGGCGATGACCACAGCCCAAAGCAACGCGGCGATCCGCGCAAGCAGCCGTTCGCGGGAGCCGTCGTCCGCGTTATCGTTCATGAAGGCGGTCGGAGGACAGGGGCGCGGACTCAAGGATGATCAAATCCGGCCCAACAGGAGAAGGATGACCAAGATCAGCACTACCAGACCTAAGCCCCCGCTTGGGTAGTAGCCCCAGTTTCGGCTATGCGGCCAAGTCGGTAACGCGCCGAGGGCTACCAAGAGCAGAATCACCACTAGAATCGTAAGCATGTCAATTCGCTCGAGCCATCCTGCGACTCGGGCATTTAACCTCCGACCCGATTTGAGCTTGGAGGGGTCGAAGCAACAATCCGCTCAATCGTGTATCAGGAACTCTTAGAGTCTTTAAGCAGGGGTTCAGGCGAGTTTCGGAATCCAATCCGCAGATGCCGGACAAATCCTTAGGTTTCGTCTTGTTGAAAATACAGGGAAAATGGTATGTCAATCTAAGGGGCGACCTAATATCTATAACTTGCAAGGCGATACGGGTCCCTAAAGTCCAGCGAATCTCCCTACGAGGTAACTACCCTGCGTATCTTAGTTGCTGACGATCACGACATTATTCGACGCGGGCTAAAGCAGTTGCTGACCGCGCACCACGGCTGGGACGTTGTTGCCGAAGCAAAGACCGGGCGCGAGGCTGTCACCATGGCTGAGCAGCTAAAGCCGGACGTAGTGGTGATGGACATCAGTATGCCGGAGCTAAACGGCTTGGAGGCGGCCCGCCGCATCCGCAAGAGCCTCCCTAAAACGGAAATTGTAATTTTGACGCTGCACTTTTCCGATCAGCTCGTCCGCGACATTGTCGAGGCCGGTGTGCGCGCCTACATCATGAAATCCGATGCGGACCGCGACCTGGTGGCGGCGGTGGAAGCGCTGGGCAACCATCGTTCTTTCTTTACTTCACGTGCCGCGGATATGTTGCTCGACGGTTTCTGCAAGCAAAACACCGTTCCAGACCATATGGCTATCCTTCGCAGCCGGCTCACCTCGCGGGAGCGCGAAATCGTCCAGTTACTCGCGGAAGGAAAGAGCAGCAAGGAAGTGGCCGTGGCTCTCGGAATCAGCGTCAAAACGGCCGAGACGCACCGCGCCAACATCATGCGCAAGCTGGAGCTGCACTCCGTGAGCGAGCTGGTGCGCTACGCGGTGAGAAACCAAATCATTGAGGCCTGATAAATGGCTTGTGCCCGCGTCCGTCCTTCTTCCACTCAGGTTCATGGAACGGATTTAATGTGAATCACCCTTCCCGTCAAATTTCAAGGGAGGGGCCATGCCAAGAGTAATCGTTGTCGATGACCACGCGGTTATCCGTCGAGGCGTTCAGCAAATCCTTCATGCTTTTCCAGAGTGGGAGCTTTGCGGCGAAGCCGGAGATGGCCAGGAAGCCATCCGGCTTGCGGAAACGCTAAGGCCCGAGATCATCATCATGGATGTTTCCATGCCCGGCCTGAACGGCCTCGAAGCCACGCGCATCATTCGCGATATTCTACCGGACACGAAAATTCTGTTGCTTACGTTGCATTCCTCCACGGAGCTGGTGCGCACCGCCTTCCGCGTCGGAGCACGCGGTTACGTACTCAAGTCGGACGCGGAGCACGAGCTGGTCCGCGCACTAAATGTTGTAGCCGGTGAAGGCACGTACGTCAGTCCGGCCATTGATCAACACCTAGCCAGGAAAGCCATCATCGAAGAGTCGCACGCGCCGAATTGACGCATACCGGCTCGCGTCTTACGACGTACCCATCTTCGCAACTCGCACTACAGCGCATCCCCTATGGCTTGCTGCCTTGCGTGGTTCCACCATCCTTGCAGGAGGGAGACCTCGGTGAACAATGGACGCGGCACCATTACTTTTCTGGCGGGGCTGGGCATCGGCATTGGCTTGACTCTGCTTTTTGCGCCTCTTTCCGGCGAAGAAACTCGCGAGTGGCTGATGGACACCGCCGAGGACAAGTTGAAGCGTCTGCGTCGCCGCGGGCGCCGCTGGGTGTATGAGGTGCAGGACGTCCTGGACAAGAGTGAAGGTCGCGTAGCAAAGGCCCTGCGCTCGGGCAAGGATGCGCTCGACTCCGTCGCCGCGCGGCTCGATTGAGCTGTTCTCCGCCGCCATCTTTGAACGCCCGCCTGTCTCTCACGTTCGTTTCTCGAAAGGATTGTCCATGGCAGAGAAAGATGTAATCGAGCGTGCGCATCGCGACGCTCAAGAGGGTAAATCGCCCTCGACACAAGCGGGCGAATTCGTTCGCGAGGAAATTGAGCACGTACGCGAAGGCAAACACGGCGCTCGATCTGCCCAGCAAGCCATTGCTATCGGTTTGTCGAAGGCGCGGCGAGCGGGTATCAAGCTTCCGCCGCCCACAAAGGGACGAACCTCGCAAAAGGTTCGTCGCCAAGCTCAGCGCGACTTGAGCAAAGGCCGCAGCAGGAGGAGAAAGCCATCGGCAAAGCGTTCCCGCGCGACTTCCAACGCTCTGCGCCGCGAAAGCAGCCGCTCTGTTTCTCATGCGGCGCTCTCGAGGGAAGCCAGAAGTAGCGCACGGAGGCGCGGCTCCGCAGGGCGGCATCGCGCGGCAAGGGCCGCAGTTCGCACGAAGGGACGTACCGGTCGGCAAAAGGCCGCCCCGAAAGCGGCGAGAACTCGCTACCGTCACGGTTAGTCTCGCGCGATCAACACAGAAGCCTACCGCCCGCCAAAGGCAAGAAAAGATCAGGCGTAAACGCGCCCTCTTACCCGACCATCCCGCCCTTTCTCCATGCAAAGCCTGATTGAGCCGCTTAGTGCGTCCCGGCACAGTGTCAAGAAGTCCGGGCTCTCATGGTCCGGCCGCCCGACTTTTCCCTTGCGCAGCCCCGGGCAAGCAAAGGAGAGACATGAAAGTAAGAAGAATGATTTTGTCGATGTTCCCGCTGCTCGTCGCCGGAATGCTGTCGGGATGTTCCAGCAACAAATCCCCTGACGTGACGGACAACATCCGGAAATCTCTAGACCAGGCCGGATTCAAAGACGTAAGCGTCAGTCAAGACCGCGACAAAGGCGTGGTGACCCTTACGGGCACGGTTCCGACGGAAACGGACAAGGACCAGGCGGAATCCATTGCCAAGTCCAATGCGCCGAATCTCGTCGTTGCGGATCAAATCTCCGTGCGCCCTCCGGGGAATGAAAGCGAAGCCAAGGCGGTCGATTCGGATCTCGATAAGGCCATTGAAAAGAACCTGGATGCCTCGCTAATCAAGCACCGGTTGAAGAAGAATGTAAAGTATGACGTGAAGAATGGTGTGGTAACTCTCACAGGCGACGTGCCCTCGCAGGCAAAACGGGAGCAAGTTGAAAAGCTCGCCGCGTCGATTCCAAATGTCAAGCAAGTGGTTAATGAGATCGAGGTGAAAGGTCAGAAGGCTACCTCGACGAGCTGACGGGATCGCACGTTTATAGATTAACAGCCAGTTTGGAGATTCATTTAACTCCAAACTGGCTGTTTCTTTTCACTGCAGCCCGCCTCACGGGCCAAGAAACCCGGAGCAGCAATGTAAGCCGGAGGCCTAGCTAGTCAAATTGAGGAGGAGGAAAACTCTACAGCAAAGCTGGCGGAAGCTAGCCTTGCAAGGCAACCTGCTCCGGGTGCGTCAGGGCCACAAGCTGCTGGCGCAGCCGCACGCGTGCGCGGAACACGCGCGATTTCACCGTGGACACGGTAATTCCCAGCGCCTCTGCAAGTTCCCGGTTTGTCCATCCTTCCGCCTTCTGAAGTATGAACGTGTCCTGCAGCGAAGGATTTAGCCCGCAAAACACTTTGCGGGTCAGTTCTTTGCTCATGTATTCGCGCTCGGGGTCCTGCCGGCTGTCTTCGATCTCAGGGAACGATCGCGGCTCATCCTCGGAGGCATTCGCGTCGTGGTAATCGGAGATGCGCTCCGAATTCCGCTTGCGTAGCTTCATGAGCGCTTCGTTGATCGTGATGCGCACCAGCCACGTTGAGAACTGCGAATTACCCTCGAACCGGCCAATATTATGGAAGGCTTTGACCAGCACGTTCTGCAGATTGTCTTCCGCGTCTTCCCGGTTTCGCAGCATGTTCAACGAGAGTCCGTAGATTTGGCCGGAGTGTCTCCGCACCAGTTCCGTGAAAGCTTCTTCATTGCCCGCTTGTGCTTTGGCAACCAATGTACGTTCGGGAAGGCTTTGGGTTTCCATGCGGAAACGCTCCTTTGATTCAAATCGCTTGCGATTACGTGCCCCGGGGTCGCTGTGCTGATTTCACGCCTAAAGTGCGAGCACGACTTCAGAGGACATCTGGCCGAGAGATGCACCGCTACTTACGTATAAATCTGGGCCGGAATTCCAACAATACAGTGGAGGCTGTAACGCAAAAGGCGATGAGTGTGTACCCGGATTTCGTGAACAATTGGCTGAAAAACCTGTCCTGAAGGCTGACGTGTCGGCAGGGAGACACCGACAGTGGCTCGCCAGCCCGTTAAAAGAAGATCCGCGACAGCGAGATCTCCTCGAACTCGGTCGTTTCACAATGAACCGAAAGCGCTCCCGTGTTCGGCATTGGAAACTCCGAGTTACATTGTGACCGAGGTGGTGGTTGCAACTACCTTGTTGTCAATAAGTTAGCTTCTGCCTTTGGGTGCCGAATGGCTTTGCATTTGCCAACACCAAGACGGCGAACTGTGTCTCGCTCATTCCATCGCGTTCCGCTGGCCGCATGTAGCTCCCAGTGCTACCGGCGATCTGAGGCCGAAACGCTGCTCATCGCGCTGGCAGCGGCTGTTGCCTGTCTGCTCGCATGCGCCGTGCCACCGCTTGCCGCCCAGCAATCCACAGCAGCCGAGTACCGTAGCAAGGCGAATTTTTTGGCGACTTTCCCCAGCTTCATCGATTGGCCGGAGAGCGCGTTTCCCTCAGCGCAATCTCCTTTTCTCATTTGCGTCCGCGGCGATTTCTCGTTCGGTACCGCGCTTGCCGAGTTTGCTCGGGGAGCATCGCCGCATGGCAGACATGTGGATGTGAAATGGGTGCACAAGGACCAGGAGCTACGCGATTGCCACATCGGCTTTGTGAGCCGCTCGGAATCGAAGCGGTACGCAAAGGTCCTGCAAGCGGTGCAAGGCGCGGGCGTTCTGACGGTTGGTGAAACACCAGACTTTCTAGCGGCCGGCGGAATAATCAGCTTCGCCGTTGAGCGTGAGTTATTGCAGTTTGAGGTGAACCTCGTCGCCGCGGATGGCGCGCGTTTGAAAATCAGCTCCCGCCTGCTGACGCTTGCACGGCGTGTTGTGAACAGAACCGAGGGAGCCAAGGGCTGATATGGCGTTCGCATTCCAAAATCTCAAAGAGAGGTGAACACATGAAAGATCCCGCGAATCCCTCGGCTGCCGCTAGCGTTAATCTCGCGGAGTTGCTCGCCCGCGTTGACAACGACCGCGAGCTATTGTGCGACCTACTGTCAATTTTCAAGGATGAATTTCCTGGCCATATCAAGTCTCTCGAAGACGCTGTGGATCGCAAGGATGCGGCCGAGGTAGCCGGCGTCAGCCACACTCTCAAGGGTATGTTGTCGAATCTAGCGGTACCGAAAGCCGCCTCCTCCGCCGCCCGCCTCGAGCATCTCGCCCGTGCCGGAGAAACCGCTTCGTTCCGCGAAGTTTTTGCCTCGTTCGAACAAGACGTGCACGGACTCCTACTCGAAATGGAAAGCTACATGGTCGAGGCTCGCCCGTGAAGATACTAATTGCTGACGATGATGCCTTGTCCCGCCGGCTGTTGGAGAAAACTCTCACGCTTGCCGGTTACGAAGTTACATCTGTCGCCAACGGACGGCAGGCGGTCGAGCGCCTGAGCGAGCCTGACGCCCCGCGCCTCGCCTTGCTCGACTGGATGATGCCCGAGCTCGATGGCCCGGGTGTTTGCCAGCAGGTACGCAAAAGCCGCGACCACAACTACGTCTACATGATCCTGCTTACCTCGCGCGAATCGAAAGAAGACATCGTCGCGGGTTTGGAATCCGGCGCCGACGATTACCTTATCAAGCCGTTCGATGCCGATGAGCTCAAAGCGCGCCTGCGCACGGGCGAGCGCATCCTGCACCTCGAGGATCGCCTCGTGGAAGCTCGCGAGCAGATGCGCTTCAAAGCCACCCATGACCGTTTGACGACTCTATGGAACCGCGGCGTGATTATGGATTTGTTGGGCCGCGAGCTGACGCGGTCGCAGCGCGAAAACGGTTGCACTGCCGTCTTGCTCGGCGATGTGGACCACTTCAAAAATACCAACGATACGCACGGTCACTTGGTAGGGGACCAGGTCCTGCGCGAAGTGGCTCGTCGGCTGCTTCTTTCCGTGCGCTCCTATGACTTTGTCGGGCGCTACGGCGGCGAAGAATTTCTCGTCGTGCTGAACAATTGCTGGCCGGATGCTGCGTTTGCGCGAGCGGAGCAAATTCGTAAGAACGTTGGCACGCGGCCTGTTCAGACCGACGCCGGGCCCTTGGGAATTTCCATGAGCTTGGGAATGCTTCTGAGTTCTGATTGGGGACACCGCCCCGCGGATGAACTCCTGCGCGAAGTCGACGCGGCACTCTATGCCGCGAAGACCGCCGGCCGCAATTGCGTCAAGGTGGCCAAGCCCGCGGAGCCACGCGAGGTGGCGCCCACACCGCAGCCGGCAGTCGAGCCTTTCCGCTGATATCCGTTGCGCCTCAACTGCCCTTGGGCTTGGACATAATCTGCGCCATCATGTTGCGCATCGCCGCGCTCGATCCCGGCGCGTGCTTCTCGCGCCACGTTTCCAGTCGTTTGTAAGTATCTTCTATGTTCGAAAACAACCGCGGATTTTTGAACGCTGCGCGCCAGGTGGGTACGATCGTGCGCAAGCGGTCCCACACCACCCAGATCTCGCCGTTGCTCTCGAAGAACAGCTCATCATTGATCAGCCCGCGGTTCACGATGCTCGCCACCATGTCCCAATAGCTGATCACCATGCGAATGTATGTGTTCTCTTCGCTTCCCTGCGGATATTTCTCCATCATGTCTTCCGCGGACGTAGGATGAAAATTCTCCACGAACCACGCGCGCGCTTGCCGTAGCCGCGGCTCCCGCCTCATGTCATAAAGCCGCAACATCAGGTTGACTTCCTCATAGCTCACTTGCGCCATGCTGTCCTCCTCGCGTCGGCTCGCCGGTCGGCTGCTTTCTCACGTGAGCGCTGCCCCTGCTGCGCCGGCCGGTCCTCCGCCCGCTGCCGCAATGCCTTGCCGCTGAAATTCCATCTGAATGCGCCGGCGGAGTTCGCGGCACACCTCGTCCTGCCGCGTGGGCGCCGTGCGCACCTGCAAACGCAGCGTCGCGCCTGTTTGATCGTATCCTTGCACGCCTAGGACGCGCGGCCCGTCGACCAACGCCTGCGACCACGCTGCGTCGCTGCGCAGCCCCGCCGCCGCGCTTTCCAGGGCTTGCAATGTCTTTTCCAGCGGCATACCCACAGCTACGCCGATATCCACAAACGCCTGCGACCAGTCTCGGCTCAGATTGCTGACCGTCCGCAGTTCGCCGTTCGAAAGGGACACTAGCGCGCCGCGTCCGTCTCGCACAACGGTCCGTCGCAGCGTCAATTGCTCTACGCGGCCCACTGTGTCCGCCGCTTGAATGGTATCCCCGGTCACAAACTGGTCTTCCATGACAATCTCAAGGCCCGCGATAGCGTCGCGGATCGTGTCCCGCGCTGCGATGCTGAAGCCCAATATTGCCGCGCCTGCAATCACCACTCCGGGCAGCGCGCTGATCCCGAATTCAGGCAGCGCGGTAAGCGCCGCCGCAATCCAGATGACTTTGCTTCCAATGCCATAGACACTCTCCGCCAACGCGCGCGTCTGCCGTTCCCGATGTTGCGCTGCCTTCGTTTGCGTAGTGGCCGGTTTGACCAGTCTATTCGTTGCGGCCCGCAGCAACCGGATGCTAATCAAAGCCAGAACAAGAATGCCCGCAAGATGCAGCGCGTTAGGTATCGTGAAGTCGAAGAAATGGGTGAAGGGACTGGACATCATGTTCTATGGGAGGGAAAGTATATCACTCAGGGTTGCGCGGCAAGCGCGCGGTGTGATTCTCTGACCGGGGAGGTACCATGCAATCTTCCAGACGTCGTTTGCTTCTCATGTCCTTCGCCGCTGTGCCTGCCGTCCTCGTGCGCCTCCAGGACTTCCC
>Ga0209647_1000527_pt1 | contig 36074 bp, 33 predicted proteins | sample GraSoi_2013_60cm_FD_185827 | JGI IMG/M metagenome (GOLD analysis project Ga0209647, IMG submission 185827) | Grasslands soil microbial communities from the Angelo Coastal Reserve, California, USA - Sample 9_17_2013_60cm (SPAdes) (version 2) | ecosystem: Environmental > Terrestrial > Soil >... | reverse complement strand
CCAGGGCGCGCGCGGCCCGCTGGTCTCGGCTCTCGCGGCCAGGCGTTTCGCGGGCAAGGGCCACGCGACGGTATACGGAACCATCCTCGCGACCAACGCGATCGGCGCGGCGTTGGGCTCCTATGCGGCGGGCATGATGCACGACTTCACCGGGAACTACCGCGCGAGCTTCGTGCTTTCGCTCGTGTCGATCGCATTCGCGGCGAGCCCCTTCTTCACCGTGAAGGAGTTGAGGGAAGCCCGGTAGGTGAGGTCGTTCTTGTTGCCGCGCAATCCAGTCGCCGTGCCGTTCTTCTCGACCCGGCGGGATTGCCTTTCTCTTGGCGATGGACAAAACCGCGACATTGTTTTCCCGGTGACCGCAGAACCACGTGGCCGCCTCTCGAAAAGAACGGCACGCCGCCCGGATTGCGCGGCAGGGTCGACCTCGCTCGGAAGGAAGCCGATTTCCACCACCGTGGGACTTGAATCGATTCGCCGAAAAAAACGGCGATGCGCGACGCGTTTACGATCTGCAGCCCGTGACAACGGGCTGCCCGCGCACTGGGCGGCGTCGATGCGAGGAGCATCAAAGCGCAGCACACATATAGCGCCGGGGACGACGGGTGTCCTCCTCAGAGCCCGCAACCAAGCTACTTCGCCAGCGCCTTCAACCGATACAACGCCTCCAACGCTTCCTTGGGCGACATCTCGTCGGGCTTCATCTCCAGCAGCGCTTCCAGCGCCTCGCTGCCTTCATCCGGCCCGGCCGGCGCGGCGGGTGGCGAGAAGAGATCGGGCTGCGGACCGCCGGCGCGCAGCTGCTCCTCCAGCTCGGCGAGGTGATGGCGCGCGGCCCGCACCACGTCCTTCGGGATGCCGGCGAGGTGCGCCACGTGGATTCCGTACGAGCGGTCCGCGGGGCCGCCCTCCAGGCGATGCAGGAACACGATGCGGTCCTTGTGCTCCACCGCATCGAGGTGCACGTTGGCGACGTGCGGGAGCTCCGCCGCGAGCTGCGTGAGCTCGAAGTAGTGCGTCGCGAAGAGCGTGTAGCAGCGCACGCGTTCGGCGAGGTGGCGCGCGATCGCGTAGGCGAGGGCGAGCCCGTCGAAGGTCGAGGTGCCGCGCCCGATCTCGTCCACCAGCACCAGGCTCTTCGGCGTCGCGTTGTTGAGGATCGACGCGGCCTCGGTCATCTCGACCATGAACGTCGAGCGCCCGCCCGCCAGGTCGTCGGAGGCGCCGATGCGCGTGAAGATGCGGTCGATGGGACCCAGCGTCGCGGACTTCGCCGGGACGAAGCTGCCGCAATAGGCCAGCAGCGCGATCTGCGCGACCTGGCGCATGTAGGTCGACTTGCCGCCCATGTTGGGTCCGGTGACGAGGAGGAGCTGGCGCGAGCGCGTGAGGCTCGTGTCGTTGGGAATGAAGTCGTCGACCTGGCTTTCCACGACGAGGTGGCGGCCCTCGTGAATGTCGATGCAGTCGTCGCTTGTGAAGCGCGGTTGCACCAGGCGCAAGGCCTGCGCGCTGGCGGCGAGCGCACCCAGGGCGTCGAGCTCGGCGGCGGCCGCGGCGACCTCCTGCAGGCGCACGATGTGCGCGTTCAGCTCGTCGACCAGCCCCTCGTAGAGGAGCTTCTCGCGCGCGAGCGCGCGCTCGCCCGCCGCGAGCGCCTTGTCCTCGAAGGCCTTCAGCTCGGGCGTGATGAAGCGCTCGGCGTTCTTCATCGTCTGGCGGCGCTTGTACTCGACGGGCACCTTGTCGAGCTGGCCCTGCGTGACCTCGATGAAGAAGCCGTGCACGCGGTTGAACTCCACGCGCAGGTTGGCGATGCCGGTGCGGCTGCGCTCGCGCTTCTCCATGTCGAGGAGGAACGCGCCGCAGTCGTTCTGGATCGCGCGCAGCTCGTCCAGCTCGGCGTCGCGCCCGTCGCGGATCACGCCGCCTTCGCGCAGCACCGCGGCGGGCTCGTCCTTGAGCGTGGCGGCGAGCGTCGCGTGGATCTCGTGCGCGGGGCGAAGCGCCGCCGCGGCGCCCTCCAGCCCCGCGTGCGCGCTTTCGGCGAGCGCGGCGTGCAACCGCGGCAGGGTGGCGAGCGTGTCGCGCAAGCCCGCGAGGTCGCGCGGGCGCGCGGTGCGCAACGCCACGCGCGCGGTGATGCGCTCGATGTCCGACCATGGCGCGAAATGCTCGGCGAGGCGGTCGTGGCGCAGCCGCGAGGTCGGGCTTTCCAGGGCGGCGATGGCGGCATGGCGCCGCGCGAGGGCCCCGGTGTCGCGCATCGGATGATGCAGCCAATGGCGCAGCCGCCGGCTTCCCATCGACGTGGCACAGCGATCGAGGAGCGAGAAGAGGGTCGGCGATTCCGCCCCGCCGAGCGTCTCGGTGATCTCGAGGTTGCGGCGCGTGGCGGCGTCCATCGTCACGAATTCGCTGGCGCGCTCGACGCGCAGACCGGTCACGTGCGGCAGCGCCGATTGCTGCGTGAGGCGACAGTAGGCGAGAAGCGCGCCGGCCGCGGCGATCGCGCAATCCATGCCCTCGGCGCCGTAGCCCGAAAGGTCCGCGGTCCCGAACTGGCGCGCGAGCTCTCGGTTCGCGACCACGGCGTCGAACTGCCAGGGATCGAGGCGCTTCATCGCGGGCGCCGGTACCAGCGACACGTTGAGCTCATGCACGGCGAGGATCTCCGCGGGACGAAGGCGCTCGAGCTCGCCGTCGAGGCGCTCGCGTGGAACCTCGGTGGCCGTGAGACTGCCGCTCGCGAGCGAGATCCACGCGATTCCGGCGGTGGCTCCGGCGACATGCACCGCGGCAAGGAGGCTGTCGCGCGAGGCCGACAGCAACGCCGAATCGGTGATGGTGCCGGGTGTCACGATCCGCGTGACCCTGCGCTCGACCGGGCCCTTGGAGGTCGCCGGGTCGCCCACCTGCTCGCAGATCGCCGCCGACTCGCCCGCCTTCACCAGCTTGGCGAGGTAGGGCTCGAGCGCGTGGTAGGGCACGCCCGCCATGCGGATCGGCTGCCCGCCCGACTGCCCGCGTGCGGTGAGCGTGATGTCGAGGAGCTTCGCCGCGCGCTCCGCGTCGCCGTGGAAGAGCTCGTAGAAATCACCCATGCGGTAGAAAAGCAGCATGTCGGGGTACTCCGCCTTCAAGGCGAGGTACTGCTGCATCATCGGGGTGTGGGCGGGCGCCGGCGCTTCGAGCTTCATCAGGCGCTATTGTAGTCGGGCAAAATAGGCCACGGGCCGCCTGCGCGCGCCCAACCCTTTCCGGAGCGACCATGTACGAAGACCTGAGCCTTTACATCGACGGCGAGTTCATCAAGGGCGGCGGGCGCCGCGAGCAGGACGTGCTCGATCCGGCGACCGGCGACGTGCTCGGCAAGCTGCCCCACGCCACGACCGCGGACCTGGACCGTGCGCTCGCCGCGGCCCAGCGCGCGTTCGAGAAGTGGCGCACGGTGTCGCCCATGGAGAAGAGCGCGGTGCTGCGCCGCGTGGGGCAGATGACGCGCGAGCGCTCCAAGGAGATCGGCCGCAACATCACCCTGGACCAGGGCAAGCCCCTCGCCGAGGCGGTGGGTGAGGTGCTGCGCTGCGCCGACCATTGCGACTGGCACGCCGAGGAATGCCGGCGCATCTACGGGCGCGTGATCCCGCCGCGTAGCCCCAACGTGCGCCAGATGGTGCTGCGCGAGCCGATCGGCGTGTGCGCGGCTTTCACGCCGTGGAATTTTCCGTACAACCAGGCGATCCGCAAGATCTGCGCGGCGGTGGGGGCCGGCTGCACCATCATTCTCAAGGGGCCGGAAGACACCCCCAGCGCCGTGGTCGCGATCGCGCGCATGTTCCACGAGGCGGGCTTGCCGCCGGGCGTGCTCAACATCGTGTGGGGCGTGCCTTCCGAGGTTTCCGAGCACCTCATCCGCTCGCCCGTCGTGCGCAAGATCTCGTTCACGGGCTCCGTGCCCGTCGGCAAGCAGCTCGCCGCGCTCGCCGGCGCGCACATGAAGCGCCTTACCATGGAGCTGGGCGGCCACTCGCCGGTGATCGTGTGCGAGGACGCCGACGTCGAGCGCGCCGCCGACGCGCTGGCCGGACTCAAGTTCGCGAACGCCGGCCAGGTGTGCGTGTCGCCGAATCGCTTTTACGTGCAGACCAGGTTTTTCGACCGCTTCATGGCGCGCTTCATCGACAAGGCCGGCAAGATCAAGGTGGGACCGGGCATCGAGCCCGATACGAAGATGGGGCCGCTCGCCCACGAGCGCCGCGTGCCGGCGATGATGGAATTCGTCGAGGACGCCACCCAGCGCGGTGGTCGCGTGGAGCTGGGCGGGGCGCGCATCGGCGCCAAAGGCAACTTCTTCCAGCCCACCGTGATCAGTAACCCGCCCGACGACAGCAAGGTGATGACGCTCGAGCCGTTCGGCCCGATCGCGCCGTGCGTGCCGTTCACCGATCTCGAAGATGCGATTCGACGCGCCAACTCGCTGCCCTATGGGCTCTCGGCCTACGCGTTCACCACCTCGTCGAAGAACGCGCTCAGGCTCCAGAACGGGCTGGAATCGGGAATGGTCAACATCAACCATTTCGGCGCGGCGTTGCCCGAGACGCCGTTCGGCGGCGTGAAGGACAGCGGCATCGGCAGCGAGGGCGGCACCGAGACCTTCGACGGCTACCTCAACACCAAATTCGTGACGCAGATGGATTAGTGCGCAGATCGCCTCATTCGAAGTGGGGGTGAAGCTCGACCCGGCGCGATCGTTCCTTGAGACGTGAGGGAGCGACCTCACTCCCGCTTCCAGGAACGATCGCGCCGGGTCGAGCTTCATCCCGAGCTCGATGGATGGCGTTGAAGGTCAGCCTGGCAACGACAGCAGCGTGGCGATCTGCCGCGCATCGGGAAGCTTCTCCAATGCAAGCACCGCGTCGCGCAGTTGCGCGAGTTGCGCCGCCGGCAGTGCTCGCCGCCCGAGCTTCTCGAACTTGGCGATGACGTCGGCTTCGGAGGCGAACTTCTCCTCGCTGCCGCGCGGCGCCTCGACGGACCTTTCCCTGCGCGTCCCGTCATGCAGGAACACCTCGACGCGCACGGCGTGCCGATACGCGGCGCCGCGCGCCGTGGTGGCGGGATCATGGAGCACCTCGACCCGATCGGCGAGCGCCATGCGCGCGGGATCCGCAACCTTTTCTTGCGTGAACTGCTCGACGAAGCAGTCGCCCTCGAGAAGAAGCGTGGCCACCGAGTAGGGCAAGTTGAGCTGCGCCGACGTGAGCCCCTGCGGCACGTACTTCCATCCCACGTGCCCGACCGTCGCCCGGGATCCGTGCACGACGACCCGATCGACCTCGCGCGCCGAGAACGGTCTTTCCGATTGCATTTCCCGGATCGCATCCAGCGTGGTGTGGTTGCTCCCGACGCATGCATAGAACTTGAGGGCGACGCCCAGGGTCTGCCATTCGGTGCCGAAGCCCTTCACCAGCTGCGCGAGATCGAAGCGATCGCTCGAGCGCGAGAACGTGGTGCAGAACCCGCCGTACGGACTTTCGAGCACGTCGACGATGCCGGTGAATCCCGCCTCGGCGAAAAGCGCTCCGTACAGGCCCGATTGCGACGAGCGCCCGGCGTGCATGCGCTTCACCATCGAGCCGTATTGCGCGGCCATGAGGCCCGCGGCCTGGGTGCCGGCGATGCCCAGCGCGTGAACCGTGCGATCGGAATCGAGGGCGAGGCCGCGCGCCGCACCCGCGGCCGCGGAGAATACGCCGACGGTGGCCCCGGAGTGCCACCCCTGCGCGATGTGCTCCGGGCCCATGCAAAGCCCGACGCGCGGCCCGATCTCGTAGCCGGCCACCGCGGCCGCGATGAATTCGCGTCCCGAGATGCCCGGCCTCGTCTCGGTGAGCGCGATGAGAGCGGGCAGCACCACCGCGCCGACATGAAGCACTCCGGCGCGATGCACGTCGTCGAGCTCGAAGCCCTGGACCTGCGTGCCGTTCACGAGGGCGGCGTGGGGCGAGGAAAGGCGCAAGCTCGTGCCCCAGACCGCGCACTCGCGCGTGGCGTCGAGCGATTCGAGGCGGCCCTGCAGGATGCGGGTCCAGGGAAGATCGGCGCCGTAGAGCGCGCATCCGAGCGCGTCGAGGATCAGTAGCTTGATGCGATGGGTGACTTCGGCGGGGATCGCCTCGTAGCGCAGCGCGGCGACGAATTCCGCGATCCCGCGCGTGTAACGATTATCGGCGGCGTGATCTTGCGACATCGCTATTGCAGCTCGATCTTCGCCTCGCGGGCGACGGCTCCGAGGCGGTCGAGCTCGGCGCGGATGTGCGCCGCGAATTGCTCGGCAGAGCTGCCGATGGGCTCGGCGCCCTCGAGCGCGAACGCCTTCTGCATCTCGGGCTCGCGGATGGCCTTCACGATCTCGGCGTTGAGCTTGCGAATGATCTGCGGCGGCGTGCCGGCCGGCGCGAGGATGCCATACCAGGATCCGGCCTGGTAGCCGGGGATGCCCGCTTCCGCGATCGTGGGCACATCGGGAATGAGCGGGAGGCGCCTTTCGCCGGTGACCGCGAGCGCGCGCAGCTTTCCCGCCCGCACATGCCCAAGGATCGCCACGACGCTGCTGAACATCGCCTGCACCTGGCCGGACAACAGGTCGACGAGCGCGGGCGAAAGGCCCTTGTAAGGCACGTGCGTCATGCGCGTTCCGGACATTCGTTCGAACATGACGGCGGCCAGGTGCGACGAGCTGCCGTTGCCGTTGGAGGCGTAGTTGATGGCGTCGGGCTGCGCCCGCGAGAGCGCGATGAACTCCGCGACCGAATTTGCCGCGACCGAGGGATGGACGACGAGAATCAGCGGCGCGGAAGCGATGAGCGAGACCGGCGCGAAGTCCTTCACCGGATCGTAGGGAAGGTTGCGGTGCACGCTCGGATTGATCGCGTGGCTGCCCACGCCGCCGAGAAAGAGCGTGTAGCCGTCGGCAGCCGATTTCGCGGCGAGCTCCGCGCCCACGATGCCGCCCGCCCCGGCGCGATTGTCCACCACGACTTGCTGTCCCAGCTGCACCGAAAGGCGCTGGGCGATGGTGCGCGCCACCGCGTCGTTGCCGCCGCCCGCCGCGAACGGCACGATGAGGCGAACCGGCTTCACGGGATAGTCGGTGGCCGCCGCGGTGGAAACGGTGGCGGCCGCGGCGAGCGACGACAATACGGCGGCGAGGATCGGCAATCGCATGGAGTGGATCTTGCGTCGGCTAGTGCAGCTTCACTTTCGGCTGCGTCTGGCGACGCAGGAGTTGCGCGAGGGTATCGAGCGCCATGCGCCAGAAGCCGAAGAGCGCCCACACGTGCTGGCGATAGAGCGAGACGTAGAAGAACTTCGCGAGCCAGCCCTCGACGCGGAATTTCTCGCTCGAGATGAAGCCCATCAGCTGGCCCACGGTCTCGTAGGCGCCGAGCGAGACGAGCGAGCCGAAGTCGCGATAGCGGAAAGGCCGCGGCGCTTCGCCCGAAAGGCGCCCGGTCGACGTTCCCACGAGATGGCTCGCTTGCTGGTGCGCCGTCTGCGCGCGCGGCGGCAGGAGCTTGCCGTCTTCCCAGGGGCACGCGGCGCAGTCGCCGAAGGCGAAGACGTTCGCGTCGCGAGTGGTCTCGAGGGTCGGCTTCACCACGAGCCGGTTGATGCGGTCGACTTCGAGGCCGTCCAGCTGATTCAGCACGTCGTTGCAGCGGATGCCCGCGGCCCACACCGTGAAGTCGCCGGGGATCTCGCGGCCGTTCGCGGTCTTCACGCCGCCCGCCGTGACCTCGACCACGCGCTCCGCGATGAACACGTCGACGCGAAGCTCCTTCAGCGCCTTCATGGTGCCCTCGGCGATGTGGTCGGGAAGCCCCGGCAGGATGCGCGGGCCGGCCTCGACGACGGCGATGTGGATCTGGCGCTCGGGGTCGAAGTTCTCGAGGCCGTAGGCGGCGAGCACGCGGATGGTGTTGTGCAGCTCGGCGGCGAGCTCGACGCCGGTGGCGCCCGCGCCGACGATCGCGATGTCGAGCACCTTGCCGTCGTTGGCGAAGTTGGCGCGGAAGCACGCGTTCACCAGCCGGCGGTGGAAGAGGTGCGCCTGCCAGGCGTTGTCGATGGTGAAGGCGTGCTCGCGCACCCCGGGCGTGCCGAAGTCGTTCGATTCGCTGCCGATCGCGATCGCGAGCGTGTCGTAGCCGATGCGCCGCTCGGGAAGGATCTCCTCGCCCTCGTCGTCCCGCACCGCGGCGACCACCACTTCGCGCGTGGCCCGGTCGAGGCCGGCGAGGGCACCCAGCACGAAGGTGAAGCGATGCCAGAGCGCCTGCGCGAGGTAGTCGAGCTGGTGCTGGTGGATGTCCATGCTGCCCGCCGCCACCTCGTGCAGGAGCGGCTTCCACAAGTGCGTGCGGCTGCGGTCGACCAGCGTCACGTGCGCGCGCTCGCCGCGCCCGAGCTTGTCGCCCAGGCGGGTGGCGAGCTCCAGGCCGCCCGCGCCCCCGCCGACGATCACGATGCGATGAAGAAGGGAGCCCGCGTGCGCCATGGAACGCCCGCTAGTCTTCCTTGGTGACTTGCTTGCCGCCGAGGAAGAGCGTCGACCAGAGCTTCGACCACTTGTCCCATTCCTCGAGCATGAGCGCCGGGTCGACGAGGTCGTACTTGAACTTGTTGAGCGGGCTATCCACCGCGGTGCTGGAGGGCACGCGGTTGCGCGCCTTGATGATCTCCTGGCCATCACGCGAGAGCACGAAGGCGGCCAGGAGGAGCGCGGCGTTGGGGTGCGGCGCGCGGCGCGCAACGCCCACCGAGCTGGGCTGGCCGAAGGCCGGCTGCAGCGCCTTCCACTGGATCGGCGCGCCCTTGTCCTTCAGCCGCGCCACGCCCTGCACGTGGGCGTCGAGCGCCATGTCGATCTCGCCCGCGGCCACCAGCTCCGCCATCAGGGTGTGTCCGCTGCGAATCGACGGCTTCATCGCGGCGAGCTTGCGGAAGTACGCGATGCCCTTGTCGTCTCCCATCGCGTGGGCCACCGCCGCGAACCACGCGACGTCCGCGGCCTCCACCGCGAAGCGGCCCGTCCACCTGGGATCGAGGAGATCGTCATACGAGTTGGGCACCTCGGAGGCGCGCACGCGATCGGTGTTGTAGGCGAGCACGTAGAGGGTGAGGCGCGTCGGCACGTAGTCCTTGTGGGCCGGCACGATGTGGGCGGGAATGTCTGCGAGGGCGATGCTCGTCAAGGCCGCGAGCTGCCTTTCGCGGTGCAGAATCTCCATCTGCGCGCCGTCGGTCTCCACCACGTCCACGTCGAAGCGGTTGCCGCGCGCTTCGGTGACGACGCGCTGCGCGACCTTCTCGCCGCTGGCGCGCCACAGGTTCACCTTGATGCCGTACTTCTTCTCGAAGGCCTCGGTGAGCGGCCGCGAGTCGGTGACCTGCATCGAGGTGTAGAGCGTGACCGCGCCTTCCTTCCTGGCGCGCTCGACGAGCCCGCGATCGGCCGGGCCCACGTCGGCCGGGGAGGGCGGCGCGCCCGCCGCGAGAGCGAGCCCGAGGAGGCCAGCGGCGATGCGCATCAGCTTTTCTGCTTGAGAAGCTGCAGCAGCGCGCCGAAGATCTTGCCGTTGGCAGCCACCACGCGCCCGCTATCGAGGAATTTGTCCTCGCCCTCGAGGTCGCCGATCAGCCCGCCCGCCTCGCGCACCAGGAGCGCTCCGGCCGCCATGTCCCACGGTGAAAGGCCGATCTCCCAGAAGCCGTCGATCCGGCCGGCGGCGACCCACGCGAGGTCGAGCGCCGCGGCGCCGGGGCGGCGCACGCCCGAGCAATGGAGGGTCACGTTCCTGAACATGCGCAGGTAATCGTCGAGGTGTCCCACCTCGCGGAACGGAAACCCCGTTCCCATGAGCGCGTCCTCGAGCTTGTCCACCTTGCTCACGCGGATGCGCCGGTCGTTCAGGTAGGCGCCCACGCCCTTGGTGGCGGTGAAGAGCTCGTTCCTGTTCGGGTCGAACACCACGGCCTGGGTGGGCACACCCTTGTGCAGGAGCCCGATCGACACGCAGTACTGCGGGAATCCGTGCAGGAAATTGGTGGTGCCGTCGAGGGGATCGATCACCCAGACGAACTCGGCCTCGAGGCCGCTCGAGCCGCTTTCCTCGGCGAGAATCCCGTGCGACGGATACGCCTCGCGCAGCACGCCGATGATCGCTTCCTCGGCGGCGTGGTCCACCTCGGAGACGAAATCGTTCTTGCGCTTGGTGCGGATCGTCAGCCGGTCGATGTCGGAGGAGGCGCGGGTGATGATGCTGCCGGCCTTGCGCGCGGCCTTGACGGCCGTGTTGAGCATGGGATGCATGGAGCGGGGATTTTACCCGCGAACCGGCCTCGCCAAGAAAATCATGTAGCGCGCGAAGTCCGGCGCGATGCGCGCGAGCTCGGCGCGGTGGATGGCCGCGAGCCTCGCCGTGGCGCGCGCGCCCTTCGCGGTGAGCCGCAGCGCCACCTTGCGCCGGTCGCCGGGAGAGGCCGCGCGGCGCACCATGCCGAGCTTCGCGAGGCGGTCGACCATGCCGACCGCGCTGTGGTGCTTGACGAGGAGGAGGGCGGCCAAGCCGCTTACCGCAAGGGGCTCGCGCCCGACATGGGTCTTCATCGCGAGGAGGGCCTGGTACTGCTGCTGGGTGATGCCGAAGCGCGCCGCGGCCGCATCGCTGAACGCGAGGAAGCCGCGCAGCGTGTAGCGGAACGCGGCGAGCACCTCATAGTCGGCGGTTGACAACATATCGCTCTACGATATATAAATACCGACACATCGTAAACAGGATGCGCCTTTACACAGGGGGTGCCCTCCCGAGGCGATGGGAAGTAGGGGTGCGAGGCGGTGCGCCAGCGGGCGCGCCGCCTTTTTTTTCGCTCAGGCACAATCGCGCCGATGGATAGCGAATCCCTGCGGCGCATCGCCGTCGTGCTGTCGCGGCCGAGCCACCCGGGCAACATCGGCGCCGCGGCGCGCGCCATGAAGACCATGGGATTCACCGACCTGGTGCTGGTGGCGCCGCGGCATTTCCCCGATCCGGACGCGAGCGCCATGGCCGCCGGCGCCGCCGGCCTTCTCGGCGAGGCGCGCGTCTGCACGAGCCTCGATGCCGCCCTCGCCGATCGCCTGCTCGCGGTGGGCTTCAGCGCGCGCGGGCGCGACCTTTCGCACCCGGCCCAGTCCCTGCGCGATGCGGCGGCGTCGATCGTCGATGCCGCCTCGCAAGGCAACGTGGCGCTGGTCTTCGGCAACGAGACCTCGGGACTTTCGAACCAGGAGCTGTCGCGCTGCCAGCGCCTGGTGTGCGTGCCCGCCAATCCGCTCTATTCGTCGCTCAACCTGGCGGCGGCCGTGCAGGTGGCGTGCTACGAGCTCGCGACGTGCGCCGGCGCCTTCGCGCCGCCGCCTTCCAGGCCGGTCGAGCCCGCGACCCGCGACGACGTCGAGGGGCTCCTCGCGCACCTCGAGTCTTCCGCGCTGGCGGCGGGCTTCCTCGATCCCGCGAAGCCGGGACGCTTCATGGAGCGCCTGCGCAGGCTCTTCGCGCGCGCCGGCCTCGAGCGCGAGGAGGTGAAGCTACTGCGCGGGCTGATGGGCGCCTGGGACGCGCGCAAAAAGGGAAAGTAAGCCTTCAGGCGCGCGCGCGCCGCGCCGCACCCGAGGTGATCGCCAGGCCGATGAACGCCATGGTGGCGACTATCGCGCTGCCGGTCGCGAACGCCGAGCGCAGCCCCGTCGTCTCCACCAGGAAGCCGCCGAGCGCCATGCCGGCGCCCAGGCCGCTCACGATGAAGGTCGACGACCAGGTGAACGCCTCGGTCGCGTACTGCGCTGGCGCCAGGCGCGAGATGAGCACCGACTGCGCGGCGATCGAGGGCGCGATGAGGGCTCCGGCGAGGAAAGCGACGACGGCGAAGGCCAGCGTGCCGCTCGCCAGCGTGTGCAGGAAGACGGGGATCGCCATGAGGCCCAGCACGCACGCGAACTGGCGCTCGACCGGGGCGCGCAGGTTGAGGCCGCCGAAGATCGCCCCGCCGAGCGCGCTGCCGAGCGAATTGATGGAGAGCAGCACTCCGCCCAGCGCCGGCATCGCGAGCGCCGTGGCATAGGCGGGGTAGCCGACCTCGAGAAGCCCGAAACATGTGGTGAGGCCGAACGACGCCATGAACACCAGCCACAGGCGCGGCTCGGTGAGCGGGCCGAACAGGTGGCGCTCGGCGGCCGCGCTCTTCGCGAAGTAGCGGAGCGTCGGTCCGGCGAGGAAGACGAGAAGCGCCGCGACCACCACCGCGATCGAGAAGGCGAAGGCTGCCGTCGCGCTCGCTTGCGCGAGGATGAGGGCGACGATCGCCGGACCGAGCGTGAAGTTGATCTCGATCATCACCGCGTCGAGCGAGAAGGCGGTGCGCCGGTCGTCCTCGCGCTCGAAACGGTGGCGCCAAGCGGTGCGCGTGAGCGTGGTGATCGGCGAGGCGAACGCCCCGGCCAGCCCCGCGCACGCGGCGACGGCGGCGAACGGCAACCCCGCCTTCGCGCTCGCGAGCACGCCGAGGAGCGCGAGCGGCTGCACCGTGCCGGTCACCAGGAGCGGCAGGCGCGGCCCGTGGCGATCGATGATGCGACCGATGATCGGAGCGACCACGGCCATGGCGACGAAGGTGATGCCGACCGCGGAGCCCGCGAGGGTGAAGTTGCCGAGCGCTTCGCGCAGGTACATGAGCATCGCGAAGCCGACCATGCCCACCGGCATGCGCGTGAAGAGCGCCACCACCAGCAGGCGAATGACGTCGGGCTGGCGAACGAACTCGCCGTAGCGTTGGAAGAAGCGTTTCACAGGGGATGCGTTTCACCCGGACGGGTGAATAGTTGATTATTTTACTCGGGAATAATAGACTTCGTCCATCCAGACAACGCGTTAACGACGAGCGCTTTCCATGTTCCGCCGCATCCGCGAAGACATCCAATGCGTGTTCGAGCGCGACCCCGCCGCGCGCTCGGTGTGGGAGGTGCTCACCTGCTATCCCGGCTTCCACGCGCTGCAGATGCACCGCTTCTCCCACTCGCTATGGCGCCTGCGCCTCAGGTGGCTCGCGCGTTTCATGTCGCACATCGCCCGCTTCCTGACCGGGGTCGAGATCCATCCGGGCGCGATCATCGGGCGCCGCGTCTTCATCGATCACGGCATGGGCGTCGTGATCGGCGAGACCGCGGAGATCGGCGACGACTGCACGCTCTATCACGGCGTCACCCTCGGAGGCGTTTCCTGGAACGCGGGCAAGCGCCATCCCACCCTGGGCAGGGGCGTGGTCGTCGGCGCGGGCGCCAAGATCCTCGGTCCGTTCACGGTCGGCGAGGGCGCCAAGGTCGGTTCGAACTCGGTGGTCGTGAAGCCGGTGCCGCCTGGGGCGACCGTCGTGGGCATCCCCGCGCGCATCGTCGAAGCGGCGCCTGGCCATGGTGACGTGGGACGCATGGCTTTCGACGCCTATGCCGTCGGTGCCGACCTGGACGATCCCTTGAACAAGGTGCTGGTGACCTTGGGGACTCGAAGCGAAGACATGGATGGGCGCTTGGCGCAAATACTCGAACGGCTCGAGGAGCTGGAAAAAGCCTCTAACAGCGCCGATCTTCGCCGAAAAACCGGTTGAATCATTCTTGACTATTTTAGTCGGAATTACTATACTTGAGTGAATCGCTCGGGATTGGCTTCCGGGCGCCCCGGACAGTGAGGATGACCCCATGAGACTCACCACCAAAGGACGCTTCGCGGTGACCGCGATGCTCGACCTCGCGCTGCATGGCGATCCGGGCCCCGTCACACTGGCCGGCATCAGCGATCGCCAGAAGATCTCGCTTTCCTACCTGGAGCAGCTTTTCGGCAAGCTGCGTCGCCGCGAGCTGGTCGAAAGCGTGCGCGGGCCCGGCGGCGGCTATCACCTCGCCCCGCCTCGAAGGTCACCGTGGCCGACATCATTCGCGCGGTGGAAGAACCGATCGATTCCACGCAGTGCGGCGGCCGCGAGAATTGCCACGACAGCCATCGCTGCATGACGCACGACCTGTGGGAAGAGCTGAACACCACGGTGTACGGATTTCTCGCAGGGGTCACGTTGTCCCAGTTGGTCGACAGGCAGCGCACCAAGCCGGTGTCGCTGGTGCGCGGGCCGGCCCATCCGCGCCAACCGCATCTCCTTTCGTCGTGACGAAGCCATGAGTCTCGCCATCCGCAAGAAACCGATCTACCTCGACTATTCCGCGACCACGCCGGTGGACCCGCGCGTGGCCGAGAAGATGATCCCCTGGCTCACCGAGCAATTCGGCAACCCGGCCTCGCGCAGCCACGGCTATGGCTGGGAAGCCGAGGAGGCCGTCGAGAACGCGCGCGTCGAAGTCGCGAAGCTGGTGAACTGCGACCCGAAGGAGATCGTCTGGACCTCCGGCGCCACCGAGTCCGACAACCTCGCGATCAAGGGCGCGGCGCACTTCTACAAGACCAAGGGCAAACACCTCATCACCATGAAGACCGAGCACAAGGCCGTGCTCGACACCCTGCGCGAGCTCGAGCGCGAGGGCTTCGAGGTGACGTATCTGGATCCCGAGCCCGACGGACTCCTCGACCTCGACAAGCTCAAGGCGGCGATCCGCCCCGATACCATCCTCGCCTCGATCATGATGGTGAATAACGAGATCGGCGTGATCCAGCCGATCGCCGAGATCGGCGAGATCACGAGGGCGAAGGGCATCATCTTCCACGTCGACTCGGCGCAGGCCACCGGCAAGGTCGCGATCGACCTGGACAAGCTCAAGGTCGACCTGATGAGCTTCTCCGCGCACAAGACCTACGGGCCGAAGGGCATCGGCGCGCTCTACGTGCGCAGGAAGCCGCGCGTGCGACTGGAAGCGCAAATGCACGGCGGCGGACACGAGAAGGGCTTCCGCTCGGGTACGCTCGCCACCCACCAGATCGTCGGCATGGGCGAGGCTTTCCGCATCGCGCGTCTCGAGATGGCGGCGGAGAACGAGCGCATCGGGAAGCTGCGCGACAAGCTCCTCGCGGGCTTCAGGGACATGGAAGAGATCTACGTGAACGGCGATCTCGAGCAGCGCGTGCCGCACAATTTGAACGTGAGCTTCAACTTCGTGGAGGGCGAGTCGCTCATCATGGGCATGAAGGAGCTCGCGGTGTCGTCGGGATCGGCGTGCACCTCGGCCTCGCTCGAGCCCTCGTACGTGCTGCGCGCGCTGGGCCGCAACGACGAGCTCGCGCACAGCTCCATACGCTTCACCCTGGGGCGCTTCACCACCGAGGCCGACATCGACTTCGCCGTGAAGCTCATCAAGGAGCGCATCGGCAAGCTGCGCGAGATGAGCCCGCTCTGGGAGATGTACAAGGACGGCGTCGACTTGAATACCGTGCAGTGGGCTGCACACTAGGAGATACACATGGCATACAGCGAAAAAGTCATCGACCACTACGAAAACCCCAGGAACGTCGGATCCTTCGACAAGGCCGACGAGGGGGTCGCCACCGGCATGGTGGGCGCGCCCGCGTGCGGCGACGTTATGAAGCTGCAGATCAAGGTGAACAAGGCCGGCATCATCGAGGACGCCAAGTTCAAGACCTACGGCTGCGGCTCGGCGATCGCCTCTTCCTCGCTCGTCACCGAATGGGTGAAGGGCAAGACCGTGGACGAGGCCGCGACCATCAGGAATACCCAGATCGCCGCGGAGCTGGCGCTGCCGCCGGTGAAGATCCATTGCTCGATCCTCGCCGAGGACGCCATCAAGGCGGCCATCGCCGACTACCGCAAGAAGTACGGCGCGGGCGATGCCGATGCCGGCAAGAAGGCGGCCGACTGATGGCCGTCCAGCTCACCGATCGCGCCGCGGAGCACGTCAAGCGCTACATCGAGAAGCGCGGCAAGGGCGTGGGCCTGCGCCTGGGCGTGCGCACCACGGGCTGCTCGGGGCTCGCCTACAAGCTCGAGTTCGCCGACGAGGAGCAGCCCGAGGACACGGCTTTCGAGTCGAACGGCGTGCGCGTGCTGATCGACCCGAAGAGCCTCGCCTATCTCGACGGCACGGAGCTCGACTTCGTGCGCGAGGGCCTGAACGAAGGCTTCAAGTTCAACAACCCGAACGAGAAGGACCGCTGCGGCTGCGGGGAATCGTTCAACGTCTAGACCCGGCACAGACCCCATCCAAGCGAAGGCATGAACCGGGGTCTCGCCCAGGACCACTTCGAGCTGCTCGGACTTCCGGTGAAGTACGCCGTGGATCCGGCGCGCTTGGAGCGCGGCTACCGCGACCTGCAGTCGCAGGTGCACCCCGATCGCTTCGCGTCGGCCACGCAAGCCGAACGCCGCGTCGCGATGCAGTGGGCCACACGCGCCAACGAGGCGTTCCGCACGCTGAAGGACCCGGTCGAGCGCGCGCGCTACCTCCTCGAGCTGAAGGGCTACGACACCGAGGAGGAGAGCAACACCGCGATGGCGCCGGATTTCCTCATGCAGCAGATGGAGTGGCGCGAAGCCGTGGCCGATGCGCGCGCCGCGCGCGATGCGGGCAAGCTCGCGCGCTTGCGCGGCGACATCGCCCAGTCGCGTTCGGAGATGCTGCGCATGCTCGAGCGCGCGCTCGACAAGGACGCCAATTTCGACGCCGGATGCTCGCTGGTCAGGAAGCTGCGCTTCCTCGACAAGATCGAGGACGAGATCGACGAGGCCCTGCATGCATGACAATCTTTGGGGGACAGAGCACATCCACCTTCGAGCGCTGGTCTGTCCCCGGGAACGGAGCGCCTAGTGGCCCTCCTGCAGATCTCCGAGCCGGGCGAATCGCCCGCGCCGCACCAACGAAAGCTCGCGGTGGGCATCGACCTGGGCACTACGCACTCGCTCGCCGCGACCGTGAGGAGCGGCTTGGCCAAAGTCATCGCCGACGAGGAAGGCCGCCCGCTCCTGCCCTCGATCGTGCGCTACCTTCCGGACGGCCGCGTCGAGGTGGGCTATGGCGCGCGCGCGGCGCAGGCCGACGATCCGGCCAACACCATCGTTTCCGTCAAGCGCTTCATGGGGCGCGGCGTGGCCGACGTCGCCAAGTACGGCGCGCTTCCCTACCACTTCAAGGATGCCCCCGGCATGGTCGCGATCGAGACCGCGGCGGGCGTGCGCTCGCCGGTGCAGGTGTCCGCGGAAATCCTCAAGGTGCTGCGCGATCGCTCGGAGCGCGCGTTGGGCGGCGAGCTTTTCGGCGCCGTCGTGACGGTGCCCGCCTATTTCGACGAGTCCCAGCGCCAGGCCACCAAGGACGCGGCGAAGCTCGCCGGCTTGAACGTGCTGCGGCTCCTGAACGAGCCGACCGCCGCGGCCATCGCCTACGGCCTGGACCATGCCTCCGAAGGCACCTTCGCGATCTTCGACCTGGGCGGGGGCACTTTCGACATCTCGATCCTCAAGTTGACACGGGGCGTGTTCGAGGTGCTGTCCACCAACGGCGACTCGGCGCTCGGCGGCGATGACTTCGACCAGGCCGTCGCCACCCACTGGCGCGTGGGCCACCAGCTCGCCGACGCGGGCGGCGGCGACACGCGGCGCCTGCTCGCCGCGGCGCGCGAGGTGAAGGAAAGGCTCTCCACCGCGGACCAGGCCGACATGCACGTGACGCTCTCCTACGGGCAGAAGCCGCACCTGCGCCTCACGCGCGCCGAGTTCGAGCAGATCACCGTGGGCCTGGTGCAGAAGACGCTCGCCCCCACGAGGAAGGCGCTGCGCGACGCGAAGCTCGATGTGCGCGACGTGGACGGCGTGGTGCTGGTCGGAGGCGCGACCCGCATGCCGCACCTGCAGAAGGCGGTCGAGAGATTCTTCGCTCGCGCGCCGCTGAAGGACCTCGACCCCGACGCGGTCGTGGCTCTCGGCGCGGCGATCCAGGCCAACGTGCTCGCCGGCAACCGCGCGCCCGGCGATGACTGGCTGCTGCTCGATGTGATCCCGCTCTCGCTCGGCCTCGAGACCATGGGCGGCCTCGTCGAGCGCGTGATCCCGCGTAATTCCACGATTCCCGTGGCGCGCGCCCAGGAATTCACCACTTTCAAGGACGGCCAGACCGCGATGGCGATCCACGTGGTGCAGGGCGAGCGCGAGCTGGTCTCCGACAACCGCTCGCTCGCGCGCTTCGAGCTGCGTGGGATCCCGCCGATGGTCGCGGGCGCCGCGCGCATCCAGGTGACCTTTCAAGTGGACGCCGACGGCCTGCTCTCGGTCTCGGCGCGCGAGGCCACGACCGGCGTCGAGTCCTCGATCGTGGTGAAGCCTTCCTACGGCCTCTCGGACGACGAGGTGGCGCGCATGCTGCAGGAAAGCTTCTCGCACGCCACGGGCGATCGCGACGCGCGCGCGCTCGCCGAGCAGAGGGTCGAGGCCGAGTCGCTCCTCGCCGCGATCCGCGCCGCGCTCGCCAGAGATGCCGACCTCCTCACGGGCGAGGAGGGCGCGGCGCTCGAGCGCGGCATGGCTTCGCTCGAGCGCGTGTCGAGCGGCACCGACCCTCGCGCCCTCAAGAGCGCGATCCACGAGCTCAACCGAGCGAGCGAGTCGTTCGCCGGGCGCCGCATGGACCGCGCCGTCTCCGGCGCGCTCACCGGCCGGCGCCTGGACGAGGTGCGCGCCAAGTGACACGGCTTACCGTCCTGCCGCACGAAACGCTGTGCCCCGCGGGCGCCGTGATCGAGGCGGTCCCCGGCACCTCGATCTGCGACGTGCTCCTCGACAACCACATCGAGATCGAGCACGCCTGCGAGAAGAGCTGCGCGTGCACCACGTGCCACGTGATCGTGCGCGAAGGCTACGAGGACCTGGTGGCGCCCACCGAGAAGGAAGACGACCTCCTCGACAAGGCGTGGGGCCTCGAGCTCACCTCGCGCCTGTCGTGCCAGGCGCGCGTGGGCGACAAGCCCATCACCGTCGAGATTCCCAAGTACACCCTGAACCAGGTGAGCGAGGCCAAGCGATGAAGTGGACCGACACGCGCGACATCGCGATCGCGCTAGCGGAAAAGTTTCCGGACGTGGATCCCGCGGCGGTGCGCTTCACGGACCTGCGCCGCTGGGTGCTCGAGCTCGCCGATTTCGACGACGATCCCGAGCGCTCGGGCGAAAAGATCCTGGAAGCCATCCAGGCCACCTGGATCGAGGAGGCATCGTGAGCGCGCCGCCCGTCCTGGTCGACCATTCGCGGCTGCGCTTCTTCATCGCGCTCGCCTTCGAGACGGCCGGCATGCCGTCGGCCGATGCGCGCACGGTCGCGGCACTCATGGCGGACGCCGACCTGCAGGGCTCCGACGGCCACGGCGTGATCCGCCTTCCGCAGTACCTGAAGCGCATTCGCGCCGGCGGCGTGAACCTGCATCCCGACATCCGCGTCGAGCGCGAGCGTGCCGGGATGGCGTTGATCCACGGCGACAACGCCATGGGCCACCTGGTCATGAAGCGCGCCGCGGAGCTCGCCATCGAGAAGGCGCGTACCGCGGGTGTCGCCTGGATCGGCGTGCAATGGAGTAACCACGCCGGGCCCGCCTCGCTCTACGCGCGCATGATGCTTCCCCACGACATGATCGGGCTCTATTTCGCGGTCGGCAACGCGAACCACCTGCCGCCATGGGGCGGCATCGACATGCTGCTTTCCACCAACCCGATCGCCGCGGCGATCCCCGCGGGCGAGGAAGCGCCCATCGTGCTCGACATGGCGACCACGGTCGCGGCCTACGGCAAGGTGAAAGCCAAGGCCGCGCGCGGCGAGATGATGCCCGAGGGCTGGATGATCGACCGCTCGGGAAACCCGCTCACCGATCCGCGCCGCGCCAACGAGGGGTTCCTGCTGCCCATCGGCGGCTACAAGGGCTACGGCCTCGCGCTGGTGGTGGGCCTCCTCGCGGGCACCTTGAACGGCGCCGCGATGGGCAAGGACGTGGTCGACTTCAACCACGACGCCGAGAGCGCCACCAACACCGGGCAGGCGATCGTCGCGATCGACCCCGCGGCGTTCGGCGACATCAAGGAGTTCAAGGCGGCCGTGGACACGCTGGTGCGCGACCTGCACGCTTCCGCGCGCCTGCCGGGGGTGGACGCGATTCGCGTGCCCGGCGAGCAGAGCCACGCGCGCGTGCTCGCGCAGCGCGCCGGGGGCATCGCCATCGCGCCCGCGCTCATGCTCACTCTCGATCGGCTCGCCGAGGAGCTCGAGATTCCTCCCCTGCGCACCCACTAGCCACATGAAAGCCATTCATATGATTTCGCTTTTGTCCGCGGCCTGCGTGCGATCTCTGTTTTCTCAATGTGATCGTCTATTGACTTTGCTTCTGCTGGCATTCGCGTTGCCGTTCGCAGCGCCGGCGCAGCAGGGCTATCCCAACAAGCCGATCCGCATGATCGTGCCGCTCGCCGCGGCGAGCGCCGTGGACAGCGCGGCGAGGATCGTCGCGCAGAAGATGTCGGCGAACATGGGCCAGCAGATCGTGATCGAGAACATCCCCGGCGCCTCGGGGCTCATCGGCGCGGACCGCGTGGCGAAGGCCACCGCCGACGGCTACACCCTCGGCGGATTCAACGACAGCATCATGACCATGCTGCCCAACATGTCGACGAAACCGTCGTGGGACATCCTGCGCGACTTCGAGCCGGTGTCGCTCGTCGCCACCATCGAATGGGGGCTCGTCACGACGCCGGATTCGCCCTTCAAGAGCGCGGGCGACCTCATCGCGGCGGCCAAGGCGCGCCCCGGTGAGGTCAACTTCGGCTCCGGCGGTAACGGCAGCCCGCAGCACATCGCCATGGCGCTGTTCGCCTCGCAAGCGGGCATTACGCTCACGCACGTCCCCTACAAGGGCGCCTCGCAGGCGGCTCTCGGTGTGGCGGGGGGCGAGGTGCCGGTGGCGTTCCAGGGGCTCGCGACCGTTGTCGGGCTGGTACGTGGCGGGAAGCTGCGCCTCATCGGCGTCACCACGCCCGCGCCGCTGCCGCAATTTCCCGAGGCGCCGACTGTTTCCACCTCGGGCATGCCGGGCTTCCAGTTCAACTCGTGGTTCACGGTGATGGCGCCCGCCGGGACGCCGAAGGAAATCATCGCGCGCCTTCATGCCGAGATCGCCAAGGCGCTCGCCGATCCCGAGGTGCGCGAGAAGCTGCGCGACCAGGGGCTCACGGTGCGCGGCACCTCGCCCGAGGAGCTCGCGGTCGCGACGCGCGAGCAGCTCGCCCGCTATGCGCGCCTCTTCAAGGAAGCCGGCATCAAGGGCGAGTGACGTGGACCAGGCGCCGGTTCCCCTCGACACCGTCGTCATCTCCGCCACTCGCGGCGAGGTCGCCGCGTTCGCGGCGCCCGCCGCGATCACCGCGATCGATGCGAACGTGATCCGCTCGGCCGGGCCGCTGGTGAACCTGTCCGAGGCGCTGGTGCGGGTGCCGGGCTTGACGGTGCTCAACCGCCAGAACTACGCGCAGGACCTGCAGCTGTCGATCCGCGGCTTCGGCTCGCGCTCGACCTTCGGAATCCGCGGCGTGCGCGTGATCGTCGATGGCATTCCGGCCACGATGCCCGACGGGCAGGCGCAGGCCTCCAACGTGAGCCTCGCCACCGCCGAGCGCATCGAGGTGCTGCGCGGCCCGCTGGCTCTCCTCTACGGCAACGCCGCGGGCGGCGTCGTGCAGGTCTTCACGCAGGCCGGCGCACCCGAGCCCACGGCCACGCTTTCCGCGTCGGCAGCGCCGTACGACGCGCATCGCGTGGGCGCGAGCTTCGCCGCGGCAAGCGGGGAGCATCGCTATACGATCGATGCCTCGCGCTTCGAGACCGACGGCTATCGCGACCACAGCGCGGCGCGGCGCGACCAGCTGAACGCCAAGTGGAGCTGGCAGCTCGCGCCGGCCACGCGGCTGGACACCGTCGTCAACGTCCTCGACCAACCCGACGCCCTCGATCCGCTCGGACTCACGCGCGCGCAGTGGGAGGCGAGCCCGCGCCAGGCGCCGGCGATCGCGTTCACGCAGGATTCGGGGAAGAGTGTGCGCCAGAAGCAGGCGGGCTGGGTGCTCGAGCATGCGTTGGCGAGCGACACGACGTTGACGGCACGCGCCTACCTGGGCGAGCGCGACCTCGACAACAAGCTTTCGACGCCGCTCGCGGCCCAGCTGCCGGCGAGCTCGAGCGGCGGGATCGTGGTATTCGGGCGGCAGTACGCGGGGACGGCGCTGCAGCTCGCTCGGCGCTTCGTGCTGGGCGACGCTGTCAGCGCGCGCTTGGTAGCGGGCATCGAGCACGACCGCATGGCCGACGATCGCCAGGGCTACCTCAACGACGCGGGCGTGCGCGGGGCGCTGCGCCGTGACGAGGACGACCGCGTCGCCAATACGGATGTGCTGCTGCAGGCGAGCGCCGACTTCGGCGAGCGCTGGAGCGCCGTCGCGGGCGTGCGCTCGAGCCGCGTGCGCTTCGAAACGCGCGACCGCTACATCGCGCCGGGAAATCCAGACGACAGCGGCACGCTCGAGTATCGCGCCACCAATCCCGTGGCGGGCCTCACCTGGCATGCCGCGCGCGAGCTGAACGTCTACGCGAACGTCGGGCGCGGCTTCGAGACGCCCACCTTCACCGAGCTCGCCTATCGCAACAACGCGTCGGGCCTCAACACCGACCTGAAGGCTTCGCGCAGCACGCACGCCGAGGCGGGGGCGAAGTGGCGCTCGGATTCCGGCCACGGCGTCGAGGCCGCGCTCTTCGACGTCAAGACGCGCGACGAGATCGTGGTGGATACGAATGTCGGAGGACGCTCGACCTTCCGCAACGCGGGGAACACCGCGCGGCGCGGCGTCGAGATCGCGTACTCGGGCCAGTGGACGCAGGAGCTGCGCGCCGCGGTCTCGCTCACCGCGTTGCGTGCGCGCTTCGACAACGGCAACCGGCTGCCGGGCACGCCCGAGCGCAGCGCCTTCGCCGAGCTGGTCTATGCGCCCGCGCCGGGCGTGCATGCGGCCGTGGAGATGGTCCATGTCGGGCGCATCTTCGTGAACGACGCCAACGAGGACTGCGCGCCGGCCGCGACGCTCGTGAACCTGCGCGCGGGCTTGCGGCGGCGCCTCGGCGCGCTCGAGATCGAGCCGCTCCTGCGCCTGGAGAACGCCACCAACCGCAGATACGCCGGATCGGTGATCGTGAACGAGGCGAACCGGCGCTTCTTCGAGCCCGCGCTGCCGCGGACGTGGCTTGCTTCCTTGACGGCGCGCTACCGCTTCTGAATCGTTGACGCGGCTCGCGCCCAAAAAAACGGGGCGGGTGTTTGACCCGCCCCACAAGGCGCACTCTTTGAATCCAGGAGGATGACCGTCTTCAGGCAGGGGATGATTCCACCGGAGGACAGCGCTCGAACCGAGCGGCACCCCTTGCGAGGCACTCGGCATACTACTGAGCAAGGACGGTGCCACGTTCCCATAGCCTCGTTATTTCAATTACTTAGCGAATTACCGGGCCGGTTCTTCGGGATCGCGGGCGGTGCGAACGTCGCAAGCAAGCGACACGCGGTCGAGGTGTGAGCCGCAACTCCATGATCCGTAGAGAATTTTGGATGTCGTTGTAGAACGACAGCTACACGCCGTGGAGGCCGAGCTACAGCCTTATTTCGCGTCGGACTTGGCGTCGACCTTGAAGATGGCGGCCTCGATGCCATGGCGCTGCAGGAGCTTGTAGAACTCGGTGCGGTTGCGGCGCGCGAGCTTGGCGGCCTGCGTGACGCTGCCCTTGGTGAGCTTGAGGATGCGCGTGAGGTAGTCGCGCTCGAAGCGCTTGCGCGCGTCCTCGAACGACGTCATCTCGTGCATTTCGACTTGGATCGCCTGCTCGACGAACGCCTGCGGGATGATCTCCGTCGGGCACAGCGCGATCGACTGCTCCACCACGTTGTAGAGCTGGCGCACGTTGCCGGGCCACTTCCCCTTCACCAGGAGCTCGAGCGCCTCGGGCGCGAACGACGCCTTCTCGCGCCCGTAGCGCGGCGACAGAACCGAAAGGAAATAGGCGGCGAGGAGCGGGATGTCCTCGGGGCGCTCGTCGAGGGCGGGGAGCTTGAGCGTCACCACGTTCAGGCGGTAATAGAGGTCCTCGCGAAAGGTGCCGAGCTCCTTTTCCTTGGCGAGGTCGCGATGCGTCGCCGAGATGATGCGCACGTCGAAGGGGATCGAGCGCGTCGCGCCGATGGGACGCACCTCGCGCGTCTCGATCACGCGCAGCAGCTTCACCTGGAGCGGCAACGGCATGTCGCCGATCTCGTCGAGGAAGAGCGTGCCCTTGTCCGCCGCGACGAACAGGCCGCGCTGGTCGGCGATGGCGCCGGTGAACGATCCCTTCATGTGGCCGAAGAGCTCGCTCTCCAGCAGCGTCTCCGGGATCGCCCCGCAGTTGATCGCGACGAAGGGCTGGTTGGCGCGCGGGCTCGCGCGGTGGATCGCGCGCGCGAGGAGCTCCTTGCCGCTGCCGCTTTCGCCCTGGATGAGGATGCTCGCGTCGCCCGCGGCGACGCGCTGGGCTTTCGCGAGGAGGTCCTCCATCAACGAGGAACGCGTGACGATGTCCTCGCGCCACAGCTGGCCGATGCCCGCCTGCTGCGAGGCGCTGCCGCCGTGCAGCGTGAGCGCGCGCTGCACGTGGTAGAGGAGCTCTTCGGCGTCGTAGGGCTTGGTCAGGTAGCCGAACACGCCGCGCTTGGTGGCCGCGACCGCGTCGGGGATCGTGCCGTGCGCGGTGAGGATGATCACCGGCAGTCCCGGGTACGACGCCTGGATCTCCTGGAAGAGCGCCATGCCGTCCATGCCGTCCATGCGCAGGTCGGTGAGGACCAGGTCGGGGCGCGCCGCCGAGATCGAGGCGAGCGCGCGCTGACCGCTTTCCACGGCGGTCACGTCGTAGCCGTTGGCCTTGAGCCGGATGGTGAGGAGCCGGAGAAGATCCGGGTCGTCGTCAACCAGCAACAGTGAGGCTTTTCCTTGTTTGGGCATCAGCGGTCCGGGGTCGATCGTGTGGAAAGGCTTTTCTCGAGGTCGGTGAGGGCTTCCAGCTTTTGCTGCAGGGCGTCGGCGCGCTGCTTCTCGGCCTCGCGCTGGCGGCGCTCGTCGCGCAGCCGGCCCGCCGCGGCCGCGGCGCCTTCCTTGAGCCGGCGGCGTTCACCCGCGAGAGCTTGCAAGAAGCCTGCCATGGCCCGCGCCTCGCGATCCCCATTGTCCTTCTTCATGACCGGGTCGACCAGCGCCAGGATCTCGCTTTCGTCGGACTGCGCGCTGAGCGCCAACGCGAGCGCGGCCTTCAGGGGCGCGAGGGGGCCCGGGCCGCGGTGCTGGCGCGCGGCCTCGGCCGCGAGCGCCGCCTCGTTCATGCCGTGGATGCGCGCGAGGTACGCGACCAGCTCTTCGGCGCTGGAGCGCGTCCGGGCGGCGGGCGGCTCGGGCTTCGGCGTCGACGCGATCGTCGGCGCCGGGGGTTCGAGCGCCGCGCACGCGCCGAGGAGGACGAGCGCGCCGACGAGCGCCGGCCTCACGCGGCCTCCTCGGCGCTCTCGGCCTTCTTGCGCGGGATGCGGATGCGGAAGTGCGCGCCGGGGCCGTCGAGCACCTCGATGCGGCCCTTGTGGAGCTGGACGTATTCCTTCACGATCGACAGCCCCAGGCCGCTGCCCTTGATCGCCGCCACCGGCATGTCGGTGCCGCGGTAGAACGCCTCGAAGATCTTCTCGCGGTCGGTGGGCGAGATGCCCGGCCCCTCATCGAGCACCTCGAACACCGCGTCGCCGCTTTCCTTGTAGAGCTTGATCGACACGAGCCCGCGCTCCGGCGAATATTTCACGGCGTTGGACAACAGGTTGTCGAGAACGATGCGGATCTTTTCCTCGTCGCAGTAGGCGGTCACGTGCTCGCAGTTGAGCTCGATGCGGATCTCCTTCGCGACGATGGCGAGCTTCCTGTCGTTCACCACGCGCCGCACCACGTCGCGCAGCTGCACGATCTTCGCGTCGAGGTAGGAAGCCTGCGCGTGCACGGCGCTGTAGTTGAGGAGGCCTTCGATCAGCTTCCTCAGCTCGATGGAATTCTCCTGCAGGATGCGCGCGATCTCGCGCTGCTCGGCGTTCAAGTTGCCGACCACGCCCGAGGAGAGGAGGTCGGAGCCCTCGCGCAGCGCCGTGAGCGGGGTCTTCAGCTCGTGCGAGATGTGCTGCAGGAAGCGCGTCTTCTGTGCTTCCAGCGTCACCAGGCGCTCGCGCAGCCAGTCCAGCTGCGCGCCGAGGCGCACCATGTCGCCGGGGCCCTCGATGCGGATCGGGCGCGCGAACTGGCCCTCGCCCAGCCCGCGGATGCTCTCGGTCACCTGCGTGATGGGGCGCGAGATGAGGAAGGTGAACGACGCGATGAGGATCACCGCCGTCGGCAGGAGCGCGATCATCAGCCAGAAGACGTTGTTGCGCGACTTCTCCGCCTCCATGCGCAGCTCCTCGATGCCCTCCTCGATCACCCGGTCGCCCATCTGCACCAGCGCAAGCCCGTGCTCGGCGAGCGTGGCGAACTCGCGTGGCAGCCGGCGCGAGAGCTCCGGCGTGGGACCGGTGCGCGCGATGAGCTGGTTCAGGCTTTCCTCCTGGCGCTCGATGGCCGCGACCTCGGAGCGCTGGTTGTCGGAAAGGGTCATGGCATCGAGCTGGCTCGTGATCTTGAGGAAGCTCGCGCGGTTGGCGCGATAGGCGTCGAGGAAGGTCGCCTCGCCGGCCACCGCGTACTGGCGCGCCGAACGCTCGAGCGACGTGATGACGCCGAGGAGCGAGCGGCTCGCCTGCGTCACTTTCACCGCCGAATGGACCGCTTGCTCGGAGAGCCCCGCGAGGCGCTCGAAGGCGAGCGCATTGGAAAAAAGGGCGAAGAGCAGCGGCGCGGCGACGATCGAGAAACCGATCAGCAGCAGGGAGAGGAACGAACGCGGATAGGAGATTCGCATCTGAGGCGACTATAATGACGCCGAATCAATCGCTTGTGGGAAGGCCATGTACGTATCCGAAGCCACCCGTTTCATCCGCGAGTTCCTCGCGAAGAATCCCCAGGTCGTGGAGCAGCAGAAGAAGAACCGCGCCACCTGGTGGGACAAGCCCCAGGACCTCGAGACCTCGCAGGAGCACGCCGCATCGGCCGTGCCGCAGCCCCCGTATGTCTACTTTCCGCTCCCGGAACGCGACGCCGACAAGCCCGACGAGTCGGGAAACAAGTTGAGCACTGCATCGAGGCCGGCGTAGTCGAGCGCGTAGTCCGCCTTCTCCCTCACGACGGGCTTGGCGTGGTACGCGACGCTGGTGCCCGCTTCGGCCATCATCGGAAGATCGTTGGCCCCGTCGCCGATCGCCATCACGCGCTCGCGCGCAATGCCGAGCTCCTTCTTCAGCCGCGCGACGTGCGCGGCCTTGCCTTGCGCGTCGACCAGGTCTCCGGTCACCGATCCCGCGAGCTTGCCGTGCTCGACCACGAGCGAGTTGGAGTACGCGAAGTCGAAGCCGAGCTTTTCGCGCACGCGGTCGGTGAAGTAGGTGAAGCCGCCCGAGACGAGTAGCGTGCGCACGTTGTTGCGGCGCGCCGCGGCGAGCAGCTCCTCCGCGCCCTTGTTGAAGCGCAGCCGCTCGGCGTAGACGCGCTCGAGCGTGCCTTCGTCGAGGCCGGCGAGGGCCCTCACGCGCCGGCGCAGGCTCTCGGGCCAGTCGATCTCGCCGCGCATCGCCGCCGCCGTCACCGCGGCCACCTCGGGCTTGCGCCCGGCGAAGTCGGCGATCTCGTCGATGCACTCGATGGAGATCAGCGTGGAGTCCATGTCCATCGCGATGAGCCCGAAGCCGGCGAGCGTGCGCCCCTCCTCGACGAATCCCCAGTCGAGCCGCGCCTGCGCGCAATGGGCCGCGACTTCGCGCTTGGCCGCGGGATCGGCCTTGGTGATGCGGAACGCCTCGTCGGAAATGCGCTCGATCGCCGCGCCGCGCGCGAGGCGGTGCAGTTCCTTGAGATCCTGGGTTTCGACTTCGTTGCCTTGGACGACAAGATTCATCGCTTCGCTTCCCTCAAGCAAATGAATCCGCAGATAAACGCAGATGAACGCAGATAACCCCATCGAGTGCGTCCGGCGGCGAGATCCTCAAGGTTTTATCTGCGTTCATCTGCGTTTATCTGCGGATATCGGGGTAGGCGTCCAAGCGAGCTTCTTGAGGAACTGGCGGACCTCGTTGGACCGCTGCTTCAGGTCTTCGTGCTTCATGTCGATCCTCACGCGGTCGGGACCCGGCAGGCGGTAGATGCGGCTCGACTGGACGAGCTGGAGCACGCGCCTGGGGTCCACCGGCGGCTGGGGAATGAATTGCACCACGATGCCGCTCGGGGCGGCGTCGATCTTCTGCACCCCGAGGGGCGCGCCCTGGATGCGCAGCTTGTGGCATTCGAGGAGCACGCGCGCGGCGTCGGGGAGCGGCCCGAAGCGGTCGACGAGCTCCTCGGTGAGGCGCTCGAGCTCTTCGTCGGACTGGCAGTTGGCGAGGCGCTTGTAGAGCACGAGGCGCTCGTGCACGTCGCCGCAATAAGTCTCGGGGAGGAGTGCCGGCGCATGCAGGTTCACCTCGGTCGCGACGCTGAAAGGGCTCGACAGATCAGGCTCCTTGCCTTTCTTGAGCGAGCGCACCGCGTGCTCCAGCATCTCGGTATAAAGCGCGAAGCCCACGTCGTGGATGCCACCGGACTGGGACTCGCCGAGCACTTCGCCCGCGCCGCGGATCTCGAGGTCGTGCATCGCGAGGTAGAAGCCCGCGCCGAGGTCCTCCATCATCTGGATGGCTTCCAGCCGTTTCCTGGCGGCCGTGGAAAGCGCTTCTTCCGGCGGAGTGAGGAGATACGCATAGGCCTGGTGGTGCGAGCGCCCGACACGCCCGCGCAGCTGGTGCAGCTGCGCGAGGCCGAACTTGTCGGCGCGATGGATGAGGATCGTATTGGCGCTCGGCACGTCGATGCCGGTCTCGATGATGGTCGAGCAGAGGAGCACGTTGGAGCGCTGATGGTAGAAGTCGCGCATCACGCGCTCCAGCTCGCGCTCCGGCATCTGCCCGTGCGCGACCGCGATGCGCGCCTCCGGGAGGAGCGCCTCCAGCTCCTCGCGGCGGTTCTCGATGGTCTCGACCTCGTTGTAGAGATAGTAGGCCTGGCCGCCGCGCTTCAACTCCCTCAGCACCGCCTCGCGCACGATGCCCTTGGAGAGGCGATTCACGAAGGTCTTGATGGAAAGCCGCCGCTGCGGCGCGGTGGCGATCACCGAGAAATCGCGCAGCCCCTCGAGGGACATGGCGAGCGTGCGCGGAATCGGCGTGGCGGTGAGGGTGAGCACGTCGACTTCCGCGCGCAGCTTCTTCAGCTCCTCCTTCTGGCGCACGCCGAAGCGATGCTCCTCGTCGATGATGACGAGCCCCAGGTTCTTGAACTTCACGTCCTTCTGGATCAGCTTGTGCGTGCCGATCACGATGTCGATCCTGCCCGCGGCGAGGCCCTCGAGGGACTTCGCGACTTCCCTGGGGCTCCTGAAGCGCGACAGCTCGGCGATGTTGACCGGGAAGCCCGAGAAGCGGTCGCTGAAGTTCTGGAAGTGCTGCTCGGCGAGGAGCGTGGTGGGCACGAGGATCGCGACCTGCGCGCCGCCCGCCACCGCGAGGAACGCCGCGCGCATCGCGACCTCGGTCTTGCCGAAGCCCACGTCACCGCACACCAGGCGGTCCATCGGGCGCCCCGACGTCATGTCCTCGATCACCGCGTGGATCGCCCCCGCCTGGTCGGGCGTCTCTTCGAAAGGGAATGTCGCGGCGAAGCTCTCGTAGTCCTGCGCGGCGAGCGGGAACGCGTGGCCGTGGCGCGCGAGGCGCTTGGCGTACAGGTCGAGAAGCTCCGCGGCGGTGTCGCGCACCTGGCGCGCCGCCTTGCGCTTCGCCTTCTCCCATTGGCCGCTGCCCAGCCGATGCAACGGCGCATCCTCGGGCGCGGCGCCGGTATAGCGGCTGATGACGTGCAGCTGCGATACCGGCACGTAGAGCTTGTCGCCGCCCTCGTACTCGAGATGCAGGAACTCCATGTCGCCTTCGCCCAGGTCGAGCGTGACGAGCCCCAGGTAGCGCCCGATGCCGTGCTGGCTATGCACCACCGCATCGCCGGCCTTGACCTCGGCCAGGTCGCGGACCATACCTTCGGCGCTGGAGCGCGCGCGGGCGTCCCGTCTGCGGGATTGGCGCACCTGCCCCGGATAAAGCTCGGCCTCGGTGACCACCGCGATGTCGCGCTCGGCAGTGACAAAGCCCGCTGCGACCGGGCCATAGGTGAGCGCGGCTCGATGGGTCGAGCCGAGGAAACGCGACCAGTCGTCCACCAGCGCCGGATGAAAGCCGTGCTCCGCGAAGAACGACGAGATCGTCTCGCGCCGCCCGGCGCTCTCCGCGACGACGAGCACGCGACCGGCGAACGCTTCGATGAATTTCTTGAGGGGCTTCAGCGGCTCGATGGATCGGCGATCGACTTCGACGCATGGCATGTCATCCCGGCGCAGGCCGGGATCCAATGATTGGGCCCCGGCCTGCGCCGGGGTGACGGCCACGTCGATACGCGGGAGGTCCTTCAACGCGACGAACAGATCCTCCACCGGCATGTAGAGCTCGCGCGGCTCGAGGAGGGGCCGGTCGCGATCGCCGTGCAGGACGTCGTAGCGCGACTTCAGGTCCTTCCAGAACGCCTGCGCGGCCGCCGCAACGTCGCCGTGCACGATGCAGGTGATGTCGCCCGGCAGATAGTCGAAGAGCGTCGCCGTGGCGTCGAAGAAGAGCGGCAGGTAGCACTCCACGCCGGCGGGGGCGATGCCGTTGGACACGTCCTTGTAGACGCGGCTTCGCGTGGGATCGCCTTCGAAGCGCTCGCGGAAGGACTTGCGGAAGGTGGCCCGGCCGTCTTCGTCGAGGGGAAACTCGCGCGCCGGCAGCATGCGCACTTCCGACACCGGGTAGATCGAGCGCTGCGTATCCACGTCGAAGGTGCGGATGGTCTCGATCTCGTCGCCGACGAGGTCGAGGCGATACGGGACGGCGCTTCCCGTCGGGAAGAGGTCGACGAGCCCGCCGCGCACGCAGAATTCCCCCGGGCTCATCACCTGCTGCACATGCGCATAGCCCGCGAGCACCAGCTGCGCGCGCAGCGCCTCCAGGTCGAGGCGTGCCTTCGCCGCGAGCTGGAACGTGCGCCCCGCGAGGTATGCGCGTGGCGGCAGGCGCTGCAGCGCCGTGGTGACCGGCACGATGCCCACGTCGAAGACGCCGCTCGCGAATTGCCAGAGCGTGGCGAGGCGCTCGGAGACGAGGTCGGGGTGCGGCGAGAACTGGTCGTACGGGAGGATCTCCCAGTCCGGCAGCCGGTGCACCGCGAGCTTCGGGTCGAACCACGCGATCTCCTCGCGCAGGCGCTCGGCATCCTGCGCCGAGGCCGAGAGCACGAGGAGCGGGCGTTTCGCGAGCGTCTCGCGCGCGAGCCAAAGCGCGTCCGACGACCCGCTCGCGTGGAGCGTGGGCCTCGTCATCGGGTGCGGGGGCTGCCTATGCGACCGCGACCGGGATCTTGCCGATCCTTGCGCGCCATTGCGCGGGCCCGGTCTTGTGCACGGCGCCGCCGCTGGAATCGACTGCGACCGTCACCGGCATGTCCTTCACGTCGAATTCCCGGATCGCTTCCATGCCGAGGTCCTCGAAGGCAACGACGCGCGAGCCGCGGATCGCCTTCGACACCAGGTAGGCCGCGCCCCCCACCGCGATGCAATAGACCGCGCCATGCTTGCGGATCGACTCGATCGCCACGGGACCGCGCTCGCTCTTGCCCACCATGCCGATGAGCCCGGTCTGGGCGAGCACCGGCTCGACGAACTTGTCCATGCGCGAGCTGGTGGTGGGCCCCGCGGGACCGACCACTTCGTCGCGCACCGGATCGACGGGCCCGGTGTAGTAGATGAAGCGGTTGGTGAGGTCCACGGGCAGCTTCCCGCCCTTCGCCATCATGTCCACCATGCGCTTGTGCGCTGCGTCGCGGCCGGTGAGGAGCTTGCCGGAAAGGAGCAGCCGCTCGCCCGCCTTCCACGTCGCGATCTCGGCCTTGGTGAGGGTGTCCAGGTTCACGCGCCGGCTCGACGCGAGGTCGAGCGTGAGCCGGGGCCAGTCGTCGAGCGCGGGCGGCTCGAGGTGCGCGGGCCCGCTGCCGTCGAGCACGAAATGCGCATGGCGCGTGGCCGCGCAGTTGGGCAGGAGCGCCACCGGCTTGGACGCGGCGTGGGTGGGGTAGTCCACGACTTTCACGTCGAGCACGGTGGAGAGCCCGCCGAGCCCCTGCGCGCCGATGCCGAGCGCGTTCACCTTCTCGAAGAGCTCGAGGCGCAGCTCTTCGGCGCGCGTCTTCGCGCCGCGCGCCTTGAGCTCGTGGATGTTGAGCGGCTCCATCATCGCCCACTTCGCCATCAGCATCGCCTTCTCCGGCGAGCCGCCGATGCCGAGCGAGAGAAGGCCCGGCGGGCACCAGTCGGCGCCCATGGTGGGCACGACGGCGAGCACCCAGTCGACGATCGAGTCCGACGGCAGCAGCATCGCGAACTTGCTCTTGTTCTCCGATCCGCCGCCCTTCGCCGCGACGATCACTTCCACCTTGTCGCCGGGGACGAGCTCCACGTGCGTGACCGCGGGCGTGTTGTCGCCGGTGCTCTTCCTCTTGCCGTCGGGGTCGGCGAGCATCGAGGCGCGCAGCGGGTTGTCCTTGTCGGTGTAGGCGCGGCGCACACCCTCGTTCACCAGCTCCTCGAGGGACATCTTCGTGTCCCAGCGCACCTCCATGCCGACCTTGATGAAGGCGATGCAGATGCCGGTATCCTGGCAGATCGGGCGGTGGCCCTCGGCGGCCATGCGCGAGTTGATGAGGATCTGCGCCATCGCGTCCTTGGCGGCGGGCGACTCCTCGCGCTGGTACGCCGCCCAGAGGCTCGCGATGTAGTCGGCCGGATGGTAGAAGCTGATGAACTGGAAGGCGTCGGCGACCGACTGGATGAAGTCTTCCTGCCTGATGACGGTCATGGGGTTCACTTCCGGGAAATTGGGAAAAAGCTTCAGGCCGCGGAACGCGCGGTGGCGATCTGCGGGGTGATCTCTCGACGCAGAATTTTACCATTGCGCGTGCGCGGGAAATCCTTCGCGAGGTAGACGATCTTCGGCGCCTTGTACGCGGCGAGCTTCTCGCGCCCGAAGGCGAGGAGCTCGTCGGGGTTCGCCGCCGTCCCCGGCTGCGCGATCACGTAGGCCACGACCAGGCGCTTCTCGCCGCCCGCATCCTCGGCGATGCACGCACAGTCGGCGACCGCGGGGTGGCTCTTCAGCACGCGCTCGACCTCGTAGGGCGAGACGCGGTAGCCGAAGCTCTTGATGATGTCGTCCTTGCGCCCGAGGAACCACAGGTAGCCGTCGGCGTCGTGACGCGCGTAGTCGCCGGTGAAGAACCAGCCGTCGTGCTTCAGCTTCGCGGTCTCCCCCTCGAGGTTCCAGTAGCGCAGGAAGAGTCCGGGGTCGCTTTCGGGGATGCAGATCATGCCTTCCTCGCCGGGCGGCGCTTCGGCGAGGCTCTCCGGATCGAGGAGCTTCACGCCGTGCCCCGGTTGCGGGAAGCCCGCGCTGCCGGCGCGGATCGGGCGCAAGCGGCTTTGCGAAAGGTAGTAGCTGAACTCGCTCATGCCGACGGCTTCGTAGATGTCGAGCCCGAAGCGCTCCTTCCATTGCGCGAACACCTCGTCGGACAGGTGCTCGCCCGCGCTCATGCAATGGCGCAGCGTCGGCACGTCGGCCCGCGTGAACGCGGTCTTCTGCAGGATCTGCCGATAGATGGTCGGCACGCCGATGAAGATCGTGGCGCCATGCTTGGTGATGAGGCGCGGCCAGGTCGACGCGTCGTTGCGGCCCTCGTGGGCGATCACGGTCTTGCCGCGATAGAGCGGGTCCATGAGCGCCGAGCCGAGCACGTAGGTCCAGTTGAACTTGCCCGAATGCACGATGCGCTCGACGGTGTTCGCATCGAAGTCGAACCAATACATCGATGCGGGCGAGCGTCCGATGAGCGAGCGATGGCCGTGCAGCACGCCCTTGGGATAGCCCGTGGTGCCGGAGGTGTAGACCAGATACGCCGGATCATCGGCGCGCGTGCGCGCCGCCGGCGCCGTGCCGGTGACCGCGGCGAGCGTGCGCTCGAGGTCCGCTCCGCCGACGATCACATGGCGCAGGCCGCCCGCGCCCTCGAGCCGCGCGCGCATCGACTGCCAGGCGGGGGCGTCGATCACGATCGCCGTCGCCCCCGAATCCTCGACCAGATAGCGCACCTCGTCCGCCGTGAGCAGAGTCGAGGTCGGCACCGCGATCGCGCCCAGCCTCATCGCGCCGAGGAACGCGGTCGGGTAGTCGATGGAATTCGGCAGCCGCACCAGCACGCGCTCGCCGGCCCTCACGCCGAGATCCGCGAGGTGTTGCGCGAACCGTCCGGCGCGCTGCGCGAGATCCTTGTAAGTGATCGAGCTCGTGCCGAGAATGTCGTCCTCGACGATCATCGCGACCCGGTCTTCGACGCTCGTGCCGAGATGCGCATCGGTGCACGCCACGCCGATGTTGAAGAACTCGGGGATTTCCCATTTCCACTCGGGAAACGGCGCGAACTTCGTCAAGCGGCCCTCTCGTGCCTCGCGCCTCGTGCCTCGCGCCTCACAGAATGACGCCATAAGGCCAGTTCTCGCGCACCACTTGCGCGGGAAGCTTCCTCAGCACCTCGATCGCGAACGCGGTGTCCTCGGCCGAGAGCGCATGCAGCGCGTGCGCCTTCAAGAGCGTCTGCAGCGCCTTGCCGAACATCGGCGGATCGAGCATCTCGCCCGCGAACTTGATCGCCCCGCCGAGCAGCGCATCGGCCTCGATCGCCGCCTGCAGGATCGCGATGCGGGTCTTGATCTCGGAGGGCGACGGCGTGAAGGCGACCTTGCACGGATGGATGTGCGAGGGATGGATCACCTGCTTGCCCGACAGCCCCAGCGAGGCCTCCTCGAGCGCGTGCTTGTAGACCACGCGCGATTCCTCGTCGCCGTGCAGGTCGAGCCAGCGGCGCACGTCGTCGGGCTCGATGAAATCCTCGGGCATGGCGGACTGGCCGATCAACGTCTCCACCGCGCCGATCACGCCCTTGCCGGCGATGCGCGCCTCGAAGAGGATGTCGTGCAGGTAGAACTTGAGCTCCTCCATCCAGTTGCGCGGCGTGATGTGGATGCCCATCGCCTTGGAGAAGTCGTGGATGCCGAACACCACGTGCTTCACCGTCGCGTACTGCATGAGGTCCGGGCAGATCTTGAGCGACTTGGGGTGCTCGATGATGGGCTGGATGGTGATGCGGTGGTTCAAGCCCACCAGCACGGCCGACAGGTCGCGGATCTCCGGCGCGCCGTAGGCCTCGCCCGCCTTGGCGAGCATCACCACGTCGAAGAACGAGGCGAGGTCGCGCACCAGCTGCAGGTCGCGCTCGTACTCCTCGGTGCGAAACGGGTTGATGCGCACCGCGATCTGCACTTCCTTCTTGCGCGGCAGGTTGGGCAGCTCCCGGCGCAGCAGCTCGCGGCTCATCTCCTTCTGGCGGCAGCCGTCCTCGAGGTCGAAGAGCAGCGTGTGCGCGGTCGTGTTCCAGCCGTGCTTGCGGAAACGCTGCGCCGCCTGATCCAGGTCCTCGTAGATGCCCAGCGAAGGCGCGTACTTGACCGGTGGATAGTAGATCTGGATGCCGGGCCAGTAGTCGCCGAGGATGTCGACCGAGCCTGCGCTCGGGGCGAGCGCCGCGGGCGTGGGAGGTGGGGCGAGGGCGCTCATGGTGGGTCGATTCTAAGGGTTT
>Ga0209647_1000526_pt1 | contig 36117 bp, 28 predicted proteins | sample GraSoi_2013_60cm_FD_185827 | JGI IMG/M metagenome (GOLD analysis project Ga0209647, IMG submission 185827) | Grasslands soil microbial communities from the Angelo Coastal Reserve, California, USA - Sample 9_17_2013_60cm (SPAdes) (version 2) | ecosystem: Environmental > Terrestrial > Soil >... | reverse complement strand
ATGACGGAAAAACAAAATAGTTCCGGCGTCACCGCTCCCGTCGCATCGTTTCGCGATCGCATCGCCGCCTGTGTTACCGCGCGCCGGGCGTTGATTGTCCCGGGAGCTGCCAACGCTCTCTCCGCTCGCATCATCGCCGATCTTCAGTTCGAGGCCGTGTATGTAACCGGCGCTGGCGTCACCAACATGTCTCTCGGCCTGCCGGATATGGGCTTCCTGAGCCTCACTCAATTGGCCGACCACACGGCTGCGATTCGCGATGCCGTCGCTCTGCCCATCATCGTGGATGCGGATACTGGATTCGGCAACGCGCTCAACGTTCAGCACACCATGCGGGTTCTGCAGCGCGCCGGAGCCAATGCCATCCAGATTGAAGACCAGGTTTCGCCGAAGCGTTGCGGCCACTTCGCAGGCAAGGATGTCATTCCCGTCGAAGAGATGGTCGGAAAAATCCACGCCGCCGTCGATGCCCGTACTAATAAGGACCTGTTGATCATCGCCCGAACCGACGCCCGGGCTGTGGACGGCTTCCAGGCCGCGGTGGATCGAGCCTCCGCGTACATCGAAGCCGGCGCCGACATCACGTTTGTGGAAGCCCCGGTGAACCTTGGCGAGATGCGCCGCATCCCAACACTTCTCGCTGCGCCGCAAGTCGTTAACATGGTAGTAGGCGGAAAGACGCCGATCGTGGATGCATCGGAGCTATCTGCGATGGGCTTTGCCATCGTGCTCTATGCCAATGCCGCGTTGCAGGGCGCGATTCTCGGAATGCAGAACGCCCTGCGCGAACTAAAGGAACGTGGACGCCTCGATGAGAGGAGCGCCGCGCTTGTCAGTTTCGCCGAGCGCCAGCGCCTCGTGCAAAAACCGCTCTACGACGGGATGGAACGGAAGTACGCGCGCAAGGACGAGGACGAGGGCAAGTGAGCGGGCAAATGAGCGGGCAAATGATTACGAGGAAGTCATGCTTTTCCACGACGTAAAAGTTCATGCATCGGCTTCGACCCTCGCTCGCGAGGACCAACTGGCGTGGAAGCTCGCGGCGGTAGCGGCGGATCCGGTTCCGTTGGAACCCGCCGTGCGAGAGATGATTGTGAACCGCATCATCGACAATGCCGGAGTGGCGATCGCCGCCATCAACCGGCACCCAGTTGTTTCTGCCCGCGCCATGGCGCTGGGTCATACAAACAGCGACCATTCAAAGGACAATCACTCGAAGGGCAAAGGTGCCACCGTGATCGGCGTGCCGTCCAATCATCGCGTCAGTCCGGAATGGGCGGCTTGGGCGAATGGAACCGCTGTTCGCGAACTCGACATGCACGATACGTTTCTCGCTGCGGATTTCGGCCACCCCGGTGACAACATCCCGCCGATTTTCGCCGTTGCCCAGGCGATGAATCGCTCCGGCCACGATCTGCTCCGCGGCATTGCAACCGCCTACGAGATTCAGATTAATCTCATGAAGAGGATCTCGCTGCATAAACATAAGATTGACCACATCGCACACCTCTGTCCGGCCCAGGCCGCTGGCATCGGAACTCTGCTGAATCTCCCGACCGAAATTATTTATCAGGCGATCCAGCAGGCCGTGCACGTCAGCTTCACCACCCGGCAGTCGCGCAAGGGAGAGATCAGCAGTTGGAAGGCATATGCCCCCGCCCACGCCGGCAAACTGGCCATTGAGGCGGTCGATCGCGCGATGCGTGGCGAGACTGCCCCGAGCCCGATCTACGAAGGCGATGACAGCGTGATCGCGTGGATGCTCGACGGACCCCACGCCCATTATCGCGTTCCGCTCCCCGCTCCTAGAGAGCCCAAGCGCGCTATTCTGGAGACCTTCACCAAAGAACACAGCGCGGAATATCAGGCGCAGGCCCTGATCGACCTCGCGTTCCGCATGCGCCGAAAAATCGCGGACTTGTCCCAGATCGAGAAAGTCATGATCCATACCAGCGCCCACACCCACCACGTGATCGGAACCGGCTCCGGCGACCCCCAGAAGCTGGACCCAAACGCCAGTCGGGAAACTTTGGACCACTCCATCATGTACATTTTTGCCGTGGCGCTTGAGGATGGAATGTGGCATCACGTTGACAGCTATCTTCCCGAGCGCAGGAACCGTACCAGCACGCTCAAGCTCTGGCGCAGCATTACAACCACTGAAGCCTCAGATTGGACCGAGCGCTACCATGCCCGCGACCCCGGCCAAAAAGCGTTCGGTGGACGTGTGGAGATTTTCTTTCGCGATGGCTCGCGCATGGAAGATGAGATCGGGGTTGCCAACGCGCATCCGCTCGGTACTACGCCATTTGGCCGCGATGACTACATCCATAAGTTCCGAATTCTGACCGATCATGTTGTCAGTCAACAGGAAAGCGATCGTTTTCTGCAATCTGCAACCAGGACCGCGGACCTGTCGCCCGGTGAGTTGGGGCAACTTAACCTGGCGTTGCCGGATGGCAGTTTGCGAGAAGGTGGCTCAGGCATTTTTTGAAAACGATTCTCAGAAAGCTCAAGTGCGATATAGCTAGCCGATCCACATTGATCCACTGAGAGTAACTCGACACTGACTAAGAATGAGAGAGAGTAATGTCGACACAACTTGGTAACCCGACCATCGCTGCCGAGATCAGCGCCCGGCTCGACCGGCTTCCCGCCACGCGATACATCTGGAAGCTTGTGCTACTCCTTTCCCTGGGCGGATGCTTTGAAATGTACGATCTCTTCTTTACTGCCTATATCGGTCCGGGCCTGGTGCGAAGCGGGCTGTTCTCCAGTTCCTCCGCCTCGTTCTTCGGATTCAATGGCCTCGCCGGTTTTGTCGCAGCCACCTTCGCCGGGCTCTTCATCGGTACCATGCTCTTCGGATTCGCAGCGGATTGGTTCGGGCGGCGCATGGTCTTCACCTGCTCATTGCTGTGGTACACCGCCGCCACCGTCATCATGGCCTTCCAACACACAGCCATTGGAATCGTCGCGTGGCGCTTGATCGCAGGCATCGGCATCGGGGTTGAGTTAGTGACGATTGATACCTATATTACCGAACTTGTACCCAAGCATCTTCGCGGCCGCGCCTTCGCGGTAAACCAGGTGATACAGTTCAGCGTCGTTCCGGTGGTCGCCCTGCTGGCCTGGATATTAGTACCTCGTAACCCGTTAGGTTTTGAAGGCTGGCGCTGGGTTGTCTTGATTGGAGCGATGAGCGCAATCTTCGTATGGTTCATTCGCCGCAGCGTCCCGGAAAGCCCCCGTTGGCTGATCTCGCACGGCCGTTTGGCGGATGCCGAGCGTGTTACTGCAGCGATGGAAGCACGTGTGTCGCAGGAGTTAGGCGCACCCCTTCCTCCCGCTAACCCTCATCCTGTCGAGGAAATCCACGGCCACTTCCTCGACATCTTCAAGTCACCTTACTTGAGCCGCACCTCGATGCTGATGGTGTTTAACTTTTTCCAGACTGTGGGGTACTACGGCTTCGCGTCCTGGGTGCCTACTCTGCTGATTGCCGCGGGCGTGACCACCACCAGCAGCCTGCAGTATTCCTTCATCATCGCCATCGCTGCTCCATTAGGCCCGCTGCTCGCCCTGCGAATCGCCGATAAGTTTGAGCGCAAGTGGCAGATCGTGGCTGCGGCCCTCTGCATCGGAGTCTTTGGATTGTTGTTCTCGCGCCAGGCCAGCGGCGGTTTTCTGATTGCGTTCGGCGTCTTGCTGACCTGCTCCAATAACTGGATGTCGATGGCCTTTCACGCGTATCAGCCGGAGCTCTTTCCCACGCGAATACGCGCGCAGGCCGTCGGCTTCGTGTACTCGTGGAGCCGGTTGAGCGCCATTTTCACAAGCTTTCTGATCGGTTTCTTCCTGCGCGACTTTGGCGTAGCCGGAGTCTTCACCTTTATCGCAGCCTCGATGCTGGTTGTCATGCTCTCAATCGGAATTTGGGGACCAAGGACGCGCGGACTGGCCCTCGAAGACATCTCACATTGAAGCGGGCGGGGAGACCGCGCGCATCTCGTCGTAGTTTATGCGGGGCTTATGCCGGTAGCGCTTTCCCCTTTGTTTCTTCGCCAAATGGAATCGGCAATAGTCCAATGACAAACGCCACAGCCGTCAGAGCCACCGGGATGCCAATCGTCTGGAAATGACGAACGCCCGCGCCCACTAGAAACGTAATGCCCGCTCCCGCAAAACGCCCAACGGAGGTGGAAAAAGCGAAGGCGCTGGCCCGGCACTCCGTCCGATATTGCTCGGGCACCCATAATGTATAGATTGCAACCAGCACCATGGCATAGATGAACGAATCCATCCCGTCCAGCGCCCAGCCTCCCACGCCGCACAAAACCCCCGGATCTAATTGCGCATGAGCCGCGACTTGCTCAACTCCACCGTTGTGGTTGACATCCCGGTCCCTTCCTGTTTGCAAGATGGCGTAGCCGCAATGACCTAAGTTTTCCGCCACCGCGCCCCCCCGATCACTTTTCACTTTGCAACTCGCCAGCCTCTCCCGCACACTGGATTCAAAGCCAACCCATGCCTGCAGTTGCTGCCAAACCGGCGATCATACTCCACCAGACGGAAACATCCGCAATGTTCCGTACTCCTCGCGAACGCAAAGTGGTTTTAGGACTTTTGCTGATGGTGGTTACACTGGCCCTCTACAACCCGGTTGCGCGAAACGGCTTTGTGAACTTCGACGACGACCGTTATGTCACCGACAACCCTCAGGTGCGCGCGGGTGTCCATTGGAGCACGATTTCATGGGCGTTCAATTCCTTTGATCAGGCGAACTGGCACCCGCTGACCTGGCTCTCCCACGCTCTCGATTGCCAGCTCTTTCGCCTCAATCCGGCGGGCCACCACTATACCAATCTGTTGCTGCACGCCATCAATGCGCTGCTGTTGTTCCTGATTCTGCAGTGGTTCACCGGATACACCGCCCGCAGCCTAATGGTGGCCGCGCTCTTTGCCGTGCATCCCCTCAACGTGGAGTCCGTGGCGTGGGTGGCGGAACGCAAGAACGTGCTCTGCATGCTTTTCTTTTTGCTGGCGTTGGCAGCCTATGGTTCGTATGTCCGCCGTCCGGGGGTCATGCGTTACCTGCTGGTCGCCCTTCTGTTCGCCATGGGTCTCATGTCCAAGCCCATGGTCATCACCCTGCCGTTTGTCCTCCTGCTGCTGGATTATTGGCCGTTACGAAGGTTCGCGTGGGGACAGCCGCCCTCGTCGGTCACGGCCGAGTCCGGTTCAGCAGCCGCCTGTGGTCACAGCGATTCCATGTTATCTGGAGCCCTCGCAACCCAGCCCCCGTGGAGGTTGTGCCTAGAGAAGCTCCCGCTTCTGGCGCTCTCGGCCGGCAGTGCGGTCATCACCATGGTCGCGCAAAGAGCCGGTGGCGCGGTGCTCACCAGTGCCGCACATTCTCCTCTGCTCCGTCTTGAGAACGTGCTGATTTCCTATGTGCTCTATATCAACAAATCCGTCTGGCCTTCCCATCTGGCGGCCCTCTATCCTTATCCGCACGCGTTGCCCGCATGGCAGGTCGCTGCCTCTGCGGTCTTCCTGCTCGCCGTTACTTGCGCCGTCCTGAAATATGGCGAGCATCGTTATCTGGTCGTTGGCTGGTTCTGGTATCTGGGGACGATGCTTCCCATGATCGGCCTGGTACAGGTTGGCAATCAGGCCATGGCGGATCGCTACGTCTACCTGCCATTGATCGGCCTTTTCATAATTATCGTCTGGGGCACCGCGGAATGGGCAGGCTCGCGCCAGCTTTCAGCCAAATACCTGGCCGCTGCGGGACTCACCATTCTGCTTGCGCTGTGTGCCGTCACACGCATTCAGATCAGTTACTGGCACGACGATTACAGCCTCTGGGCGCGCGCCCTGGCTGTTACCCAGGGCAATTTCGTAGCGGAAAATAATCTTGCCCATGCCTTGATCAAGCAGGGCCGGTACGACGAAGCGATCGTCCACTTCCGTGCCGCTGCCGCCCTCGAGCCCGGGGACCCCGTCAGCCAACTCAATCTCGGAATCTATGCCGAGGAGCATGGTGATCTGCGTCAGGCTGCCGCCCGCTATGGGTATGTCCTGCGGCTGGCAACCGAGAGTCAAATTCGAGCCTCCGCCTACACCAATCTAGGGACCATTTATTTCGCCATTCATGACTACGCCCAGGCGCAACGGAATTTCGATTCCGCCATGAAACTAAAACCTGTGTTTCCCGCCGCTCTCCTCGACATGGGCCTGATCGCACAGAACGCCGCCGACTGGAACCGCGCCGCCGATTATTTCGCACAATTCGTCGCCGTCAGTCCGAGCGACGTCGGATATCTTCTCCTTGCCCACGCCCTCCATCAGGCTGGACGCCACGACGATGCCGACCGCGCCTACCAGCAGGCCCTCCGTTTGTCGAACGATATCAATCAGGCCCAGCAGCGGGCGGCCCAGTTGGCCGCTCAATAGAATCCGCGTCAACTCCGCCCATTCGTCCCTGTTCTTCCGTGACCTCGGAAGGATGCCCGCCAATTGCTAAGCTGCGAGTGAGTTCTACAGGAGGGCCTGTGCCCGCGACAGCTCAAAAATCCACCATCAAGATTCTCTACGGCGAAAGCGACGAACATACTCTCTCAGCCCAGGCCGCCGAAATCACCAAAGCCGGGCATCACGTCACCACCGCCCTCAACCGCCACGGCGTTCAGGAAGCCCTGCGTCGCGACGCCTTTGACCTTGTCATCCTCGGCGCTACCTTGTCCAAGGAGGATCGGCATCACCTCCCCTACATGGTCAAGAAGGCGCACGAGGGAACGAAGGTCCTGGTCATGCACGCCGGCTCACACCATCACGCCGTTGATGCCGCGATCGACTCGCACCTGAGCATGCACCGCATCCTCGAGCGCATTGCATCCCTGCTGCAGCCCGAACTTGTCCGCTGATCGCCAAGCACTTTCATAAAAATAAAAGGGTCTGGACGGGTGGGAGAGAGTCTCACCCCGCCAGACCACTTCCAGGCGATTCCGGGTTGCTTTCCGCGTTGCCGCCCTGTGAAAAGCTCCCACGAACCAGCCATCATTTTCACCCTCGCCAGCCCGCCAGTTGTCACGCTCGTGTCAACTTGTCGTCATGTTTTGGTAGGGGCGCCCGTAAAGACGGGGCTTGCCGGGTCTCCGCCATCTTCCAAATTTGTCTTGGTAAGCCGGAAGGACCCAATTTTCGTCCACATCATCAATGCTATCGCAATGTCTTCTGAAATTCAAAATGGGCCGCCAACCAAGAAGCGGTGACGTTTCCTTGGCTATCGGCCCATTCGATCCGGACTGGGATCGGAGGTGATATCTACATCGTATTCCCTCCATCTCGATTGTCAAGGATCAACTTCTACTCCAGAAATTGTTTCAATTTGCGACAATTTCACGGGCAAAATGCCCCGAAATGCGCCTCCCGGATTTGACACTTTGCTCGCCAAAGTGTTATTTTAATTGGTTTTAGAAGCGGCTCTGCTTCCGGTAGAGTTCGCTGGCAAAATCAGAGGATTCGGCTAAGATTCGACCACAAGGATTCAATCGCCAGTTCAATAATCGGTTCGATACTCAAAAAATCACCAGATACTAGTTCATCAGAAAATGGATCAGACACTCCGACAACTAGGCGAATTACTGCTCGGAGCCGTGCCTACCGTCATCCTTTTGGCGACGCTTTACATCCTCTATATCTTCCTCGTCCATCGCCCTCTCACCGCCGTGCTCGCCGAGCGCCGCAATCGCACCCAGGGTGCGATGGAAAAAGCCCGCGCCGATATCGCCGTCGCCGAGGCCCGTACTGCCGAATATGAGCAACGGCTCCGCGAAGCCCGCCTGAGAGTCTTCAAGAACCAGGAAGCCCGCCGCCAGCAGGCCATCCAGTCCCGCAACCAGGCCGTGAATGAAGCTCGCGCCCATGCCCAGGCACAGGTCAAGCGGGCCCGCGCCGACATCGAAGAGTATAAGCAGCAAGCCATGGCAAAGCTGCAATCGGACGCGGCCCGGCTCGCCACCGATATCGTACGCGCCGTGCTGCGCCCCATGGCATCGCCCAGTCCGGTTGGTGGCCGATGAAAATGAATCGGAGAACCATGACGGGTAATGTCCGGCGTTTGCTTGCGCTCGCTCTGCTGGCATTCTTGTCAGTCATCCCAGTGCGAGCCTTAGCCTACGCGCAAGAGCAATCGGCGGCTCCTCCTTCCCAGCAAACATCCGCGGAAACCAAAAAAGACAACGCCCCCGAACCAAAAGGTATCGGCGGAGCTCTCGCCGAGGAGACCCGCGAGTCCACCGGAGCAGAAGAGGAAGATAACGCGAATCTCAAGCATGCCGCGCCGGTTCGTTGGCTGGCGCGTAAAGCCGGTCTGAGCGTGCATCAGGCACATCTGCTGGCACTCGGCCTCAATTTCGCCATCGTTGTCGTGGTTGTGCTCTGGGCGGCCCGCAAGTTTTTACCCGCCATGTTCCGCAACCGCAGCCAATCTATCCAACAGGCTCTGGAAGAAGCGCGCGCGGCCAGCCAGGATGCGAATCGCCGCCTGGCCAACATTGAGACTCGCCTTCGCCAGTTGGATGTGGAAATTGGACAGATGCAAGCCACCGCGGAAAAGGAAGCCGACGCCGAGGAGGTTCGCATCCACCAGGCGGCCGAAGAAGACGTTCGTAAAGTGGTGCTCGCCGCCGAGCAGGAAATCGCCGCCGCCGCCAAGCAAGCCCGCCGCGAACTGACCACCCACACCGCCGACCTGGCCATCGCCTTGGCGCGTAAACAGATTAACGTCGACTCCGATACCGACCAGGTCCTGGTCCGTACCTTTGCCTCGAAGCTCGTTTCGCATAACGATGGCGGAAAGGACGGCAAGTAGATATGGCTTCCATCGTCGGCACGTATGCCCGCGCCTTCGCTGATGTAGTAATGAGACAGGTTCTGACGAAGACGCCGGACGGCGCCAGAATGAAGAGCCATCTCGATCCCGACCGTGCGTTGCGGGAATTGTACGGAATCGAATCTCTGCTAACACAAAGCGATTCGCTGCGCCGCGTTCTTGAAAACCCGTCCATTCCCGGAGACCGGAAACGCGCCGTGCTCGATGCCATTACCGCACGTCTCGGCACCACCCGCCAGGTTCGGAATTTCGTGGCCGTTGTCACCGATCATCGGAGGCTGCCCCTTTTTGGCGAAATTCTGAAACAGTTAGAGCAGGAATTGAACGACCGCCAGGAGATCGCAGATGCGCAAGTAAGCAGCGCGCGCCAACTGAGCGCCCCGGAAAAGCAGATGCTCGAAGCCGAGATCACGACAATGACGGGGAAAAAAAGTGTCCGGGCACGCTACGAACAAGACCCTTCGCTATTAGGCGGGGCAGTTGTGCAAGTAGGCAGCACCATCTACGACGGGTCCGTAAGAGGCCAGTTAGAGAGAATTCGCCAGCAGCTGGTGGAGATTTAGATTTTAGGATTCGTATCAGAGCATCGTTTCGCGATGCCGAAAGACTCTGAGAAAAGAGCCGCCTCTTTAGGGGCAGAAACCAAACAGCGAACGACCAACGACCAACGACAAGATTTTATGGCACAAATTAAAGCAGACGAAATCACCCAGTTAATCCGCGAGCAAATCGAGAATTACGAATCGAAAATCGCGGTCGACGAAGTCGGCACCGTCATTACCCTCGGCGACGGAATCGCCCGTGTCTACGGTCTCGACAAGGTCATGGCAGGAGAACTCCTCAGCTTCCCGCACGGCGTCGCCGGAATCGCGATGAACCTCGAAGAGGATCAGGTCGGCGTCGTCCTGCTCGGCGAATACACCGAGATCAAGGAAGGCGACGAAGTCAAGCGGACTGGCCGCATCATGAGTGTCCCCGTCGGCGATGCCCTCATCGGCCGCGTTGTCAATTCGCTCGGCGTGCCGATTGACGACAAGGGTCCGATCGCCACAGATAAATTCATTGCCCTGGAGCGCATTGCCCCCGGCGTCATCGCCCGCCAGCCCGTGCGCGAGCCCATGGCCACCGGATTGAAAGCCATTGACTCCATGATCCCCATCGGCCGCGGACAGCGCGAACTGATCATTGGCGATCGCCAGACTGGCAAGACAGCCGTTGCCCTCGACACCATCATCAATAGCAAGGGCAACAACCTTATCTGCATCTATAACGCCATCGGCCAGAAGCGCTCTTCGATAGCGCAGGTGGTCAAGATTCTCGAAGATGCTGGAGCCATGGAGTACACCATCGTGGTCGCGGCGTCGGCCTCCGAGCCCGCTCCCATGCAGTACATCTCTCCCTACGCGGCCTGCGCCATGGGCGAGTTTTTCCGCGATTCGGGACGCCACGCCCTCTGTATCTACGACGATCTTTCAAAACACGCCGCGTCCTATCGCGAGATTTCTCTTTTGCTCCGCCGTCCGCCCGGGCGCGAAGCCTATCCCGGAGACGTTTTCTACCTTCACTCGCGTCTCTTAGAGCGGGCCGCCAAGCTCAGCGACAAGAACGGTGGCGGATCGCTAACCGCGCTGCCCGTCATCGAAACCCAGGCGGGCGATGTTTCGGCGTACATTCCGACCAATGTAATTTCCATTACCGATGGCCAGATCTATCTGGAAACTGATTTGTTTAACCAAGGCGTGCGTCCCGCCGTCAACGTGGGACTTTCCGTGAGCCGCGTAGGCGGCAGCGCCCAGATCAAGGCCATGCGCCAGGTAGCCGGAACGCTAAAGCTGGAACTAGCCCAGTACCGCGAACTGGCCGCCTTCGCCCAATTCGGCAGCGATCTGGACAAAGCCACCCAGCAGCAACTCAGTCGCGGCCAGCGCCTGGTGGAACTGCTAAAACAAGGCCAGTTCTCGCCGCTCCCGTTCTCAAAACAGATCCTGATCATCTTCGCCGGCACCAGCGGCGTGCTCGACGACATGCCGGTTAACCAGGTTCGCGACTTTGAAATGGATCTTTATAAGTACGTGGAAACCACGAATCCGGGCCTGCTAAACACGATCATGGAAAAAAAGATTCTGGACGACAATCTCAAAGCAGACATGTTACGAGTAATAAAAGAAGCAAAACAGCAGTTCGTAGATTCAAGGCAAGAAGCGAAATAAAGGTCTCAGGTCCAAGGTCTCAGGTCTCAGGAAATTCCTGGAATTTGAGATTAAAGCCTGACACCTGACACCTGGGACCTGATTTTCCATGGCCAATATCCTCGACATCCGGCGCCGCATCCGCAGCGTGGTCAACACGCGGCAGATCACCAAGGCCATGAAGACGGTTTCCGCCGCGAAGTTGCGTCGCGCGCAAGAGAGCGCCTTGGCCGCGCGTCCCTATTCACAGATGCTCACCAACGTCCTCAAATCGTTAATCTCGCGAGCCGATATCTACGATCCAGTCACCGGAAAGGCGATTCATCCCCTGCTCGCCGAGCGCACTGAAAAGAACATCCTGCTGATCGTAGTCACCGGAGATAAGGGCCTGGCTGGGGCATTCAACACCAACATGTTGAAATTGGCGTCAAAGTTCATCCAGTCGCAAACAGATCAGAACATCGATATCGATATCGAATGCATCGGACGCAAAGGCCGCGACTTCATGCGCCGGCGCTACCCGTTTGCCCCAGCGAAGCCCTCTACCGATGGAGAGACGGGCGTCTCGCCCGTCCACTCGGACGCTGCAGCCGCTCCTCAGCGCGTCGGTCGCGTGCAGATCGTAGGCGAACACATTGGAGTGCTGGGCAAAGTCGACTACAACTTTGCGGCTACTCTCAGCGAGAGCGTTATCGCCCGCTACACTCGCCACGAGATTGACGCCGTTTACATTCTTTTTAACGAATTCAAGTCCGTCATTGCGCAACGCCTTATCGCCGAGCACTTACTTCCGATCAGGAAGATCGGCGAAGTCGACGTCCTCATGGCGGAAGAAGCGACAGACGAGGAACGCAAGAAGAGACTGGAAGCAGCGAAGTCGGCAGGGGTCGGTGTGCGGGCGGTGGATACCAGCGCCGTCGATGAAGCCGCCGCCACCTTCGGGGCGTCCCCGGTGGATTACATTTACGAGCAGGCGCCGCAGCATCTTTTCCAGGGAATTCTGCCGAAGTACATCGGCATCCAGATTTTCCGTGCGCTGCTGGAGTCCGTAGCCGCCGAGCACGCTGCCCGCATGACAGCAATGGATGCGGCCACCAGCAACGCCAGCGATATGATCGATTCGCTAACGCTGATAATGAATCGCGCTCGCCAGGCCAAGATCACAAAAGAAATTATCGAAATCGTAAGCGGAGCAGCAGCGCAGTGAATCAGCATTTAGCACTTAGCATTTAGCACACATCACTCAGTGAAGGCTCAAGGTCATAGACTAATTGCTAACTGCTAATTGCTAGTTTTGAGGTCCTATGTCAGACAATATCGGAAACGTAATCCAAATCGCCGGCCCCGCCGTCGACGTGCAATTCACCGCGGCGGCGATGCCACCCATTTATCAGGCGCTTCGCGTCGTCAGTGACGGCTTCACCGTGCCTTCTCCCATCAACGTCGTTCTGGAAGTGCAGCAGCATCTGGGCGAAGGCCGCGTCCGCTGCGTCGCCATGGAAGCGACCGACGGCATGGTCCGTGGCATGAAAGCCATCGATCAGGGCGGACCCATCTCTGCCCCCGTAGGCCGTGGCACGCTGGGGCGCGTGATGAACGTCATCGGCGAACCCGTGGACAATCTCGGCCCCATCGCCTTCGACAAGAGAATGCCCATTCACCGCCTCGCTCCCGCGTTCGATGAACAATCGACCTCCGCGGAAATGTTTGAGACCGGAGTGAAAGTCGTCGACCTCATTCAGCCATTTTTGAAAGGCGGAAAGATCGGCCTCTTCGGCGGCGCCGGCGTGGGTAAGACTGTAGTCATCATGGAGTTGATCAACAACGTAGCGAAGCAGCACGGAGGATTTTCCGTTTTCGCCGGAGTAGGTGAGCGCACCAGAGAAGGCAACGATCTCTGGCTGGAGATGACCGAGTCAGGAGTAATTAAACCCGGCAAACCCGACGAGTCAAAAGCCGCGTTGATCTACGGCCAAATGACTGAACCCCCCGGAGCCCGTCTCAGAGTAGCGCTAACCGCTCTTACTGTAGCCGAATATTTCCGCGATGAAGAAGGCAGCGATACGCTCCTCTTCGTCGACAACATTTTCCGCTTCACCCAGGCCGGCTCAGAGGTATCCGCTCTGCTGGGCCGTATGCCATCTGCTGTGGGTTATCAGCCTAACTTAGCAACGGAGATGGGCGAGTTGCAGGAGCGGATTACTTCTACCAAAAAGGGGTCGGTGACATCGGTGCAAGCAATTTATGTGCCGGCGGATGACTTGACGGATCCGGCGCCGGCCACTACATTTGCACACCTTGATGCTACGACTGTGCTTTCGCGCGCGCTTACGGAGATTGGAATTTATCCCGCTGTCGATCCGCTCGCTTCCACATCGCGCATTCTTGATCCTCGGATTGTTGGACAGGACCATTACGATGTGGCGCAGATGGTGAAGAAAACTTTGCAGACTTACAAAGATCTGCAGGACATCATCGCCATTCTGGGCATTGACGAACTTAGTGAAGACCAGAAAGTGACGGTCGCTCGCGCTCGCAAAATTCAAAAATTCCTCTCCCAGCCGTTCTTTGTGGCCGAGCAGTTCACCGGGACTCCGGGACGCTATGTGAAAATTGCCGACACGGTGAAAGGCTTCCGTGGCATCGTGGAAGGAAAGTATGACGACATCCCGGAGCAGGCTTTCTACATGAAGGGCACGATCGACGAAGTGATGGAGACGGCGGAGAAGATGAAGGGAACAGCAGCGTAGACAGTCGTTGGTCTCTGGTCGTTAGTCGTTGGCAATCGTGGTCAGCCAAACGCTAACTTCCTGAGCGAACGACCAACGACGAACGACTGACGACCAACGAACTTATGCCCGACACTTTCCAACTCGAAATCGTAACTCCATCGAAGCTCCTGGTAAAGGAAGCGGCGGAGGAGGCGCAGATCCCGGGATTAAGCGGGTATCTGGGGATTCTTCCCGGACACGCTCCTCTGCTTACCGAGCTTGGGGTCGGTGCGATCACTTACAAGGCAAATGGCGCTTCGCACACCTTATCGCTGGCGTGGGGATTTGCGGAAGTGTTGCCAGGCAAGGTGACGATCCTGGCAGAGGCGGCGGAACGACCGCAGGAAATTGATGTAGCACGCGCGCAAGAGGCCAAAGCCCGGGCAGAGGCGATCCTGAAGAGCAACGATCCCAAGGTGGACTACGCGCGCGCAGAAGACGCGTTGCAGCGCGCGGAAACTCGGCTGAGTGTCGCAAAAGAAAAGTAGTTTTCTTTACCTGGAAGAGAAAATCCCAACCCGCTGCCGTCTCTACACAAGGCGATTCTTATACCCGAGTCAGTCCCGAACGCTGACTACTTCTTTCTCTTTTTCCCTGGCCGCGTAATGAGATTCGACGTAGTCGTCGAGAATCTTGATGAAGTCGGCTACGATCTTCTCGCCCTTGAGTGTAGTGAACAGGCGACCGTCCACGTAAACGGGGGCCTTCGGTTCTTCGGCCGTTCCCGGCAGAGAAATTCCGAGGCTTGCGTGCTTCGATTCGCCGGGGCCATTGACGACGCAGCCCATTACGGCGACTTTCATTTCTTCTACGCCGGTGTGGCTTTCCTTCCAGACGGGCATCTGCTCACGCAGATAGGTCTGGATCTGCTCCGCCATCTCTTGGAAGAACGTGCTCGTAGTACGGCCGCAGCCGGGGCAGGCGGTGACTTGCGGGGTGAAGCTGCGAATGCCGAGCGACTGCAGAATTTGCTGCGCCACGCGGACTTCTTCGGTGCGATCGCCTCCGGGCGCGGGAGTGAGCGAAACGCGGATGGTGTCGCCGATGCCTTCCTGCAGCAGCACAGCCATCGCCGCGCTCGAAGCGACGATGCCTTTCGCTCCCATGCCGGCCTCGGTTAGTCCGAGATGCAGCGGGTACTCACAGCGCGCGGCGAGTATGCGATACACATCGATCAGATCCTGCACGCCGCTGACTTTCGCGCTGAGGATGATCTGGTCGGGGCGCAGTCCGTGCTGCTCGGCCAGTTTCGCCGAAGTGAGCGCGCTTACGACAATCGCTTCCATCGTGACTTCGCGGGCGTCTTTCGGCTCGGGCAGCAACGAGTTCTCGTCCATCATGCGCGTGAGCAATGCTTGATCAAGCGATCCCCAGTTCACGCCTATGCGTACGGGCTTCTGGTACTTCACGGCAACCTCGATCATGGTGCGGAAGTTGTCGTCGTTCTTGCGCCCGATGCTGGCGTTGCCGGGATTGATGCGGTACTTGGCCAGGCCCTCGGCGCAGCCAGGGTATTTCGTCAACAGAAGGTGTCCGTTGTAATGGAAATCGCCGACGATGGGCACACGCAGGCCCTGCTTCTCAAGTCCTTCGACGATCTGGGGGATGGCCTTGGCAGCATCGTCATTGTTGACGGTGACGCGGACGACTTCGCTGCCGGCACGCGCCAAGGCGGCGACTTGCTTTATGGTGCCAGGGATGTCCGCGGTGTCGGTGTTGGTCATCGACTGCACCATGACCGGTGCATTGCTGCCTACTCGGACGCCGCCGATGGTGGCGGTAACGGTTTTTCTACGCTGAATTTCTGCCATATCAGAAGCTATATTTTAGCAGGTTACAGCCAGAAGATCGCCCCCGTGGAGCGAACGGCGGGAACCGAACGGCGAAGCTACGGCATCCTCGTGAGCCCTGGCAACGTCTTCACGAGGTCGTTATAGATCACCATGACTGCAAAGAGCACCAGAAAGACGAAAGCCGCCTGGTAGATGCGTTCTTTAATAGGCAGGCTGATTTCCTTCTGCATGAGGGTCTCGATCAAAAGGAGCAGGATCACGCCGCCGTCGAGGATGGGGATGGGCAGCAGGTTCATGATGCCGAGGTTCAAGCTGATCGCGGCCGTGATTAAGAGCAACGGGGTCCAGCCCTCCTCGCGTGCGGCCGCACCCACGGCGCTGCCGATTCCGATCGGGCCGTCCACTTGACGCATGGAGACTTTGCGCTGCACCATCTTTTGCAGCAACTCGAGGATCAGGAAAGAGCTTTTCTTGTTGTCCGACACCGAACGTTTCAGCGCATCCACGAAAGCGAGCTTCACAACTTTGGTAGGCACGCTGGCGACACCGATCCGGTAGGCGGGCTCTTGCCCGGGCCCTCCGGGGTCGAGTGTCGGTTTCACCGTGAAGGTTAGTTTCTGGCCCTTGCGGAGAACCACTATTTCCAGAGGCTGATCCTTGGTCCGGGTCAACATCTGGATAAGAGTCTCAACGGTGGGAATATCCTGCCCGTTCGCGGTGAGGATCCGGTCTCCGATCTTGATCCCTGCCTTTTGGGCGGGCATTCCGGGTTCGACGATGGTCAAAGTGACGCTGTTCTGTTGCGGCGCCCAACCCACGGAGCCGTATTGATTCGGTCCGAACGGTTCCGGGACAAGGGTTTTCTCCATGACTTTGCCGTTGCGTTCGATGCCAAAATTCAACGGCTGATTCGGACTGAGCGCATCCTTGACGTCAACCTGTTCCCAGGTGGGATTCTCGACACCATCGACCCGGACAATTTTGTCGCCCTTCTGGATTCCTGCCTTCTCGGCAGGAGTGTTGGGGTGCACCCATCCCACAATGGCAGGCTCATCGAGAAATGCGGGATATTCGTAATGCACCATGTACACGCCGGTGAGCAAGGCGACGGCCAGCATGATGTTCATCGTTGGTCCGGCCAGGGCTATAACGAAGCGCTGCCAGCGCGGATGCGACAGAAACTCCCCTGGATCGCCGGTGCGATCGTCCATGGGGTTTTCGCCCGACATCTTCACGTAACCACCCAGCGGAATGGCACTGATGCGATAGTCGGTATCGCCCTTGGTGAAGCCCAGCAGCCGCTTGCCAAAGCCGATGGAGAACACCTCCACCCGGACCCCGAAATATTTCGCCGCGGCGTAATGGCCGAACTCATGTATCAAGATCATGAATCCGAGCACGATTCCCATGACAAAAATGGTATGAAGAAGAGACAAAAGTTGCGGCATATTACCCAGATTACTCCATTATTCCTGCTACGAAATGGCCCTGATGGGCGATCCCTTTCGGCGGCATAAATGTACGATTTCCCTTGCCAAAAGGCGGGCCTCGGTATCCAGAGAGAGTACCTTCTGTATAGATTCCAAATGTCCGGCCGGCGTTGCACTCATTACTTCTTCGATGATCCGCGGAATCTCCTCGAACCCGATCTGCTCCTCCAGAAATGCAGCCACCGCGACCTCGTCGGCGGCGTTCAGGGCGATGGTCTTCGCGCCTCCGGCCGCCGCCGCTTGGTAAGCCAAACCGAGACAAGGGAATTTAGCCATATCCGGCGGGGAGAAATCCAGATGCCTAAGGTCACTGATCGAGAAGCGCAACTCCGAAGGGACGCGCTCGGGATACGTCAGCGCATACAGAATGGGCAGGCGCATGTCGGTCACCGAAAATTGGGCAAGTATGCTGCCATCCACGAATTCGACCATCGAATGGATCGTAGACTGCGGGTGCACAATGACTTGCACGCGGTCCGGCGGCACGTGGAACAACCGGCAGGCCTCAATTACCTCGAACCCCTTATTCATCAATGTGGCCGAATCAATGGTGATCCTTTTTCCCATTTTCCAGGTGGGATGATTGAGCGCCTGTTGCACCGTAATTGAGGCAAATTCCGACTTCGGCGTGTTCAGAAATGGACCGCCAGAAGCCGTCAGCCAGATGCGCTCGACCTCCTCCATGCGGCCGCCGCGCAAACACTGGTGAACGGCGTTATGTTCGCTGTCAATCGGCAGCAGCAGCTTCCCCTGCTTCCGCGCCTCGGCGGTGATCAACTCGCCCGCCACCACCAGGCATTCTTTGTTGGCCAAGCCGACGGTCTTGCCTGCGCGCACTGCTTCGTAGGTTGCCTCCAAGCCGGAGACGCCGACGATCGCGCTGACCACGAAATCAACCTCGGGATGGGTCGCCACCCGGACTGTTCCGGCCGCGCCGGCAACGACTTCAATCTCAGCCAGGCCAGCCAACCGGAGCCTTGCCTGGAGAACGTGCGCGGCTGCTTCGTCCGCCAGCGACACGACGCGCGGCTTCCACCGCACCGCTTGCTCAAAAGCGAGTTCGGCGTTGTTGCCAGCCGCGAGCGTGGAGACCTGAAAGCGCTCAGGATAGCTCTCGACCACACTCAAAGTGCTGCGGCCAATCGAACCGGTTGAACCCAGAATGGCGATGCGTTTCATGCGGGAGGACTCTTCTATTGTACGGGTATTGTACGGGAAAGCCGGCGCTTCACGGTTGCTGCAGCGGCGCCGGCTTAAGGTTCAGAAGTGACTTCCCATAGCCGACCGGAATGGCGAAATTCGATCCGCCGAACTCACGCACCATCGCAAAGTTAATTCCGATAACTTTGCCCTGGTCGTTGAACAGCGGACCGCCGGAGCCGCCCGAAGTGGTTTGCGCATCATAGACAATCTTGTCCGGCAGTACGTCACCAATGTGCCCCTGCGTGGTGACCGGTCTGATCAGGTGGCGGCGGGCAAGCTCTTCCACCACCTGCTTCGGATCACCTTTGGATGCAGCCGCGATGGACCGCAGTGTCTCGGCGCCCGCCCGAGCCAGAATTGCATCAAGAGCAGTCGGATATCCAAGTAGCACGACCGGTCCCCCACTGATCGCAGAGCGGTGGCCATCGGCAAGGGCGATCTGTTTGATCCTCAACCCTGAGACATTCCCTTTCAGGACAGCAACGTCCGCAGCCGATGAAATCTTCTCGGTGTTGACGGCAATGCCGTTGGCAACGCCAGGGAAATACGCGGTCATCTCAGCAATGACCGGCTCCAGGCCTTGATCGAGCATTTCCTTCAAATCGTCATTCTGCCACCAGGGCTCGGCGACGTGATGATTGGTAAGGATTTGTCCGCTGGCGGAGGCGAGAAACCCGGTACCAAAAACATCCAGGTGTACTTCCGGACCAAGTCCCGTGAGACTCAAGAGCGGGTTGCTGTGTTCGTCGGTGGTCGGCTCGCCACCGCTCGTCATTCCAGCGTAGTGCAATCTCAACCCGGTAGTGTGTTCGCGGAAAGCAAGCACAACATGGATGAGGCAGACGCTCGGCTCGTAGGACTCGATAATGGTCTGCGCAACCTTGCCTTCGGTCTCGAGTTTCTGAAGGCGGCTCTCTACTGCGGTTAATTGATTTTGCAAAGCGGAAGCGTTTTCTGTCTTGCTGATTGCGATTTGCGATCTCAGGTCTTCGCTTTTCTTCTGAAGTTGAAGCTTTTGGGACTCGCTCGCCAAGGATGGGCCGCGTGCTCCGTCTTCAAGGGCCCGACGCGAGCGTTCCATCAACCGTTGTTCCGTCAGTACCCCAGTCTGCAATCGAGTAATCGCGGCATAGACCCGGGTATTCTGTTCCTGGGTGCGACGGTAGAAGAAGAAAAAGACCAGACCGGCAACGACAAGCACGGCAACACTCGCCACGCCGCCAACTCGGAGTGTCCGCCGTTCTTCATTGACTGCTGTATTGACTGCCGTCACCACCTGCTGGGTAGCGTTTCGATTTTCTTCGGCAAGCCGCAGCCGTTCTCGAAACTCGTCGGCGATGGATTTATTCCGTAGTTGTGAACGCACCCGCGACAGCAATTCGTGCGCGTCGAACGGCAGTGACAGCACATCGTCGGCCCCAAGATCCAGCCCTCGAGTGCGCTCGCCAGGTCCTCCCGGAGCCAACATCACAACCCGTATATTCTGAGTGTGCTCGGAACCCTTGATTTCGGAAAGAAGGTCACAGCAATCGAGCTGAGGCGGATCAGCACCCATGACGACTGCGTCGGGACCGAAGGCGACGACTGCTTTCATCCCTTCCCGGTAGTCGGTCGAGACCTCATATCCCGCATCGCTCAGCACCGCGACGATGTGGTCCCTGAGTGCATCATCGGGTTCCACTACCAGAAATTTCCCTGCTTTGTGGTTCATAGCCGCCACCTCTTAGGATGGTCCCGGAGCGTCGCCGGATGCAGTTCGGTCCGAAAATTGCCAAATCATTGAGACCGCCGCATCTCCCTGCCCCTATGAATCTGTGAACGCTGTGACCAACTTACGCGAGAAGTTGAACATAAGCATCCATCCTGCGACGCCTTAACAAATATTTTCCAAAAAGGTACTGTAAGTGTAGATCTCGCGGTCCCTCGTTCGACGTCCGAGTAGAGAGCTGAGGTTGGACCGACATCGAGGCAGTCCGGAAACCCTGCTCCAAACCGAAAACCAGAAGGAGACAATTGCGATGCGATTTATGATGTTGATGATCCCCAAAGGGTACGAGAAAGCCCAGCCGGGTGCCATGCCGGATGCCAAGGCCGTTGCCGCCATGATGAAGTACAACCAAGCTCTGCAGAAGGCCGGGGTACTGCTGGCGCTCGATGGGCTCCATCCGCCATCGATGGGCGCGCGAGTTACGTTCTCCGGAGGCAAGCCCAAGGTGACCGATGGGCCCTTCACCGAAGCGAAGGAGGTTATCGGCGGATACTGGATGATTCAGGTCAAGTCGAAGGAAGAGGCGGTGGAATGGGCGTCGCGCTGCCCCGCTTCCGACAACGAACTGATCGAGCTTCGCCAGGTGCAGGAGATGTCGGACTTCCCGGCCGATGTCCAGGAGGCCGCGGCAGGGTTTCCCGGGCTAAAGTCCGAGCGTAAGGTGTCGTAAGCGGTGGGATACCAGTCAAGCGCACGGAACGCGCAAGGTGGGGTATTCCCTGTTACATTCGCGATCCACGAAATAAATTTCCTGCTTGTCGATTCCAATTCGACTCGTTCGACGTTTAAATGAAGGCAGGGTTCCGGCAGACCTAATGTTTCGGAAGGCCCAGCCCACAACCAGAAATCAAAAGGAGATACGACGATGAAATTCATGGTATTGGTCAAGCACGCCGAGAACTCGGGCCCTCCGCCCAAGGAACTCATGGACGCCATAGCGATAATCGCCGAAGAGGCGGTCCAGAACGGCACGATGCTCGGGAACGGAGGCCTTGCGCCAACCGCGCAAAGCAGCCGCGTCCGGGTTTCCAAAGGGCAGCTGACAGTGACCGATGGGCCTTTCACTGAGGCCAAGGAAGTTATCGGCGGCTATGCGCAGTTTGAGTTGAAATCGAAGGAGGAGGCGATCAAAGGAGCGGTGCGCTTCATGGAACTTCACCGGAAACACTGGCCGGGATGGGAGGGCGAGGCCGAGGTTCGCCAGATATTCGGGCCGGAGGACTTCGCTCAATGTATCGACGAGCGTTCGCGGAAAGCCGGCTAGAAGCGGCACGGGAGCGTGGATCCGCGGCTTCGCTCGGGATTTCGGCGTCGGGCTCACGCCCGCCGATCGGCTCAACTTGCGCGGGAGATTGAAGCATGATGTGATCGGTAGCAGTGAGTACCGACACACATTCGATCAAAGGTTCGATCAACGGTGCGATCGACGCGGTCTGGAGGATCGAGTCACCGAGGCTGATCGCCGGTCTCGCACGGATGGTGCGCGATGTGGGCGTTGCCGAGGACCTTGCGCAGGATGCTCTCGTCGCTGCGCTCGAGCAGTGGCCAAAGTCGGGTATCCCGGACAACCCGGGAGCCTGGCTTATGGCCGCAGCCAAGCATCGTGCGATTGATTACTTCCGCCGAAACACGCTGCTCGCGCGCAAGCACGAGGAACTCGGTCGCGAGCTCGCGACGAGAGAGATGGTCGTGCCGGATCTCAATGCAGCCCTCGATGACGATGTTGGTGACGATCTGCTGCGCCTGGTATTCATTTCCTGCCATCCGGTGCTCTCGACCGAGGCGCGACTTGCACTCACGCTTCGTTTGCTCGGAGGTCTGACCACCGCCGAGATCGCGCGCGCGTTCCTCGCCCCGGAACCGACCATCGCTCAGCGCATCGTACGCGCCAAACGCACGCTTGCCGAAAAGCACATCCCATTCGAGGTCCCGCGGGGACCCGACCTCTCCGCCCGCCTGTCATCCGTGCTCGAGGTCATCTATCTGATCTTCAATGAAGGCTACTCAGCAACAGCTGGCGACGACTGGATGCGGCCCGCGCTTTGCGAAGATGCCCTTCGTCTGGGGCGCATCCTGGCCGAGCTCGCGCCGCGAGAGCCGGAGGTCCACGGCTTGGTCGCGCTCATGGAGATACAGGCGTCGCGTTCGGGGGCGCGCATAGGCCCTTCGGGAGAGCCTATCCTGCTGTTCGATCAAAACCGCGCCCGCTGGGATCAACTCCTGATCGGTCGTGGACTCGCGGCGCTTGCCCGCTCAGAGAAAGCGCGCGCAGAGAAGCTTCGTGCCGGAAACGACCGTTTGCCACAGGGCCCGTATGCGCTGCAGGCGGCGATCACAGCGTGTCACGCGCGAGCGCGGACGCCGGAAGAGACGGACTGGGTACAAATCGTGGCGCTCTATGCGGCGCTTGCTCAGCAGGCGCCATCCCCTGTGGTGGAGCTGAACCGTGCCGTGGCCCTCGCCATGGCCTTCGGTCCGGCTGCTGGCCTCGCACTCGTCGATGCGCTCACTTCCGAGCCTTCCCTTGAAAACTACCACCTCTTGCCGAGCGTGCGCGGCGACCTCCTTGAGAAGCTCGGCCGCAAGGACGAGGCGCGCGCGGAGTTCGAACGCGCCGCCGGGCTCACGCGAAACACTCGCGAGAGGGTGCTGCTGATCGGGCGGGCAAAAGCCTGTACCGGCGGACCACCACTCTCCGAACCGGGGTGACGAACGCGATGCCGACTGCCCCGCACCACCGGCACCAGACAGGTATCGGGTAAACCCAGTATTGTTCGCGGCTATATTTTTGATTAAACTCCCGCCGTTTCTTCCTTAGGGTGCGAGCGGGCTGATCTAGCTTTTGCCACACCTGCAAAGTGTCTCGGTGATCGTGATTTACGGGACGCTCTCAGCGTTGCCTTTGACCACGGCCACCCCTCTTCCCAGAATACGAATATTAGAAAAGAGGAAAGACTATGCGCCGGATAATGCTAATGCTAGCGTCCGTGGTTTGTCTAATAGTGCTGGGGGCCGTGCTGATCAGCCGAGGCATTTCAGCCCAGGATGTAGCCGGAGCGGTGTACAACCCGTATCCGCCCGGGATTCTCCCACCCGATCTGGTACCGGAAATAGACAGAGTTAACCGTGAAGTGAAACTCATCGAGGCGGAAGCTCTCGCCCAGTGGCACGCCCTGCCGATCAATTCCGGAACCGCAATGAGGCAGGTGCAAATACTGGGGAAGCTCGAGCTTTTCGACAAGAATCTCTCGGTTAACAAGAATCAAGCCTGTAGTTTCTGCCATATGCCATACGCCGGGTTTAGCGGACCGATCCCATCCGTGAATCTGACTACTGTTGCGTATCCCGGATCGAGTCATTTTCGGTTCGGCAAAAGGAAACCACAGAGCTACACGTACTCACCCTTTTTCCCCGTGCTTCAGTACAACAAGACGCAGGCGAATTTCTATGGCGGGAACTTCTGGGATGCACGGGCGACCGGGTTCCAACTTCAAAGTCCCGATGCCGAACAGGCGCAAGACCCGTTGAGGGACCCACTGGAAATGGGGATGCCCGACTCCGCTTGCATCGTGCGGCGGCTTTCCCTAAGTGCCTACCGGAAGCTTTTTGAAACGGTTTGGGGCCCGCAAGCGTTCGTGATCACCTGGCCGGCTGACGTGGACCAGATCTGCAGCACCCCAGCTGGGGCGGCCGTTTTTGGTGGAAATCCCAACCCGGTCAGCCTCAGTCCTGTGGACCGAGGCCGCTCCAACGCAACTTTTGGGCAGTACGCGTTGGCAGTTACCGCGTATGAAGGGTCGCCGGATGTAAGTGCCTTCTCATCGAAATTCGATGCCTTCCTGGCCGGCAAGCATACCTTGACTGCAAACGAGATGGCTGGTTACAACCTGTTCCGTGGCAAGGGTAACTGCAATTCGTGCCACGTGGACGGCAGATCGACAACTCTGACGCCAGGCCAAACCGACGACGGCAAGGCTGCGGACGTGGCGCCTAAGTTCACCGACACCACCACAGCTAATCTTGGCCTTCCCAAAAACCCTGCCGATCCGTTTTACTACGAGACTACCCCGGACAGCTTCGGATTTACTCCCAACCCGGCAGGCTTCGCCTTTACCGATTTGGGAGTAGGGCTGTTCCTGCGAAATCTTTCCGGGACTACTCCCAACTCGGACTGGGCACCGTTGGCGCCGGCTTTCGACGGCTTCATGCAGACAGCCACCGCTCGTAACGTGGACATGAGGCCGAAGTGTCCCAACGGCAAAACCTTCCCGAAAGCGTATATGCACAACGGATACTTGAAGAGCCTGAAGGAAGTGGTCCATTTCTATAACACGCGCGATGTGTATCCTTTCGATGTGGAATCCGGACATTGCCCCGCGGGAACCAAGGAGAAGGTGAATTGCTGGCCTGCACCCGAGGTCCCACAGACGAAGGACATGACGATTGGTAAGCTCGGTTTGACGCCCACGGAAGAAGACCAGATCGTCGCCTTCATGAAGACGCTCACCGACGGCTTTACCACACCCTACCCGGACTCCAACACGTTTACGGGGAGTTGCCAGTGATTGTTGGCAGACTTTCTCCTCCGGTTCGTCCACTTTGCAAGCAAGTGGAAAGAGCCGGAGGAGAAATGACACTTGGCGGACGCACCCCGACGACGGTGCGTTTTTTAGTACCTGTGACATCCGCGGGGACAGCACATGAGCAGACTACTTCTGTTTGTGATCGCGGTTTCGGTCGGCATCCTAATCTTTTCGGTCCACACTGCTTCCCAGCAGCGTCCGGCTGGTAAGAAAGCTGCGCGAATGCAGATCATCAAGGGTCCGGCACTGGAATCGGCGACGGATAAATCCGCCATTATCAGATGGACCACAAACACTGGTCGCAGCTTGATCGAGCACTCAGTGGTGCACTACGGCACGGACCCCAGGGACCTCGATCGCAGGGCAGAGTCTCCTAATCGGTGGAATCAGAGTCTCCATTACATGATCCATCGCGTATTTGTGATGAACCTAACGCCGCGAACTACGTATTACTACACGGTTGAATCGGTGCGTGGTGATGGCACGCCCCTCGGAGGAAGGAGCAACACTATAAACCAGTTCACCACACGTCAACGCCAATAAGAGGCCGAGGCGCCCAGCGATCCCGCTTACTGCATCAGCCGCCAAGCGCCATAGGCCCACACTACCGGCACCGCGAAGAGCATCGCGTCGATGCGATCGAGCATGCCTCCGTGCCCGGGGAGAATCGTGCCCGAATCTTTCACCAGGGCGCCGCGCTTTATCAGCGACTCGACCAAATCGCCTAACTGTGCCGCGATGTTGACTACCGCCGACAGCAGAATGATGGGCCGCAGTTGCGGCTGCTCCAAGCCGAACATGCCATCGCGGAGGTCAATCAATCCCATCCGGAGCAGAGCGGAACTGATTCCGGGCGCGTGCTGTATCCACAGCGTGCCAATGATCACGCTGGCCACGATCGATGCGACTGCGCCCTCCCATGTCTTCTTGGGGCTGATGTGCGGCGACATGTGGTGACGCCCCAGCGACTTGCCGACGAAGTAAGCGAAGATATCTCCCGCCCATACGGCAAGCAGCGTGTAGATCGTCCAGATCGCTCCCGCTGGCTGCTGCCGGATCTCCACCAGCAGCGCCATCGGCAGCGCAATATACCCGAAGGCAAACACCGCTGCCGCCGCCGCCGGATAGCCACCACTCAAGTTGGCCCCCTTCATCTTCATGGCCACGGTCAGGAATATAAAGGGTGCGAGCGCCGCGGCCACTGCGATCCCATAGAGTATGGCCGTAGTCTCAACCAGCGGCGTGCGATTCGTGGAAGCGACAATCACGAACACAAAGAAGAGCGCGACGAAGGCATGCGTAGCCGCCCCCAGTGGTTGGACTCCATAGTGAGTCACTAGCTTCAGGAACTCGGCGATAGCGAGTACGGCGACCGCTCCCACCACCAGGGCCAGCACATAAAGCGGCGCCTTCAGCACTAACAACAGAACCAGAGGAATTAAAACGACGGCAGTCGCAACGCGCTTGATCATTGGAATAGGAATTGGTTTGCGCTTGGTCCAGGGCGAATCGGTAGTGTTTTAAGCGCGAGGCCGTTGCCGAGTTGCGCTCGTCCTGGACGGGGCGAAGCCCCGTCACCACACGAGTTTGTCAACGCTTCTTCTCCGCTTGCGCCCGGAGCGGCCTATGCTGTGGAGCATGCCCGTCCTGCCCCAGTCCGCCGTAGCGGCGGTCGCGCTTCTGATATTCCTCGATCCCCTCGAGCAGTTGAACGCCACGGAAATCAGGCCACAACGTTGGCGTTACAAAAATCTCCGCATAGGCAAGTTGCCAGAGCAGGAAGTTACTAAGCCGCATCTCGCCGCTAGTGCGAATTACCAGGTCGGGGTCCGGCAGACCTCGCGTGTAAAGATGTTCACTAATCGCTTGCTCATCGACTTCCATGTGACTGAGCCCGCCATTTCGGGCTGCTGCCTCCGCCAGCGAGCGAAAAGCGTCGACGATCTCGCTGCGCGCGCTGTAGTTCAACGCCAGCGTCAGAAGCATCCCGGTATTCATCGATGTCGCGTCGCTAGCTTCCGCCATCTCGCGCTGCACTGACTCCGGTAACTCATGCTGACGTCCGATGTACTTCAAGCGGATATTGTTTTCGGCAAAAGTCTTGATTTCCGCTTTGAGGTAGCGGCACAAAAGGCGCATCAGGAAATCGACTTCCGTCTTCGGACGCTTCTTCCAGTTTTCCTCGGAGAAGGCATAGAGCGTCAACGCCGGAATTCCGATGCGCGCCGCGGTTTCGACGGTCGAACGCACGGCGGTAACACCGGCGCGATGTCCGGCGACGCGCGGCATGTGCCGGCGCCGGGCCCAGCGCCCGTTTCCGTCCATAATGATGGCGATATGTTGGGGAAGCCGCGCCGGATCGAGTCGCAGGTAAACGTCAGTTTCCTTGCGGTTCATCCCAGCCGGAACCGTGTGTCGCAAGCGGAACTCTCCCAATCGAAGCTAACACACGAAATCCAATGCGTGCAATGCAATGCAGAGACGTCGCACCAGCTCACCAACCTTCCCTCGGACCTTGAATGATTGCCGTGCCGCCGTGTATTTTTGGAGGACCGATCAGATATCACACCCTTGATGCCTTCCCGGCTCGATCCCGTCAGTCTTACCTTATGGCTATTCTCTATATACCTGTCCTGTGCGCTTGGGATCACCATGCTGGCGAATTCAAGAGTTTCGGCTGCGCAGCAGGAACCGGATGCAACCAGGCCAAATGCTGCGCGGCCTTCTCCGCGGGAACGCGTCGCTGGCCCATCCGTGCCGGAGATGGAAGAACTACAGAAGCGATTCGCCCAAGCGCGTGCAGCAAAGGAGGCTGGCGATTTACCGGCAGCCGCTCGCGCCAACGAGAAGCTCATTGCTCTGGGCCTCCGCGAAATGGGGAAATTGCGCATGGTCGAAAATGCCTATCCCGAGGCATCTGAGTTTTACCGCCGCTCTCTGGAACTGGAAGACATTCCAGATGCTCATGTGAATCTGGCCACTGCTTACCTGCTTGCAAATCAGCTGGAGGGTTCACTGGCCGAAGCCAGCAAAGTTCTTGGCTCCGATCCGCGCAATGCCACCATCTGGACCGTTCAGGGAGAAGCGCTAATCAGAAAGAAGGACTATCGCGCGGCGGTCGAGTCCCTGCAACGGTCGCTTGCGCTTCGCACTGATCCGGAAACCAGCTATGCCCTGGCGAGCTGCCATCTCCGGTTAAAGGAGAAGGAGAAAGCGGCCGCCATTTTTCAACGAATGACCGTGGCCGCCGGTGAACGGAGCGATTTGCATGTTCTTTTTGGGATCGCCTATCGCGATGCCCATATGCACGACGAGGCCATCCAGGAATTTCAGCGTGCTCTCGTGCTCAACCCGAATGCGCCCGGTGTCCATTACCTGTTGGGCCTCTCCTACCTGTGGCGGAATGAATGGGCGCCCTCACCTGAGGCGCGTAGAGAGTTTCACAAGCAACTGGAGCTCGATCCGGGAAATTTTGGGGCTGATTACATGCTCGGGTACATGGCATTCAGCTCGTACCGGCTCTCCGAAGCGGATCGCTACTTGGCCGCCGCCGCCGCTATCAATCCGCAGTCTGCCGAAGCCTTGCTGTATTTAGGCTTGAACGCATACCGTGGAAGTCAGAACCGCCGCGCTGAAGGACTTCTAAGAAAGGCAATTGCGATCGCCGAACGCGAGGGCGTAAGCGGTCACCAGGACATCCGCAAGGCCTATACGACGCTTGGCCGAATATTGATCACTTCCGGAAGAGGCCCGGAGGCGCAACCTTACTTGCGGAAGGCGCGCGAACTCGAGCAAACCATTATCTCTGACGATGTGCAAGGCAGCGGCGTGGGCGCCGGGGACGGCTCGGGTGTAACTTCTACTACAGTTCCGAATTTTCCGCAAAATGAGCCGCAGGTTTCTCTTCCGCCAACCGATGGCCCAGACGTCAGTGCGCCGCTCAATCCCAATATTCTTAGCCGCGCCAAGCTCACGACCCACGGGGAGAGAGAGGCGAAGGCTCGAGAAAGATATTTACGCTCCATTCTCGGCGCCAGCTTCAATGACCTGGCGACCGCCGAGGCTATCCAGGAGCAATATGCGGCGGCGCTGAAGCACTATCAGGACGCTGAACATTGGGACGCAACGGTCCCCAACCTGATGCGCAATCTGGGTTTTGCCGCCTATCGCGCAGGGAATCGGCAGGAAGCAATCCGCGCTCTGAAAAAGGCGCTCGTGATCACTCCTTCAGACAATGCCGCCCGTGACGTTCTCAAAGAACTGATCTCGTCCGGTCAATGGCAAGGTCCGCGTTAGGGAAAGGCGCAGTTAATTATGGTCGCGAGTATCCAGGAGACTCATTGATTCGGCGTATTCCAATCCGTTTTCGAACCGCTCTTGTTCGCGCTACATTGCTGGTGGCTGTTTCGGCTGCTTGGGCGCAGGAACCGCATCCACCCACGCCGCCTCCGCCGCCAGCCGCGAAAAAAATAAAATGCAGCGGGCGGCCCGTTCCACAACTCGAAGACATCACCGAAAAGGCGGGAATCCGCTTCCGCCACACTTCAAATCCGTTGAATACCTACATTGTGGAGTCGATGAGTGGCGGCGTCATTCTCTTCGATTATGATCGCGACGGCTGGCTCGATATTTATTTCACCAACGCCCCCACCGTCCAAATGGCCATTCGCAAAGAGACCAGTCGGGGCGCGCTCTATCACAACAATCGCGATGGCACGTTCACGGATGTGACCGACAAGTCAGGCTTGGCAACGCCCTGCTTCGCCATGGGCGGGGCGGTCGCCGACTACAACAACGATGGGTGGCCAGATCTTTATCTCACCTGTCTAGGTGGAAATGTTCTGTTTCGCAACAATGGCGACGGCACGTTCACCGATGTCACCGAGAAGGCGGGTGTGGCCGACGGCAGGATGTCAACGGGGGCGGCCTTTGGAGATTATGACCGCGATGGCTTCGTTGACCTGATGGTGGTTAACTACGTCGAATTTCAACTCGACCATCTCCCCCCGTTCGGCGGCCTGTCGCTTTGCCGGTATCGCGGCATCGACGTCTATTGTGGCCCGCGCGGCTTGAAAGGCGCTGGTGATTCGCTTTTCCGCAACAACGGCGACGGCACGTTCACCGATGTGTCCAAAGCCGCCGGCGTGGGCGATCCCCACGGCTACTACGGATTAGGAGTCGTCTGGGCCGATTTCAACAACACCGGATGGCCGGACATCTACGTGGCCAACGATACTCTGCCCAACTTTCTTTATCGCAACGATGGCAAGGGAAGATTTACGGAAATTGGGCTCGAGTCGGGCACGGCGCTCAGCGAGACCGGTTCCGAGCAGGCCTCCATGGGAATTGCCCTTGGCGACTACCTGCATAACGGCCGGCCTTCGATCTATGTCACGAATTTTGCCGACGATTACAGCGGTCTCTATCGCAACGATGGCAACTGGATGTTTAGTGACGTTTCCTACCAATCGGGCGTGGCGTTGCCCTCGTTCCCGTTCGTCAAATGGGGCGACGCTTTCGTGGATATTGACGACGATGGCTGGCTGGATTTGGTGGCAGTGAACGGTCATGTGTATCCGGAAATGGAAAAGGCGCAGGGAAGCGGCGGCTACTGGCAGCCGAAGACACTTCTCTTCAACCAGAAAGACGGAACATTCTGCGATGCCAGTAGCCAGGCTGGTGCCGCTCTAGAACAGAAGCGCGCATCGCGCGGCTTGGCAGTCGGAGATCTTTTCAACGATGGCAATGTGGATATCGTGGTTGAAGATCTCGACAGTTCGCCAATGATTTTACGCAATCACGGCGTTGCTGGACGTCACTGGACGAGCTTCGAGCTGGCCGGCACGAAGAGCAATCGCATGGCAATCGGCGCTCGGGTTAAGGTCGTTGCCGGTGGGATGACGCAGACCGACGAGGTGCGTAGCGGCGGAAGCTATCTCTCCCAGAGCGACGTCCGTTTGCACTTTGGACTGGGCGCAGCAGAGAAGATTGACATGTTCGAGATCCATTGGCCCTCTGGAAAAGTGGAAACGATTAAGGATCTTGCGGCGGATCGTTTCTACGCCATTCTCGAAGGAGAAGGTATTGTTCCTCCGGAACGCATCTACCCCTCGGCACCGGTAAGTGGGAAGTGACACGATACCCGAGTTCGTGAGGCAGCCTGTTGCGACCGGTTTTTCAGCGTGCCTCCTCGGGAAAGATCGGCAGAATCAGCCGCTCCGTGTGTCGAATGACCGTCAAAGCGCAACGCACTCCTACCTGAGCATCAGTCAACAGACGATGCAGGTCATCGACGCCCGCCACCGGTTTGTCGTCAAGCGCCACGATCACGTCGCCTTCGCGCAAGCCTGCAGTTCGCGCCGGGCTACCGTCTTCAATGCCGACCACGACCACGCCGGTTTCCCGCGCAAGAGAATAGAAGCGCACCACCCGGCGATGAATGGGAACCGTCTGCGCCGAGACTCCGATGTAACTGCGCCGGATCCGCCCATCGCGCAGCAAACGGCTGGCAACGAATTTTGCGGTATTGATCCCGATGGCGAAACAGATTCCCTGTGCCGGCAGAATCGTCGCCGTGTTGACTCCGATCACCTGGCCGCGCGAGTCGACCAGTGGGCCTCCCGAATTTCCAGGGTTCAATGCGGCGTCGGTTTGAAGCACATCCTCGATCAGGCGACCGGAGTACGACCGCAGCGATCGTCCGAGCGCGCTGATCACGCCTGCCGTCACCGTCGATTGAAATCCGTACGGATTCCCGATCGCAATCGCCATCTGGCCTGGCCGCAGCTGCTGCGAATCTCCGAAGGGAACGGCATGCAATCCGGAAGCATCGATTCGAATAACCGCAAGATCTGTCGCCGGGTCATCGCCAATAGTGTGAGCCGGAGCGCGCCGTCCGTCCGCTAGCGTCACCTCGATCCGCGTCGCGTCGTGCACGACGTGGCTATTGGTGAGAATTAATCCATCGGGCGTGAATACGAAGCCGGAGCCGCCTCCGCGGCGCTCACGTGGCTCGCCGGAGCGAGTGCGACCGGATTGTTGGTGCACTTCAACGTTCACCACCGACGGACTCACCCTCTCGACCGCGGCTGTGACGGCTCGCGAGTAGGAGTCGAGCAGGGCGGCGTCTCTAGATTCGCCAATCGCGGTGCGCACGGGTTCCTCGGGCAAACTTCCGTCCAGCGGGGGGTGGGAGGAGAGGAGCTCTATGAAAAAGTTCTCGACGTTCATGCTGCATAGATGAAGCTAGAGGCAACTTGGATTCTGCAGCGGGTTGCAAGTTGGCCCGGTTAAGCCCGGCTCACCCCACAGGCCTCCAGCACGTCCCGCGGGAGGACGATGCCTTCCAACTTATGTAAATCGGCGCGGTTCGCCACTGCGCCGGGTCTTAGCGCCGGACAGAAGGCAAAACGCAGAAGGTAAAACGAGGATGCTCGGTTCCTCGCCAGGTTTTACTTCTTCTTCTGAGCTGCCGCCTGAAACGCTGCCGCCATCCGGTCCAGTGTCGGTTGCATCTGTTGGGGATCGCGAATGCAATTCAGAAAAATTGGACGCGGATCGAAGAAGGGGACGCCTCCGAAATACCGGTAATCCGCGGGTAGAGGTGGGCCTCCGGGCGTGCCTGCTGCCGGAATCGTTGGGGGGAGTTGAATGGCGTACATGCCACCGCCCGCGAGCGTTTGATGCGGATACCGCATGAGCCACGGGCAATTGCTCCCGTCTGCTACGTTGTTGGCGGAGACTACCGCCCACTGGCCGCCGTCTGCCGGAGAAGGCTGCTGGCAGCTCCAGATCTGGGCTTGCGAAACATACGCCCCAGGCTCGGAGAACCCGTACTCATCCAGGAGGATCTGGCTCAGTCCGCGTTGCCGTACGAAGGTTTCGACTTCCGGGAGAGCCTGGTTCCAATCGAGGTTGGAGTCATTGACCAAAAGATAGCCGGGCCGTCCCATGCCGAGGACGTTCAGGAAGGGAAAATAATTTGGATAAGCCCATACGGCCGTGACGACGCAAGCAGCCGCGAGGCCGATCGTTGCCCACTTGCCCGCGCGCGCGCCGCGCCAGTTCGAGCTCTGCAGCAAGTCCAACATTCGGGGCAGCGGGGCAAGCAGAAGAATCAGCAGGGCCAGCGCGACCGAGAAATGACGAATGCTGATGTCCAGCTGATTCAGCATACACGCGGCCACGAAGACCGCAAGCGAGACCCATATCGCGCGCCAATGCAGTTCCATGCCGCTGGGTATTGCCGATAGTTGTCCGCCAGAACGGCGTTTCAGGAGGATAGCAATCCCAACCGCGAGCAGGAGCAAAAGAAGAAACGCCAGCTGCGACTTCAAGACAAACAGGACGGGAAAATAAAACCAGACGCCATGAGAATACGCGTGGCCCAGGATGTAGGTTGGCCGGCTTCCGGCGCTAAGCGCGAACCCTAGCAGACCGCGCAAGTACTTCCACAGCGGCATGAGCAGCCGTCGCAAGACCGGAGAGGCGGGAAAATGGGGAATGACGCTGAACGAGTCCGTTGGCTCGTTCCAGGAGAGGACAAAATAAACAAGGTAGACGAACAAGGCGGCCCAAAGCGTTCCCTTGGTCAGGTTTCGCCATGCCCGGCGCCGCCAGGCACGACGCGCGGCCTTCTCCATTGGCTGCTCCGGGACAGCGCGACAACGCAAGCTCAGTGCGAAGGCCACAAAGACGAAGAACAATAATCCCGAGGAAAACTTCGTAAGAAAAGCGCCGGCCAGAGCCAGTCCAAACTTGATGACACCCCAACGGGAGGGAGTGCGCCACATCTCCGGAAGCTGCCAAATGGCGAGGAGCCAGAACAGCGCGATCGCAATGTCAGTGATGACGAGCGGACCGAATGCGAGAAATGCCGGCATGCTCGCATAGACACAAAGGCACAACAGTCCTCCACGGGCATCGCCGAGTCGTGAACCGTAAACGTATATTACAAATCCCAAAAGCAGGGTGAGCAGTAGCATGGGCGCTCGCGCCCACAGGACGGTGGAATAAGGATCGTTCCAGCGCATGATGAGCCAGTGGCCGAAGATCCACTCGCCCAGATAGCTGCTGAACATCTTGCTGCTCAAGGTCCATGAAAGATGAGAGTAGTCGGCGTGCACTCCGCGGAGGACAAGCGGCAGAGCTGCCAGTACCTTCGCCAGCGGCGGATGCTCCTCGTTCATCCGCAGATCCAGCTTCTGCAGATAGCTCACGCCGGCGCCGATGTGCGCTATTTCATCCACCGCGACCGACTCGCGCCGCGCCGCGCCGCCGGAGAGCAGCGCCATCATTGCCAGGAGCAGCGCCACGGCGGCCAAATTTCTTATGGAATGCTGTGTCTGCAAGGCCATTACCCCGATCGAGAAACGACAGCGAAGGTCCCAGTTTCTGGTCGAACAGATAATACACTGCTCACCTTGGAACAGCCTTGACTGTTATCGAGGGTACCCAGCAGTTAGGCTGGACGCTCTTAATGCCGGGCGCAATTTTCAATGGCCATCAAAACTATCAAGAGACTTATAGGATGGGTGCGGATAACACCTTCAACCCAGCAGCGAATAGTTCCCGCTCGCGCTTTCCATCTCCGCCATCTCCTTCAGTTCGGGATAGTGCTTCACCAGCGTTTCCGGGGCGCGGACCTTCTTTCCGTCCAGTAAATGCCTCAATTCCAGCGCATTCACCGCTGCCTTCGCCTCAAAATGATTGTTCGCGATCACGTAGGTTGACTCGGCCCGTCCCGCAATGCTCTCAACTTTCTCTTTCCATTTTTGCAGTTCCGCTGGCTTGTAAAGATAGTTGTAACGGTCGTTGCGGTTGTCGCTGTCGAACCCGCTGTCGAACCAATGCTCGTAGTTGCGCCCATGCAGGCGGACGTATCCAACGCCCGACGTGACATGCTCGGTTGGCGCGAGTGATCGACCCAGCAGCGGCTGATCGATGTTGCAGAAGCCGACGTTGTGCCGCATGAATTCGGCAATCGTCTCCGGATTATCCCAACTCTCGTGCCGCACTTCGACCACCCGCGGATATTCGATGAACTGCCGCAGCAACTGCTCCAGATATTCGCGGTTCAGGCTGGTGTTCTTGAATGAGACCGGGAACTGGATGAGCAGCGCGCCCAGCTTGCCTTCCGAGGCCAGCGAGTCGAGACCTTCCCGGGCCAGTTGTTCGTCCCGGTCATTCGGCCGGATGCTGGCCGCCGAAGTTGGTTCCATCACCGCCAGTGGAGAATGTGTAAACGACCGATGCAGCTTCGCGGTGAAAAGAAAATGTGGATTGACCGCCGCCACCTTCCGCGCCCACAGCCGCCCCAGTTCCGCGCGTATGTGTCCGTAAAACGAAGTGTTGATTTCGATGACGTCGAAAAACCGCGCCAGAAATTCGACAGGATGAATTTTCTTTCGCGTCACTTCGGGTGGATAGAGAATCCCGTCCCAGTCTTTATAAGACCAGCCGGCAGTCCCAATGCGGATTCGCGGAGCAGGTTCCATACCGGCGGGCCAGATGTTGAAGTATCAGACGCTCGCAGGTTAGCACACTGCTTGTGTGCCAGGCCCGTGTGGCGCGGACACTCCTGTCCGCGTGCCGCGAGCAAAATCAGAAGTTTAGGAAGATGAATAGTTTCAGTAGAGAAGAATCGCGACCCAGTAAGTCCCCGACGGATGCGCCGCATTGTGCGCATAGCAGGTGCCTACCGCAAACTGGCGAACCCCCGGATCGCGCAGCATCCGCAACGCGGCTTGCGGGAGTATCTCCGGACGGCTCTGCGTGTAGGTGATAATTTTTCGATTGTCGTACGCGGTGGCGAGCAGGTGTGCGTTCGAAACATTCTCTGCGGCCAGCGAGCAGGCGCTCTTATCAAGATTCCGCGGGTTGAGCTGGACCAGTTCCGCCAAACCTGCCTGTTGCCGTATCTCATCGATGGCCCGGCCCACTAATTTCCCGCTCTGCTCCGCCGAATACGAGGGAACCTCGTGCGCGAAATCCTGGACCACGTATAGCCGGCCTTTGCTCCACACCGCCGCGACGCCCGCGACATTGAATCCGCGATCAAGCAGGTTTTCGCGGTGCGGAGGCGAGTGCATCAGAACTTCATGAACTTCCGGCGCGTCAGGAGCGTAGGCGACATTCTCGCCGGCCCGGTCGATTCTTGGTGCGCTGTTCAACGCTTCGTTCAGTGAGCCTGCCTCGGCAATTCTCGCGAGCAGGGACAGCTCCCCGGAGAACTGATGCTCAAGACGTTCGCTCTCCACCATCCGGCGGGCATGCGCTCGCGCCGCTTCGCGCAAACTTTCATCCATGTGCAACGGCGGCGCGCCGGCAAGCGCACGGCTCTTGTTTGCCGATGCCAACAGTTCGTTCTCGGCGGCGGAGTCCTCTCCAAAAGAGGATCCGGCCGCCGAGTTCGAGTTGGGG
>Ga0209647_1000525_pt1 | contig 36174 bp, 31 predicted proteins | sample GraSoi_2013_60cm_FD_185827 | JGI IMG/M metagenome (GOLD analysis project Ga0209647, IMG submission 185827) | Grasslands soil microbial communities from the Angelo Coastal Reserve, California, USA - Sample 9_17_2013_60cm (SPAdes) (version 2) | ecosystem: Environmental > Terrestrial > Soil >... | reverse complement strand
CATGCCTTACCAGGCCTTAAAGCGTACTTCCCGCATGCTGTTATCCAACCAAAGGGCTTGCTTGCTACAGAAGCTTTTATCTCTTTTCCTTTCAAGGAGGATGTATCTGCTCTGTCTTTACTCTCTCACTTCTTTGAATTCGAAGAGGTAGATGAGGCTGCTCCAGCCATCAAGCTAGCTCATGAATTACAAGCGGGACAAAGATATTCGGTTATAGTTACCACAGGAGGCGGTCTTTACCGTTACCGGTTGAACGATCTTATTGAGGTTGTAGATTTTTATAACCAATGTCCGCTTATCAGGTTTGTTGGTAGACAATCCAAAGTTGTGGATATCTGCGGAGAGAAGCTGAATGAAGAATATGTGCGTGCTATTGTCACGGATATATTCAAAAAGCATGACCTGAACGCTGCATTTTGGATGATGGCCCCGGAGTGGCCAGGCGAAAGCCGCCCATTCTACGCACTTTTCATCCAGTTCGATGCTGATACGAGGATAAATGAAAGCCAGCTACAGAGTCTTGCTCATGAGATCGATGAAGCCATGCAGGAGAGTTATCACTACGAGTACTGCCGGAGATTAGGGCAGCTTGCTAGCTGTCGTCTCTTCATCATTGCCCCGGATATTGACACCTTTCATACATACTTGACAGTCTGCACTGATTTAGGGCAGCGGCTGGGTGATATCAAACCGGCTGTACTGCATGCATATCAGGGATGGTCGCACCAGTTTCCAGGTAAGTTTATCTGAATGCTTGTTAATACAGCGCCATTACTTATGCATCACACATCAACTGAATTCACTGGTTCTTTCTGGGTGATTTATAGATGATAATATAGTTCATTGTAGGTATCTTTATATTGATGATTGGTATCTTAACTGGAAAGAAGGCCACTTCAAGACCTAAATCATTCAATGTTTCTTTGACTTCCTGCGAGCTGGCGTTATAGGCAATTGGGCCTAGTATATGCCTGATGAGCCAATTTTTAGTTCGCTCAATAATTCGCTCTACGAAGCTATGCTTCTGTTGCAACCAATCTCTGGTAGTGATTATTCCTCCTGGCTTGAGCACTCTATGCCACTCTCTAAATAGAGCGACTTTTTCTTCAGCCGAGAAAAACTGAATAAAGAAATCTGTTTCAATCCAATCGAAACGCCCCGCAGAAAATGGCAGGTTTAAAGCATCCCCTTCTACAAAGGAGACTCTGGTTGGATCAATATCCTGGCAAGTCCCCAGGAAACGCTCGGATTGGCTCAAGGAGTACGGTGAAATATCCAAAACCTCAAGGCTAGCCATGCTGTTGTGTCTTTGTACAAAGCGAGCAAAAGTAACAGTAGTGTAAGGAGATGCAGTTCCACAAAGCAGTATCTGAGGGGCCTTTTTTGATAATGGATCAGGCCAGCCAAGGTTGTTAATGAAGTGAAAGGATGTGCGATAAAATACGCGAAGCTGGGCTTTACGTACAAGATGTATATGATTTTTCCTAAAGCTTCTATGATACTTCCCTGTACGAAAAACATTCCCAGATTCTTGCATCATCTCATCCCTTCTATAAGCATTCTATGATTAGCCGACCCGATGTGCAAGTTGTTCTGCGCCTGCGGCACAACTTTCTCTAGCGTGGTGATGTCCATGGCAGCCAGAGGCTGCCATGGACATCACCACGCTAAAAAGAAACTGCGAACTGCCGCAGGCAGTGAGGATTCAGCAAAACAGACACATGGGATTAGCTGGTGAGAGTACCATGATAGTGTAACCTCCTTCCTGGGAAGCTTATAGGAAAGCGTATTTTTCACATATGTATACACTGGTACCTTGCTTAGGAGATTTGATTTAACCCTGCATTCCTGGATAGGCAAACTTACAGCGCGTTTACAGACTTTTTTGTAAAGCAAAGAGAGGAAACAGCATGAAAGCCTTTGTGATGAAATCGATAGGGCAAGTGGGGTTCATGGAGAAAGCAATCCCCAAGGCCGGTCCAGACGATGCCATTATCAAAACGACCAGGGCCCTGATTTGTACCTCGGACTCTCATACGGTGAATGGCGCGATTGGCCCACGAGAGAACCTGACACTTGGACATGAAGCTATTGGCATCGTGCACGAAGTAGGCAGCAACGTCAAGCTTTTCAAACCAGGTGATCGGGTACTGGTCGGCGCGATCACTCCTGATTGGGGTGACCCCGCCTCGCAAGCGGGCCATTCCTCCCAATCCGGGGGGCCTTTAGGCGGATGGAAATTCTCTAACTCGAAAGATGGCGTGTTTGCCGAGTACTTCCATGTGAACGAGGCCGATGCGAACATGGCCCTTATTCCTGCTAGCGTGTCTGATGAGGCGGCTGTCTATTGCGCAGACATGCTCACTACTGGATTCATGGGCGCTGAGAACGGCAATATCCCTATTGGTGGGACAGTAGCAGTCTTCGCAGAGGGTCCTGTGGGACTGATGGCAACTGTCGGAGCGAAGTTGCGTGGTGCGGCGCTGATTATCGGAGTAGAAGCGGTACCGCGCAGACAAGAACTCGCTCGCACATACGGTGCAGATGTGATTGTCGATTTCTCCAAAGAGGATGTTGTGCAGCGTATCCTCGACCTTACGGATGGACAGGGAGTGGATACGGCCATTGAAGCCCTTGGTGCCGATAGCACCTTCCAGCAAGCCATCAAAGTAACGAAAGCTGGGGGCACCATCTCCAACGTCGGCTACCACGGTCACGGTGATTTTGTCAATATTCCTCGCATCGAGTGGGGTGTTGGCATGGCGGAAAAGACCATTAAGACCGGCCTCTGCCCTGGTGGCCGTTTACGCATGTCCCGTCTCCTCCATCTACTGGAGATGAAGCGCGTCGACCCAACGCTCATGACGACCCATACCTTCTCCTTCAACGAGATGGATAAGGCCTTTGAGATCATGGATAAGAAACTCGATGGCGTCCTGAAGCCGCTCATTGTATTCTAAATAACCCCATGTGCAAGTTTTTTGTGCCGCCTTCAACGACGAACCGTTTTTATGGAGCGGGAGCCATGGCAGCTTGCAGCTGCCATGGCTCCCGCTCCATAAAAACTACTGCGAACTGCCAGCAGATCACTCCCCCCATTTTAACAGGTTACGTGGAACAAGCCTATCACCGTCCCCTCGCTCCTGTCCCAGACCTGGATGGCCTGAGGCGTCGCGAACAGTTTCACCTGGCACTGCTTACTTTGGAAATAACTTCCCGCTTCATCAGAAAGCCTGACCGAGTCATACTGCCCAGTACCAATGATGAGCTGTTTCGCCCCCTGTTCATAGATGTACTTAGCTTCATCCAACGAAATGATATGCGAAGTTCCGTAGACCGCCTTCGATAACTTTTTCTTCCGTTTCTTCACCTGACCGTCCAGCCGGATGAGAACATCATGCTCGAGAATCTCCCCTTCAATGGTGATCGAACCAAAGGCTGTCTGATCAATATGCGGTTTCATCTCGCCTCTCCTTGAAATAGAGTATACCCTTTCTTTAGTATATATTCCTTGATCAATGTCGGCCCTATGTTCAGGAGAAAAGGCCTTCATGCTATGACTGATCTGTCAAGCAAGAAGAACTCGATAAAGGTAAAACATAGTACGATGATGCGTCCTGCCATCTTCAGAAACGGAAAAACTCCTGCAGACTAGGGTATATCTTCCGGGAATGTCACATTCTCGTAGACCGAAGCTATGAAGAAACGAATGTTAAGACTTTTCAACTCTACCTCTTCATCCGATCTGAATGGATGAAATGTCCATAGATTCTCGGTCTGACGTCGGTAAAGATCGATGGCTCGTTGTTGCGTGTCCACTAGCATATACTCCTGAAGCGTGGGGCATGCACGATAGTAATCAAATTTTCTGCCTCGATCATATGCTTCAGTGCTAGAAGAAAGCACCTCGATCACTACAGATGGGTAACGGATAATATCGCTGTCGCCCTGTTCCTGATCACGTGGGTCGCAACTTACCGAGATGTCTGGATAGACATAGCGTGTTGCAGAAACGCTCACACGCATATCGGAATTGTAAACCACGCAGGACTTGCCGCGCAACGCACTATCGAGGATGATTAGAAGATTGATACCAATGCGGGAATGGTTGGCAGTACCGCCAGCTAACATATAAACAGAGCCATCAATGAACTCATAGCGCGCCTCCTGGCTCTTACGATCAAGGATCAAATATTCTTCTACCCTCATAAAGAGTCGGCGAGGATCTGCCGCCATATTCTGCATACTCCCTTCGTTGAGATGTCTTCCTTCATTGCGAAGTTGACGAAAAGTTGCTCAGTTGATAATACCCTCATATTTACATTGTACCTGTTTTTCTTCTGCGCACATAGCTGTTCGATATAGATACGCAAGTGACTTAAGTATGCATGGTATCAAGCTCTGGTTCTGATTGCCCCACCAGCTACAGCCACCAGCAGGGCCACCCGGTCTTCATCATGAAGTTTCGTAGCAAGTGTCGCATCAGGATTAGGGCGCTCCTCGTTAATGAGGACACGTATGTAGGATGGCAGCCTTCCAGCTTCATCTAGCAAGTACGGTCGCGCACGAGGGTAGGCCGCTATCATCCTTTCCAAGACCTGTCCCAGGGTGATGGTGGACGCATCAAACGAGAGATCGGCCAGCGATTGACCGATGACGACGCGCGCCGCGCCATAGACCGCGACACCTACATGCATGGCTCCCCCTCTTTAATAAACACGCGCAGTAGTTGTGCCCTTGCTTCGAGAGGCCAGGGCACAACTACTGGGAAACCGTTAGCTCGTATTACAACCCATATTGCTGGCGAACATAGGAACCGATGCCGATAGCATCGAGTTTGTCCATAGGAACAAGCATATTTAGCTGCACAACACCTGGCAGGCGACCGATCTCTACACCGCCAGTGATGGTGCAGCGATTGCGTACCTCTGCCTGCGTCATGTGCAACACCTCGCCTGCACGCTGGATAGCATTATCAGTCGCTTCGTTCAGGGTCGGCCCCGTACCGATGAATTGGACAGGGCCAACGTTGCGCTGCAACTTGACGTTGTAGCGCTGGGCCAGTTGTTCACCTGCTGCCAGTTCCTCTTTCGAGAAGGGTCGTGCAATGAATGGCAAATCCTCGGCGACAGGCAGCAGAATAGGACCATCCAACTGCAGGTTTTTGATGACATTGACGCGAACGCGAGCCTCAGCGGTGATGTCGGTCGTATGCAAGCCAAGTTCACCATCGCCCTGGTTGGCATGGCAATCACCAATGTAGACACCACCGCCGTCAATTTTGACCGGGCAGATAAGGATAGCACCCGGGCGCACCTCGTTAGTGTCGAGATGGGCATCAGTCTTCACACGGTTAAGCTTTTCGAGCGTCATGCCATACGGGTGACGAGCGCCGACCAGGAAGTTACCAAAATCTCCGGCGTTGTGCGAGTCAGGCAGATCAGCGCCTGGTGTCGTGCCGATATTGCCGATAAATGGGCGCAGGCGAGCAAGCGTGCCAGCAATGGTGTGTGGCTCAAAGAGGAGAATAGGGTGTTGACGCGCATTTGGCGGGAGGGCCGCCATCTCACGGGCGCGCTGGGCAAAATCGTGGGCGTTGGCGGCATCCATCGTCAGGCCCACAAAGTTATCGTGGTCAAAGACGATAGTATATCCTTCTTCAAAGCCGAATGGATTGACGACCGTTCCACACTTGACGCAGCGGATGCTGCTCTCCCCGGTCCCTTCAACACGACTAGCCGGCCAGGGTGTGCCGCAGCCTGGACACTTCTTATCAACAAAGGGGTCGTCACCAAAAGCGTCTTTGTTCGTCACCATCGTTCCAGAGGAGGTTGCCAGCGAGAGCACGCGCATAGACTCGATGGTTATAGCAACAGCGTCACCAACTTTGGCTCCCTCTACAGCGACAGGGCGCGTCACTTCGTGCCCACCACGAAATTCTGGAGTAATCATCGGTCCCCAGCAGCCGGGCGGTACAACACAACTGATGTGCCCGCCGTCCTTAACCGTCGCTTTGAAACCCAAACTTGGACCAACGAGCCCACCGGTATACTCGTCAACAAAAACCTCATCTTTGATTTCACTGTCCATTGTCTTCATCGGAGTTCTCTCCTTTCGCTACACGCTAGCGGAACACAAATAACAGGCCATTCATCACAGTAGCAACTGTAGCAACTGTAGCGTGCTACATGGCAAGGCCTATAATGGAAACGCTCATACGTACATGGAAAACTACATGAGACAAACTACTATTGCTCCACATAACTAATGTACCGTGAAGGTATTGCAAAGTCAAACTGACACTTTCGCCACCTGTGTATTCAATCTTCACAGCAGGTGATGGTCAGCGGCAAAGCGTACTGCAGCGCTTCAGATAGCCTTGTATCATACCCTACCCTCTTGCGCTATTTCCGTGAGGCTCTACTAGCCGGTTTATTAGGTGAGGATTAGGCGTATATATAAGCGTGTATGCATCAATCCCGAGGGTTCAGTTATGTTCATTTTCTCGTTCTCGCATAAAAGGAGATTACTACCAGGACAATGCCTGCCAGTCCAATAAATCCACTCATAACAGGGGGAATATCAGCATAGGGAGAATCAGGAAAAGCTTTCAAGTTGTTCACAACAAAAGTAACAGCGCCAAGAGCAATAGCAGCAGCCCCTAAGCCGCCCAAAAAGAAATAAAAAGCGTTTCTCATTCTTTTCTTTTTCTCTCAGTGAAATGTTGACGTTATTATACAACTAGTGATGCTTTGTGAAGCAGATAAGAAATCCTGATGCTACAGCAAAAATGAGCTCACTTCTGAGACATGTTGTATATGCTGTTGCTTCATATTAAACTGTTTGCAATAGACAAACCTTACCAATACTTCTCTCTACGTAAGAGGTGGAGGAGGTGCAAATTTGTACGCGAAGACAGTAGAAATACAGCGACAGATTGGTAACTCCTCTTCCAGATGGAGAGCGATAATGCTCCCATACCGAATGGGGAGATACAGGGCACATCTACGACTGGATACGCGGACAAAATATGGAGCAAGGCATTTTAGCAAGGTGCATGTGATCCTACAATGTACATGAGCAAATATTCTATGCCTGGTTGCAGTAGGGATGAAGCATTTCATCACAGAGATTGATCAGAGCCAAACAGGTCATCCCCAGACAGATGGTCGTGTTCCAGAGGTACCGTGACCTACCTGCGACATTTGCTGACCTGTTTGGCTCACAAGGTATGGTCAAGCAACATGCACTAGCATCAGGATAAACATGACTTTTCCTCTCTCTTCTGACACGGCTATCCGATGCTAACTTCGTATGAGCGAGAGCTTCCAGGTTTCCCAGGATCAGCAATCGCTCTCTCTTGATGATTGACCTCATCCTCTTCGTCCGTCACCACAACACCATCATGGGTTGGATTCAGGAGCAGGATGCGTGAGCCTGCCTATGATTGGGCCATCAGGAGCAGGGTAACCTGCTGCTTTTCGCTGTTGTCTGAGAAGAACGTCCAAATGATTGGCTCGTTGCGGGTTATACGCTGCCCCGATAAGCTTTGCATAGGACTCGATCTCTATGAGTAAATACTCACTAAAATGCGCTGTCACGGGAAACAGCCAGCCTCCCTTTGGCCCTTCATAATAATAGGACACTGGGGGATCCTCTCCTTCGGACAGACGAAAAAAGGCAAACTGATAGCCCTGGTGCATAAGAAAGACAAAAGCATCTTCTGGTAAGGGCTCGGGAAAGGCATCTTCTTGCAACAGCTCGATGGCCCCTGGGCCAATGGCTGGCAGATCGTAATAGAAGCAATCCGTCCCTCGAAACACTCCCGTTGAGCCATGTCCCATCCAGAGAAGAAATTCCTTGTAAGCCCCAGGAAGAGAACGCCCAACGCGCCGTTCCAGAGCCAGCACCTCGTCTTCACGACAGGGAGCGACGTTCGCAGGGTTGATCGTCTGCAGTTCTTCAAGTCGCTTCTTGGCTTCGCTTAAGTACATCATTTTAGTGATCCCAATCGTCCCGGTATCCATCTATCACCACTGTATTGTACCGGTTCCTGATACTGATAGTATTCAACAGATCTAACCACGTCTACAAGACTGGGGCGCATTTGGCAGCAAATTGGAAGCTCGGCGTCTCCTGCTTGACCGAAAGCAGGCTGGTCATGTCGAAGATGTATCCAGGGTATTCGCCTCAAGTTCCCGTATCCTCTTTTTTGCAAGTGCCGTTGCCACGAAGCGATACACAACAAAGAAGCCAAAAAAGAGATCGACGCCTATGGTTACCCAGAGCAGGATGAACGGTGAGACTTGCTCTTCAAGATTTGCTCTCAAGACGGTCCAAATGAGAATATCGGTAATGACTATCCCGATGATTAACGGTCCATTCCCCCCTGACCGCTGTGTTAAAGCGTAGGACTCCTCAAGTGTATAATTTCTTATACCTCGCAAACCATTCAAGGCATAAATAAAAAGGCACACAATAAAAATGATGAGAAGCAAGAGCATGAGATCGATAAAGAGATATACTCCAGTTACTCTCATAGGCACCTCCTGAAATAGCAGTAGAGAGTTCAAGAATAGATGTACGAACACATGGCTTAGCAATAACTTTCCAGCATGCAGCTACCGCAGTAATTAAGACTGCCTGTAAAAGCATGTTCGAAACATCATTATTCTCACCAGGTGGCTTGCCCAAGATAGTACGTCCAAGGCGAGTTCTCTACCGAAATTGGATTAGTAGGCAAGGACATAGAGCATGGGGATGTGAGCAAGGTACAGAGAGACTTAAACTTGCTGTCTACTCGTTTAACACAGTTGACTAACTACGAGAGTTTTCTGGTTCTTCTCCCTCTCTAAATGTTGTTGCTTGAGCATTGGTTTCTTGGAGTTGTTCGATTGTTCGTATTCTTCTTTTCGCTAATGCCACGGCTGCGAGGCTGAAAAGAGACATATACAACATGATTACATTGAATACCGCCAGGACGATCCATTTCATGGAGACGGAGTAGGACTGCAAAGGAGGCGCATTCCAGGAAATGACATAAAGTGTATCGATAAAAACTAACACAAGCAGATTTGTTTTCGCCTCATGTGCTACCATCAACGTTTTGCGAGCCTTTTCTATGGTACACTGTGGAAGACTCCGGAGGTAGCGTACAGATTTGACGATATACCAAAGAAAGAGGCTGCCGGGTACCAGCGAGATGATACCAGCTGGGCTCAGAAAGAATTTGATAAAGAAGTCGGAAAGCATCACGCGCTCCTTGAGACAATGGGAGACTATGCTATTATGACAAGTATAACATAAGAAGAGGTCATACTGAGATAGATAGGAGGAGCCGAGGTATCGACGGTGATTGCGCTCAAAGCGACGTTCTTTCGTCTCAAAGTCATTCGATCTCTCCATCAATCTCCAGAAGAACCACTGAAAAAAATTTCAGAAGGCAAGCTATCATGGTAAATGATGATAAAGGTTGCCTGCCATTTGTCAAGAAATGCATCTATAGAATATTCCGCCGCCACTTTCTCAACCATGGCCCTTGTTGGTTTATCGGTCCCGAAGTATTCCAGCAGCTTCGCCTCAGGCAGGGGAACGGCGGCACCATTCTCTGGTTGCGAAGCAATATGGTCAATGTCAAGAATGGAATGTGTTCCGTCCGGTCCATTGCGTTCTAGAAGTTCATCTATCGTTTGCGGTGCTTGGGGGAGTTCAGTGTAGATGTGTTTCCGCTCGAGGATGTGAGCAAAGGTTTCTACCAACTTTTGATTTGATTGATGCCAATCGCTCTCTTCTAACTCATCAAGCTCATCAAAGATCTCATCTGACACCTCTTCAAAAAGCCAGAACTTCTGATACTCTCCCTCTTCAAAAACTCTTTGACGGAGATCCTGTAACGCTTCTGCTATATCTTCTTTGTATGGAGTGTAATATGACCAGCCTGATGAGCCCATTTTCAGTCTCCTTTGTTTATTTCAGAAAGCTATTCGCCATCATCGTAACGATTTGACTTATATAAATTTATTAAGGTCAAGAGGATATCAGCAAGCGTTCAGCGAGTGCCTCTTACCTCTAAATATACTCACATGTTACAATAAACTTGAGGGACATCCCACTTTTCTAAAGAAAGGTGGGATGTTTTTTTAGCGCTTCTGCTTGTAAAAGATGCGATGACAAAGACGATCCTCACGTTGATCGTATCATAACACCTCTAGCCATTCAAATACAGAAGCTTACACAAATTGCATCCTGCGTTTCCTAGGCCAAAGGGATCCAGCTGATTGCCGTAATTTACAACTACGCCACCCCCTGGCTGAGGTTGACCATTACCTTCATTCAATAATCGCCACGCGTACACCACAGCTTCCGGAGATAAAGCAAAAACAGGTATAGGTCGATAGACTTCTTCGGGTGGTATAACTCGATAAGTGAAAACACCGGTTACAGGTCGTCCTCTTGCAGTTAATACCAGCTGAATTGCCAGTGTCCGTCCACCAGGAATCTCGTAATAACACGTTCCAGTCAATCCACCACAAAACGCATCAAAATAGACTCCTACAGCAGGATCATTTCCCAGGATACCTGGGTCTCCAGGGCTCCACGGCGTTCCTAGAACTATGGAAGCTCTATCCGCATACCACTGTGCCGTAGCGTCGGCATAATACCTAGTCCTTTTGCCTGCAAATCTACTGCCTGTTGCATAAAATCCTTTCTCTCCCCCCGATTTGACCTCCCATATGACATGAAGGGACTGATTGGCAATATCAGGTTTACCATCTCCATTGGTACCTACTGAAGGAGAAGGCCATTTAGAAGGCGAACCCTCTGGCACCTTGGAGTTAGGAAGTCTCAATTGTCTTCCTAGTACATCTCCGTAAACGTTATCGCCTGGGTGGAAACTTACATACCACGCGTAGATGTACTGGAGATAGGGATCTCCCCCGGTATGTCCCGTCGGATCGTTTTTTGTCTCAGGGTTGTCTCTTACATAGGTATATGGGTCTATTCCACTGGTATTATTTTCCTCTGTATCTGCTCGAGTAAATCGGCCACTGAAGGGGTCATAATACCGGAAGCCATAATAGAGCAAACCTGTTAAACTATCCAAACGTTGTCCCGTGAAGTTGTAGGTGGTCGGCATACTGCCCCAGCTGTAGCGCGCCGAGCCATAGGGCGAGAAGAGCTGTACCGCCTGGCCACTGCCATCACTGTTGAGCGCAACGGTGCTGCTGCCCAGGTTGTCTGAGAGCAGATACGACAGGATACCATTGACCCGCATGGCAACGCGTTGCCCATTGGCACTGTAGTACTTCGCGGTGGCGGTGGTTCCCCCACTGATGGTGACTTCGGTGTAGCCATCAAAGGTGATATCGTCCGTGACGGTGGTAGTACCCCCACTGGTGGTACTGGTGCGCTGCAAGACACGGTTGCCCTCGTTGTCGTAGAGGAACTTATCGTTTGCAGTGGTGCCGCTGGGAGCCGTCCAGCTATCCATGCGCCCTTCGGCATCATAGGTCATACTCGCCCCGTTGGCACTGCCGCTGGTACAGGTGTGGGCGGTAGAGGTATCGATATTCCGGCAGGTCATGTCGCCCATGGCGTCGTAGCTGGCGTACGGGTTGGGGAGACTGCCTAGCGTGGTGGCGGCATGCACATGGTTGGTGTCGCTATAGGAGACGGTGCCCTTGTCACCGCTGGTTATGCGATCCAGGCTATCATAACTGTAGGCCTGTTGGTAGGTCGGTAGCGTGGTCCCTGTGGGAGCGGTCATAAACTGGTACTGACGTTGCCTGCCCACTCCAAAGGATACCACTGCTGGATGTGGGAAGGCCGTGCTCACCCCAAGAATGTTCCCGATGGTGTCATAGGCACCAAACACGAAGGTTCGTTCCTAGGGGTGTTGTGCTCGCTCCTGACTCTTATCCCCGCCATCTCACTCTTTCCGAACAAAAAGCTTGGCCATGCTTTCAACCTCGTCAAACAAGGAAGCCTGCGTCACTGCAGAGCCAAGGACATCACGTCCATCCATGTAATAATACGTGTTCAGCACCCAGGGGTACTGCTTCATCTCCTCAGGCATGCTCTCTTCGTTGTTTCCTGCCTGCGATAACGGTTGTATGGGAACAGGAGCAAGATGAGGAACCAGGCGCACCAGTTCTTGCAAGAACGAGGCAGCATTCGTGAGGTCCACCAGCAGGAAGCGAACGTAGGGAGCCAACATCGCTAGCACTTCCCTCAGGCGCTGGGGCCCAACGTTCTCTACTGCAATCGTCACGGGGGTATATTGCCGCGTGCGCAGTTCCTCTTTCAACGCCTCTCCTACCTGCTGACGCTCCCCTGAGAACACTCCCACGAGTAAGACCAACGAGGAATGGATCCTCGTTATCCACTTGCGCAAGGACGGACGAGCCAACAAGTAGTCAAGCAGCTGGGCCACCTCAAACTCATCCACCGTGATCGGGCACGTCTGAGCAGTCAGCGGAAAGGTAAAAGAATCGCCATAATAGATGATGAGATCACGTTGGATCGCTTCCTCCAGGTTCAGGTCATAATCGTAGACCACAGCCAGGCGGCACCCCCTCAAATCAGCTCCGCGCAGATTGGCAAAGGAGAGTTTCGATACATAGAGCTGGGCGTCGCACAGCAGCGCCTGCTGGAGATCCGCCTGGTCCAGGTCCGTCCACCTCAGACGGGCGCCGGTCAGATCCGCGTGGGAGAGGTCCGCACGGTCGAGTTGGGCCGAGGTGAAGACGGCACCTTGCAGGTTACACCCGCTCAGGTTCGCCTCCCGCAAGTCCACCTGCATGAGGACCGCCCCACTCAGCTTGGCCCCTCGCAGGTCCGCACTCGAAAGATCCACGTGAGAACTTCCGTGAGCTACGGTTCCCAAGCCCATACTCGCCTCTCGAAAATCAGCCTCACGCAGATCGGCGAAACCAAGGTTCATCCCAGAGAAATGAGTGTGGCTGAAATTAGCTCCCTTGAGATTGACATTATACCTGGGATCAAACAGGTCCATTTCATGGAGGGTTGTGCCACTGAAATCTGGGCGAATCGTTGGATGCTGTGCCCTCCATGCATTCCACGCCGCGACCCCCTGTCGCAGGATATCAAGATGCTGTTGGTCTGCCATGCTGGCTCCTTCATTGAAGGCTGAGCAAACAGAGACACATTTAGCTGGAGTGCAACCGATGCCTTTGCTCAGCCTTAGATAAGTTACGGCAAACTCCACTTATGCGAGAAACGCAAAAGGAAAATGAAGCAGAAATACAATTATACCTTGATTGATCTGAACGCCTCCTCACAGAGGCGGCAGGCGTAACACGCGCTGGTACAGGTTGCTATAGGCATGGGCGCTGGCAGACCAGCGCGAATCGTAAGCCATCGCACGGGCAACGAGAGTAGGCCAGCGATCGTGCTCGGCGTAAAGCTGCAAGGCGCGGTGCAGCGTAGCAAGCAGGGCAGAGGCCTCATATGGTGCAAAGCTGAGCCCATTACCTGTGCTGAGATTGCTATCTATATCGGTCACCGTGTCGGCCAGGCCACCTGTCGCATGGACGATAGGCAGCGTACCATAGCGCAATGCGATCAACTGCCCCAGGCCGCCTGGTTCGAACGCGCTCGGCATCAAAAAGAAATCCGCGCCAGCATAGATACGGTGGGAGAGCGCGACATCGAAGCCAATCTGTACACGTATGTTGCCGGTACTTGCAGCAAGATCGCGGAACAACTGCTCATAACGCGGGTGGCCACTGCCCAGGACCACAAACTGCAGGGGCAGCGCGCGCATTTCAGCAGCGATCTCGGCAATGAGATCGAAACCCTTCTGATCCACGAGCCGGCTGACGATGCCTACGACTGGCAGAGCTGGATCGTCCGGCAGTCCGAATTCCTGCCGCAGCCCTGTGCGATTGCGCACTTTGGCCGGTAGGGCTTCCGCAGCTGAATACCGCGCTACCAGGTTGTTATCAGTTGCGGGATTCCAGGTATCCCAATCCAGGCCATTAGGAATGCCAAAAATGCGCGGATGACGCTGAAAGAGTGCCTCATCGAGGCCCCAACCATAGTCCAGCGTCTGGATCTCCTCGGCATAACGACGCGAGACGGTTGTGACCACATCGGCATACATAATGCCGGCTTTCATCCAATTCACGTCGCCCCAGAACTCCAGGCCAACAGCCGTGAAGACGCTCGCAGGATCCAATCCGGCCTCATACAGGATGGAGGGATCCCAGCGGCCCTGGTATTGCAAGTTATGTATGGTATAGACGATGCGTGCCGCCCCGTGTGCCAGGAGGTGGCGATGGGTTGTGCGCAGATATGCAGTGCAGGGAGCTGTCGGCCAATCGTTGAGGTGGATGATATCGGGAGCAAAGTTAAGCTGCGGCAGCGCTTCGAGCAGACCCCGGCAAAACAGGAGAAAACGCCGCTGCTCATCGAGCTGATCCAGACCCAGGTAGATCCTCTGATACCGGCCGAAGAATTCCTCATTGTCAAGCAGGTAGACAATGACCGGCGCGTCAGGGAGCGTCGTTTGCAAAATAGATATGGTCTGGTCGAATCCGCCGACGGAGAGCGTCCGCACAACTCCTGTATGTCTGAGCGCCCAGCGGTTGGGATCGATAATCCCGTAGCGAGGCAGAAAGATACGCACATCGTGACCCAAAGCCGCCAGTTCTTTGGGCAAGCTCCCGATGACATCGGCCACTCCCCCTTCCTTGGCAAAGGGGACCGCTTCTGTTGCCACCATTAGAATCTTGCAATGCATGTCTTTTGTCATGCTACCTCACTATATAGAGAATGGGGGTTCCTCCATAAGCGGGGACTTAAGGGCCAGGGTGACCATGACCGTGCGGGCCAGGGCACCCGCAAGGGGATGCCCCTACTATACACGAAAGCGCCTCTCAAGCCGCATCGTGTATAGTAGGGGTGGGGCTTGCCCCCACCCTGGAACACCACCCACTCCCTAAAGCCTGCGCCTATGGGGAGACCCCTGCACCCCCCCTTTGGACGCGATAAATCGGGTCCCTACGGATTGCTACCAATTTCTTTACTTGAAATGTATGCCCCTTGCAGTCGCCCTGCCCCGCTTAAGTCCGCGCTTATAGGGAGTTCCCCAAATTGACGGAAGACTCAATGAACTTGTCATGTGTAATCATATCATCTGGAGGAAGAGAACAAAAGTGCTATCAATGCATAAACGCGGGCTGCGCTAGTGGGATATAATATGCTGTACCCCAAAGATGCAAGGGGTACGAACTCTCTGCAGAAAGGACTAGCTGTGCTATGAGTAAAGTGCTAGCAGTCATCTTAGCCGGGGGTCAGGGCGAACGGCTGAGCCTCCTCTCTCAAAAGCGTGCTAAGCCTGCGGTTCCCTTCGCAGGCAAGTATCGCATCATTGATTTTGCCCTGAGCAACTGCGTCAACTCTGGGATCTCTGATGTTGCTGTACTGACACAGTATCGTCCCCACTCGCTGCACGATCATATCGGCATTGGTAAGCCCTGGGATCTGGACCGGCAGAAGGGCGGCATTCGCCTGCTCCAGCCGTATCGAGGGCACCAGGAGTCGGAATGGTACCAGGGCACGGCTGACGCTGTCTACCAGAATCTGGACTTCATTATGGAAGGGCGCTATGATTATGTGCTCATCCTCGCCGGCGACCATATATACCGCATGGACTATGGGCCGATGATCGCGTTTCATCAGCAGCGCAACGCTGATGTCACATTCGGCGCAGTGGTTGTGCCTATCGAGGAAGGGCACCGCTTTGGCATTCTGGAAACTGATGCTGAAGGGCGAGTGAACTCATTTGAGGAGAAGCCCGCAAAGCCACGCGGCACGCTGGGTTCGATGGGCATCTATGTCTTCAGCCGTGACACGCTGACTCGCGTTCTCATCGAAGATGCACGCGCCCTTGAAACCAGCAGTTCCACTAGCAAGCATGACTTTGGTCACAACATTATCCCGGCAATGGTGCAGCGGAGTGAGCGCGTCTATGCCTATCCCTTTACCGGGTACTGGCAGGACGTGGGCACAATACAATCCTACTGGGAAGCACATATGGAACTCCTTGGTGACCACCCTGCCTTCGACCTCTATGATCCATCGTGGGTAATTCACACACGAAGCGAGGAGCGCCCACCCGCGCATGTTCACAGCGGGGCCAAGGTCGTCAGCAGCCTGATCTCGCATGGCTGTGTCATCAAGGGACAGGTCGAGCGCAGCGTGCTTTCGCCGGGCGTTGTTGTCGAGGAGAATGCAGTTGTCCGGGACTCCATTCTCCTCTTTGACACCGTCATCGGGGCTGGCAGTGTTGTTGACCGTGCGATCCTGGATAAAGAGGTCATCGTTGGCAAGAACTGCCAGGTTGGTTACGGCGATGATATGACACCCAACAAGCTAGAACCCGGCAGGTTAAACACCGGTATTACACTCATCGGTAAACGCGCGCATTTGCCGGATAACCTGAAGGTTGGCCGCAACTGCAAGATCGGCACCGACCTGCGACCAGAAGACTTTCCGAGCGACACCCTGACCAGTGGCGAGACGATTGAGGATCGCACCTTCTTACATGGCTGGGAACGTGAGCTGACCCGGCGCATAACCAGCACGCCGTAGCAAGCAGGATACCCAGGCACTAAAAAAGATGTTTGATGACGATGGAGGCCCTCTGCGAGCGCCTCCATCGTCATCAAACATGAGTTTCAAAAATCGGGATAACTCATGCCGTTGCGCTACGCGGCCCGGCGCATGAAGGTGAAGCCGCGTCCCTGCAAGTTATCGAAGTACACTGCCAGGATAATCAGGACGCCGATGGCGATTTGCAGGTAGAACGGATCGATGCCAAGCAGATTACCTCCGTTGTTCAGCATAGCCATGATCAAGGCTCCGATAACGGCCCCGATGACACGGCCCTTGGCCCCGGAGAGGCTGGCGCCGCCAATAACTGCACCCGCAATGGCCTGTAACTCATACCCGGTTCCAGCAGTGGGGATGCCCGCTCCCAGGCGTGAGGCGGTTAAGATACCGGCAAAACCTGCGAGCAGGCCGCTAATACAATACACCGAGATCAGCACGATGTTCACCGGAACGCCCGAGAGCCGGGCAGATTCCGCGTTGGAACCAACTGCATACACATAGCGACCAAACACCGTCCGCTCAAGGATAAAGGATGCCACGATTGTCACCAGGATAAGGACCCAGAACAGGTTAGGCAGTCCCAGAAAGAAGCCATTGGCAATGGCGTTGAAACTATCAGGTAGAGGTGCGATAGTGCTGGCACTGGTCAACAGGAGGACCAGTCCACGGGCAGCCCCCAGCATGCCCAGGGTGGCGATGAATGGAGGTAGCTTAAGGCGCGCCACGAGCAGCCCGTTAATCAGGCCAATGACTAGCCCGGTGAGCAATCCAACCAGGATAGCGACCGGAATGGAGGCACCACGTGCCAGGAACAGTGCTGTCACTCCCCCGCTCACACCCAGGATGGAGCCAACTGACAGGTCGATCCCGCCTGTCAGAATCACGAATAACTCACCAACCGAGAGAACCGCAAATACTGTCACTTGCCGGACAAGATTGGCCAGATTCGTAGGGGTCAGAAAGTCGTTGGTCATCAGCATGAGCGCAGCGATGAAAATCAGCAGAACGAGAATACCGCCGCTTTCACGCCCCAGGCTAATTGGTTGCCGCTGTTTTTCTGCTGCCACCGCTGACGGTGACAGGGGCTGTTGAGATGGCTGTGGAGTACTGGAAGTCGTTGCCATGAGAAGTCTCCTCTCTATGCTGCGCCAGGAGCAACAGGAGAACTACTGGCCAGGTGCAGCACTGCTTCTTCTGTTGCGTCTTCAATCGCTAGTTCACCGGTAACCCCGAAGTCGTGCAGGACGATAACGCGGTCGCAAATGCCAAGTAGTTCCGGCAGGTACGACGAGACCACGATGATGCCCAGTCCACGGGTCGCAAGATCACCAATGATCGTATAGATGTCTGCCTTGGCTCCGACATCAACGCCCTTGGTCGGCTCGTCCAGGAGCAAGACCTTTGCCTTCGTAGCCAGCCAACGACTCAATAAGACTTTCTGCTGGTTCCCTCCGGAGAGCGATGAGACGGGCTGTTCATTTGAGTGATACTTTAAACGTAGGCGAGGCACAAGTTGATTGACCAGGGAGTCCTCCTTCTTCCGGGAGATAACCTCGAAGCTAGAAACCTCGGATAAATTCGCAATGGTCACATTCTCGCGAATCGAGAGGTCTGTCAGGAGACCTAACTCTTTACGATCTTCGGAGAGGAGCCCGAGACCTGCCTTCACGGACTGCGCCGGGGAGTTCTGAGGCAGGGGGACGCCATCGACGAGCACCTTCCCCGCGTCAGTTCGGTCGGCCCCGAAAATGGCGCGAACCGTCTCTGTGCGACCCGCTCCTACCAATCCTCCAAGTCCAAGTATCTCGCCAGCGTGGACTTCCAAATTGATGGGATAGGGGCTTCCTCGCAGGCGCAGCCCCTGGACTGCTAACACGGTCTTTCCGAATTGTTTGTGTTCTCTCTCCGGGTAGAGTGCCTCGATCTGCCGCCCCACCATCGAGCGTATCAGGCTATCATGCGTGAATTCATTGGTAGGAGCGGTCGTGATGAATTGACCATCGCGCAGCACAGTGATACGATCTCCGATTTCGAAGATTTCTTCGAGGCGGTGCGTCACATAGAGGACCGCAACGCCTTCCTCCTTCTTGAGTCGATCAATAAGTTGGAGGAGGTGACGTGCATCCTCGTCAGAGAGCGACGTCGTCGGCTCATCAAAAATCACGATGCGTGCATCAGCTCCCAGCACCTTGGCAATTTCTACCATCTGCCGGGTAGCGACAGGTAGGCCCGAGATAAGCATGCCTGGATCAATCCTGTTCAAGCCAACACGCTCAAGCATTTTGCTCGCGCGGGCGCGTAATTCCCGTCTATTTACGAACCCTCTGGTGGCTGGTAAACGCCCCATGAGCAGATTTTCCTCAACGGAGACATCAGGTAATAAACTCAACTCCTGATAGACAACGCCTACACCGAGTGCCCTCGCCTGTGCTGGACTTGGCGAGCCTACTTCCTTGCCATCAAGGTGATATTCACCGCCATCGCGGGGAACAGCTCCTGTCAGGATTTTAATCAGCGTTGACTTGCCCGCACCATTTTCTCCAGCCAGGCAGAGCACCTCCCCTGGATACAACTCGAGCGAAACATCTATGAGCACCTGAACCGGACCAAAGGATTTCGACACATGGCTCAGCTGGACAAGCGGTGTTGATGATGTTGAAGTGGTCATATTATTTTCCTGTCGTTGTTGGAGGATTCAACAGCTTCTGTACCGCAGGCGTATTCATATTGTCCACGCTCACCAGGACAGCTCCTGGATCCAGGCTCGGAGGTGGATATCTTCCCTGACTACTCATGGCAGCGGCAAGCACACCCTGGTAGCCAAAGTAGTAGGGATTCTGGACAACAATGCCTTGCAGCGTGCCGTTCTTTAGCGCTCCTATCTCCTGTGGATCAGAATCGAAGCCAACAGCAACAATGCGACTCTGGGCCTTGTTCTCCTGCAGGGATTGGGCCACGCCGTCAGCAGATACGTTGTTATCAGCATAAATTCCCACCAGGCCGGAATTAGAGGAGAGCATGTCGTTTGTCTGTGAGAGCGCAGTCGGCGTATCATTGTTGTTGTAACGATGAGCGATAATCTGCAAGCCTGGAAAGCGTGCTTTCAGTTCATTCTGAAACCCGGTATCTCGATCAAGCAGTGACTGGACACCGGCAACGGACGACTCGATGAACACCTGACCGGTCGTAATGCCCTTCTTCTGCAGCAGGTCTCCGAGCCGGTCAGCGGCTTGTGAACCCGCTTTGATGTTGTCAGTCCCGATATAGCCGTCACTAGCAGTCGTGACCCGCGTGTCAACGGTAATCACTTTGATATTCTGATTCCGTGCTCGATCAATCACCCCATTGAGTGCCTGCGATGAGGAGGGAGCAAGAACAATAGCGTCGACATTGCGTGAGATCGAATTTTCGACCAGGCTTACCTGATCGGAAACGTTCGCCTCTGACGTAGCCCCAAAGAGACCAACCTGGACGCCCCAGTCTTTTCCTGCCGCCTGGGCACCGGCCAACATGGCCTGCCAGAACTGCGAGTCCGTCGCTTTAACAATGACATCGATGTGTTTGCTACTGGCGGGAGCATTCGCGCTGGCACGAGTTGTCGTCGCGCCAAATAGGCGAGCGGCCAGGACCCCAATGATGAGGGCTACCAGGGCGATCACCGCGACAGTAGAGAGCGTGAAAGTTGTTTTGGAGATTCTAGACATACCTTTTTCCTTTTCAATTGTAGGCGACGCGCATACATCATCTGTGCTGCATGCAAAGAATCAAAGCTACACACGAGTCTTTCAATGAAGACTCGTAACGAAAGGAGGAAGTCTACGCAAACGAAATACGCGCGCGCGATACGGAGGAGCAAAATAGCAAGGTTTAATGGTACAAGGACATGCTTCTTACGTGGCCGAAAAACCGTTGACTTCATGCATAAAAGGGAATGATGAGATACCGCCATAACGAGTAACGCTCAGACCTGCTACCCGATTCGCAAAACTACCAAGGTGGCTCAAGTCGTGCGCTGAGAGGGAGGCAAGATCTGAAGGTACACTGTGCCCTTGCTGTACCAACTGGTATAAGATTGCTCCCATAAACGCATCGCCCGCGCCTGTCGTATCAACCGGGCGAACCGGCAACTGAGGAATCTCTACCCGGTGCTTCTCAGTCAGCAGGAGCGCGCCATGAGCCCCTAACGTGATGATCACGAGACGAGGTCCTCTCGCTAAAAGAGCATCTCCTACTGTGTTCAGCCAGCTCTTATCCAGAGGTCTCGCTGGTAAACTGCTCTGTTCACCTATAAACTCAATCTCATCAGCACTAAGCTTGAGAATATCGGCTTGTTCCACACCCCTGGTTATTATGTTTCGGATGTCGGCAGGAGAAGCCCATAACGAAGAACGAACATTCACGTCAAACGACACGATGGACCCGACCTGGCGTGTATAATCCATCGCCGCAAATGTTGCAGCTCGAGCAGGTTCGGTGGAAAGTAAAACACCTCCCACATGGCAGATCGCAGAGTCGTGCCAGGCACTCCAATTCAGGTCTTCAGCCCGTAACTGGCAATCAGCGGTCCCCTGACGAAAAAAAGTAAAGTGCCTTTGCCCGTCAGCCTGCAATGTAACCAGCGCCATCGCCGTAGCCGCTCCCTTGATCACACAAACATACTGGGTGTCAACGCGATTATCGATGAGGGTCTGCTCTAGAAGTCGTCCAAACTCATCTTCTGCCATTCCTCCAACAAATCGTGAAGATCCTCCGAGACGTGCAATAGCCACGGCGACATTGGCAATGGCTCCACCCGCATGAGGGGAGTAGCAAACCTCTCCCAGGCGTACCTTGGTAGTCGGGATGAAATCGATAAGTATTTCACCAAGGTTAAGGACGTATTTCATCTTTCACCTCATCAATTCAGGGCGATTAGAAAAGTCTCACTTCTATAGCTTCGTGCTTTTAGGAGGTATCTAGTATTCATACGAAACAGCTTATTCGAATGGTTCAACCTCTATGCTTTTGAAAGAACGGTCTCAATATATGTATTGTAATCGATTACAATAAAATTGTCAAGTCTTTTTGTACACAAAGGATGATTTTGCAAAATACCTCCGAAGGTTCTCTCATTTTAGGCTGAAGCGGAGGATATATCTCATCTACGTGTAAATCGATTACAATTACTCTAGCCGAAATGACCAAAATCTGGTATACTCTTTATGAGATCGATTACAATGTCCTATCGTTCCCATATGGGCGGGGAAAAGACAACTGTAGTAGGCGCAATAAATCGCGTCACCAGGATAGCACCTGGTAACCATCATACGAAAGAGAGCTTGTTTTCACAAGAGGCTAGGAGATAGCATGTTCAGTATCAAAGATGTCGCCGAAGCCGCCGGGGTATCAACCGCTACAGTATCGCGCGTGCTTTCCAACGGCCTGCATGTCCGTCCAGAAGTGCGCGAGCGTGTGATGGTTGCAGTGGAGCGATTAGGCTATCGACCAAACCTGGTGGCTCGCAGCTTGCGTTCCCAGCAATCTACAACGCTTGGCTTGATTGTCTCCGACATTCGCAACCCATTCTTCACCTCGGTCAGCCGGGCCGTTGAGGATACGACATATGAACAGGGCTTCAGTATCGTACTATGCAACACAGATGAACAGCCTGAGAAAGAAGCGATCTACCTCAATCTGATGCAAGATACAGGGGTGGCAGGGGTGATTATCTCGCCAACGCGACAAGCAACCGCCAGCTTCACCAGTTCAAACTTCACCTTTCCAATGGTGGTCGTTGACCGCTCCGTTCCCAATGGTGATGTCGATACTGTCCTGCTCGACAACGTGGATGCAGCGTATCGCCTCACGACCCATCTTATCGAGCAAGGCTACCAGCGTATTGGTGCCCTGAGTAGCGAGATGAGTACAGGGCTTGAACGCCAGCTAGGGTATGAAAAGGCGTTGCGGGCACATGGTCTCGCGCTACGAGCAGAATACATGAAGTATGTTCCGCCGAGGACAGAGGCGGGGTACGCAGCAGCGTTGAAAATGCTCGATACAAGCGAGCCGCCAGATGCGCTTTTCACCGCGAACAGCCTGATCGCAGCCGGTGCTTTGCAAGCCATTCGCGAACGAAACCTCAGCATGCCTGATGATATAGCTCTAGTCACCTTTGACGAAACGACCTGGGCATCACTGGTGCAACCGGCGATCACCCTCATTGCCCAACCAACCTACGAGATTGGCAAAACTGCGGCCGAACTCCTCCTCCAACGCATTGCCGATCCAAGCCGCTCCACGCGCCAGGTAATCCTGAAGGGACAGCTGGTGGTGCGAGGATCGAGTACACCTCGCCAATCAGGACGGCCTTCTTAAACTCCTCGCCGCTTCGCGGCTCGCAATTGTTGGATGGTAGATGAACCTGATGTCGCTGACAGGTTCCCGTGGACATAACCCTCCTGTCGCTCTGCAAGCAAACCGTCAACCACCACACATAGCCTGTGAAACGTGAAAGTTGTGCCAGGAGAGGAAGAATTACCTACCGTGTTAGACAGCTAGATCCACCGCTACGGGCAACGATGTGCGCGACCAGTCACTCAGGTCGTCACTATCACGTGGCGTATACTTGTCATACACAATTTTGCGGGCAAGCGCATCTTCCTCTGTATAGTTGACAAGCCGCGCTTGCCCATTGAATACGGCATTAGCAATTCTCAATTGAACCTCGGGATGGTGCATGACATTCTTCACCCAATCCGCTTTATCACGTCCACCAGAAAGCATATACACTGTGTGCCCATCCAGGGCGAACCAGATTTCGATTGTATGCGGACGGCCTGAATTACGCCCCGTGGTGGTCAGGTAACAAAAGTCTTCATCAGCTACTTGCTGAAGATCAGCGTTCATAGGAGCTTCCTTTCTGCGCTATGCTATATCACAACAGTGTACCATCATATTCTTTCTTCCGCTCCATGTTATGTAAAGTTGTCATTGGTAATATTTCATGGTAGAGTGAAGAGAACGAATAGGATATCATAAGAATGAGGTGAAACATGTCTCAGTTTGATACAGCTACCCTGGCGGGAGGATGCTTCTGGTGCACAGAGGCGATTTTCAATAGACTCAAGGGCGTGACATCAGTCGTATCAGGTTATGCAGCATCCAAAGTAGAAAACCCTTCCTATAAAGAAGTATGTACAGGGAGAACTGGCGCCGCGGAAGCCATTCAGATAACGTATGACCCATCCGTTATCTCTTACGATAGATTACTGGAAATTTTTTGGCATGTGCATGATCCTACAACATTGAACCGGCAAGGAAATGACATCGGGACACAGTATCGCTCGGCAATTTACTATCATAATGATGAGCAACAACGAATTGCCCTGGCGTCGAAAGAAGCCTTAGAAAAATCAGGGAGCTATAAGAAACCGGTTGTGACCGAGATTGCCCCCTTTACTAACTTCTATCCGGCTGAAGACTATCACAAAGATTATTACGACAATAACCGCTCTCAGCCCTATTGTATGTTCGTGATAGATCCCAAGGTACAGAAATTACTGAAGGAATATAGGAACGATTTAAAAGAAGCAAGAACATAATGCACGTTGTTTTGCGCCTGCGGCGCAACTTTTTAGAGCTGTGGTGACCATGGCAGCCCCTGGCTGCCATGGTCACCACAGCTCTAAAAACCCAGGGAACTGCTGTAGGCAGTGAGGATTCAGCAAAACAGGCATATGGAGTAATTAAGTGGGATTCAGCAAAACAGGCATATGGAGTAATTAAGTGGGATTCAGCAAAACAGGCATATGGAGTAACTAAGTGCACATTCTATCGTACTATGCTAGTACTGGAAACCAATGGCCAAAATTTCAAAGCCTCTCGCCAGAGACGAAGGTATCACTGCGACATGGCGTAAAGTTATTGTCTGCGTTTTACTCATCCTTGTAGGCTTCAACTTACGCTCAGTCATTCTGGCGGTGCCTCCCATTCTACCGCTCATCCAACACGATTTAAGGCTCAATTATACTGCGGCGGGCTTTCTCACTGCCCTGCCCGTGCTGGTGCTGGCAGGCGCGGCATGGCCTTCGGGGTTGCTTGCCGAACGCATCGGTGAACGAGCTTGCGTATCAATCGGCCTGGCTCTCATTGGTGGAGGGGCGCTCCTGCGTGCTCTCTGGCCAACAGCATCTTTGCTCTTTCTCTGCACACTACTCATGAGCCTGGGCATCGCGCTGGCACAAACAGCGGTTCCTGCGCTAGCACGTCGCTGGTTTCCAGCGCATATCGGTCTTGTCGCTGCACTATTCAGTGATGGATTGATTCTCGGCGAAGCAGTCGCTGCAGGAATAACTGTTCCTCTCATGGTACAAATGTGGGGCAGAGATGCCTGGACAGCGACCTTCATACTCTGGGGTGTCCCGGTAGTCGTGCTGCTCATACTCTGGTTATGGCTTGCTCCCCCTCTACCAGTACGGTCACCCTTTCCTGCAAGAGTGGACAGACAAGCGGCAGCAAAAAACGATACTTCAACCGTTCAGCGAGTACGGGTTAGTGCTCTGCACTTAGGCATCATGCTCGGCGCAGGAAGCCTCATCTATTTTGGCATGAACAGCTGGGTCGCTTCCTATAATCTGGCATTGCACCATGCAGATCTGACGCCAGCAGCACTGACCATCCTGAACGTGGCGCAATTTCCCAGCAGCATCGGTGTCACATTCTTTGCTCAGCGGCTAGTCGGGCGTCGCTGGCCTTTCGTTGCAGCTGGCGTTATCTGTGTCATAGCAATCGCAGGCTGGGTCTTTACGCCCGCCCCACTGGAGTTGTTCTGGGCCGCGCTGCTCGGTGGAAGTTCAGCCCTGGTCTTCACCCTTGGCATTGCGCTACCGCCAATCCTGGCCGGGCCCGGAGAAGCAGCACGCCTCACCGGAATTACAATCTCTCTCACATATGCCGTGGCCTTCGTGGGGCCACTCATCGGTGGTCAGCTCTGGGATCTCTTACATCTTCCCGCCGTAGCATTCCTGCCCGTTGCATTTGCCAGCATTCTGCTTATTGTTCTTGGCACCCTTCTTCCCTCACAGGCTGCTTTCAACTTGCACGCAGCGGTTGAGCATACCCCTGTGAGCCAGCCAAACAGGGCTAAATCCATGCCGCCAACAACGTAGGGCGCTGTATCGCCCACTAGTAGCGAAAGCACTTCACTCGAGCGGAAGAACGTGGTATGATCGAAATGCAAGGCACGCTCTTGCAATACAATCATCCATTTGCATGGTTAGAATCAGCGGAGGAAACAGATGAGTAACCTTGTATTTGCCTGCATTGCCCCTCATGGCAGCATAACAATTCCATTACTTGCTGGCGAGCAGCGACAGAAGGCGTCGGTGACTCGTGCGGCGATGGAAGAGTTGGGACGGCGCATGGCCCTCACACGCCCCGAGACGGTGGTGTTGGTAACTCCCCATGGTCACAGAGTTGATGGCTGCTTCTCGCTGCTTAACAATCAACGCGTACGAGGAGAGCTTGGCCCTGAGAAGGATGGCAGCGAAAATAGCCTCGCGCTGGTATTTGAAGTGGATAAGGAACTGAACGGAGCCATCATTGGCGCAGCACGTTCCCTGGAAGTTCCTGTGACGCGCATAGGATATGCCGTAGCGGACGATCCTGCCTTCTGCCAGCCGCTCGATTGGGGCGCATCTGTTCCCCTCTGGTTTATGGGAGCATTATTTACCCCGCAACCTAAGGTGGTGATAGCCTGCCCTGATCGCGGAAATATGCCATGGGAACTCTTTCCTCGCTTTGGGCTAGCCATTCAACAGGCGGCAGAAGCAACCGGCCGGCGCGTTGCCTTGATTGCCAGCGCTGATATGGGACACGCCCATGATCCCGATGGCCCCTATGGTCTCGACCCGGCATCGGCAGAGTTCGATGCCGCCGCAATGGAGGCCATCCAGGCGCAGGAAATTGGCCGGCTCCTAACCTTTGATCAAGCATGGCTAAAACGAGCTGCGACGGATGCATACGGTCAAATCCTCAACCTGCATGGTGCCATAGAAGGCAAGGATTTCCGCCCAGAATTGCTATCCTATGAGGTTCCAACCTACTTCGGCATGATGTGTGTCGCCTATGAGGCTCATCTGTAATAGTACATGAGAGCAGGTTCGCTGCCCTCCGCTCTCATGTACTATTACTGTGATACTATGGTAAAGAGCCAAGAAGGACGATATAGATTGGTAGCCTTCTGGTAGCCACGATGTAAAAGGTGGTGTTCAAATGAGAGCCTTTACCTATGATGCCTTACCTGGACGAGTAGTATTTGGTACAGGGGCAGTATCCCAGGTGGCAGAAGAAATTGATCGGATGCAAAAGAAGCGAGCCCTGTTAATTGCCACCAGATCTGCTGCTCGCCTTGTGCCCAGGCTGACTGAACAGCTAGGGGAGAGATTGGCGGGCGTTTTTAATGAGGTCGTACAGCACATTCCAGCTTCCACCGTGGAGGGGGTGCTAGCCACAGCCGTTAAGAGCAGCACGGATTGTATCGTGACAGTGGGAGGCGGCTCGGCTGTTGGTCTGGGCAAAGCTCTCTCCCTCAAAATCGACGCACCAATCATCGCGATCCCCACAACCTTCTCCGGTTCGGAGATGACACCTATCTATGGTATTACCAGTGAAGGACATAAGCGAACCGGACGCGATATGCGTGTCCTGCCACGCACGGTTCTTTACGATCCCGAACTCATTTATAGTTTGCCACCTTCTATCGCAGCTAGCAGTGGTATGAATGCTCTGGCCCATTGTGCGGAGGCATTCTATGGCAAACTCGCGAGTCCTATCACCGATCTGCTGGCCGAGGAGGGAAGTCGTGCCCTCGCGCAAGGACTCACTGGTATTGTGCAGAACCCACAAAATCATGAAAGTTATGACCTGGCCCTCTATGGTGCTTATCTGGCCGGAGCTGTGCTGGCAGTGGTAGGAACGGGACTTCACCATCGCATTTGTCATATACTCGGAGGCCATTTTAATCTGCCTCACGCCGAGACCCATGCGGTCATGCTGCCCTACGTCATCTGGTACAACCACAAGGCTGCTCCCGCGGCAATGGCTCGCCTGGCGCGGGCGTTGGAAGCTGAAGATGCCGTAAAAGGCTGTTTTGACCTGGTTGCTCGCCTGAACACACCCCGTTCTCTGGCGGATTTAGGCCTGGCTGAAGACAGCCTGGCAGAGGCTACCAGGTTGGTTGTAGAGTCGCAGACCTGGAATCCTCGTCCCGTTATGTTCAACGATATAGAACAACTCTTTCAAGCTGCCTATTATGGTCAGCCAGTATACCTGGCATAATTTGTTATGAGCATATTGGAAACATAGAGCAAGGCCCGCACTTATTAAGGAAGGGATAGACCATGAGCAACAATACCGAGGAGCAGATTACCCAGAATGTGTTGGACAGCATGGCGCAAACGCCCAGCCCCAGGCTGAAACAGGTGATGAGCAGTCTCATCTCCCACCTGCATGCTTTTATTCGTGAGGTGGAACTCACCCAGGAAGAGTGGGCGTTGGGGATTCAGTTCCTGACCAGAACAGGTCAAATGTGCGACGATAAACGCCAGGAGTTTATTCTGCTCTCCGACATCACGGGGACAACAATGCTGGTCGATGCCATCAATCATCGCTCGCCTGATGGAGCAACCGAGAGCACAATCTTCGGCCCATTTTACCGGGAAGGGGCGCCAGAGTTGCCAACAGGCGCAACCATCAGCCAGGATGATCGGGGCGAACCGGTTGTGGTAACTGGACGAGTGCTTTCCACTGACGGTACACCTATTCTCGACGCGCTGCTCGATATTTGGGAGACCGATGAGAACGGATTGTACGAGCAACAAGATCCTGAACAGCCCGATATGAATTTACGAGGTAAGTTCCGCACTGATCACGAAGGGCGCTACTGCTTTGTGGGCATCAAACCCGTCTCCTATGCTATACCTGACGACGGACCGGTTGGGCAATTACTACGTAGCCTGGGACGCCATCCGTTCCGTCCAGCCCACATCCACCTGCTCATTTCTGCACGCGGCTTTGCGCCAGTTACAACGCACCTGTTCGTTAAGGGCGATTCCTATCTCGACTCGGACGCTGTCTTTGGCACAAAGGACTCGTTGATCGTAGATTTTATTCGTCACGACTCAGAGAAAGATGCGGCCCGGTACCACGTCACAGCGCCTTTTTACAAGGTGGCATATGATTTCGTCTTAAAACCGCTGGACAAATAGATGCTTGCCGGTCAGATCACCACCCAGGTGAGGGAGCGTGAGCCAGGAATCAAACCTCAGTCACGCCTGCGCAAACGTGTCAATCATCAGCTTCACATCGTCGCCCAACGGATAAAGAATGGGACAGGTGCAACCCGTGCGATTATACTCTTCCACCTTCGCACGGACTTCATCCGGTGTCCCACTCGCGCTGATGCGCTCAATTAATTCGTCCGGCACAAATTGCATGGCCTCATGAATCTGTGCTTTGGTTGCGGGCCATCCGAGAATGCTCTGCACCTTCTTCACAGTTTCCAACGGCGTGCCACTCGCTTCCGCAATGTGCGGCTGCTGCGCGAGGTATTGCGTAATCAATTCCTTCGCTGCCTGCACCGCGCGTTGGTGATCATGATCTATGGAGCATACGATCAACTGTGGACGGTCAATGTCGTCCACATTGCGTCCGGCTTTTTTCGCACCAATTTCTATGTGCTTCAAGGCTGCGTGATTGTATTCTGGCGGCACGCAATAATTGAGCACGACACCATCGGCGATTTCGCCTGCCAGCTCCATCATGCCCATCTGCGTTGCACCAATGTAGATGGGCACGTTGCGCGGCTCGAGGCGGCCATGAACGACGTCGAGTTTAATATCGTCTACGTGATGAAACTCGCCATGGAAGGTGACGCTCTCCATATTGAGCAAGCGCCTCATGACTTCAATGGTCTCACGCATGGCCTTCAGCGGCTTTTTACGTTCAATGCCCACCTGTTTAGCTAGCGGGTCCCACCAGGCACCCAGGCCGCAGATCACACGATTTGGCGCAAGGTCGTCTAGCGTCAAGAAGGTCGCAGCGAGTAACCCGATATTGCGCGTCCAGTTGTTTATTACTCCACTGCCGATGGTAATGTGCGACGTCACTGCCGCAAACGCCGCCATTGGTACAATCGCATCACGTACAAGGCGCGATTCAGCCTGCCAGACGGCCTCGAAGCCACGCTGCTCGGCATATTGTGCATATGCCATGCCCTCACGGATTGCATGTTTGTCTTGCAGGTACATTGCCACGCGTGCCATATGTCGTCCTCCTTGATAAATACCGGCTTCTAGTACGAATCATTTTACCATATCACCGGAGAAATACTACAGATATGGCTCTTCTCAAAGTAAATTATTGAGGTTGTTGGGGGCGAATGCCCCCAACAACCTCAATAATTTACTCTATGCGTTGCTAGAAGAGCAGTTAAAAAGCTACTTGAAGGTTGTAAGTCACTGTGTTACAGTAATTGCACAAGGTAAGTAGAAGTAGGCAATAGTTAAGAAACTGTTGTATGCGAACGAGACCGATCAACAGGTCAGTAGATAGTGCTCTACGTGTATTGCGAGGGCCGTTATCCGCTTTACTACCGCGTTGGTCCTCAGCAAAAGCCTCATGACTGTTTGACCACTCTACAGGCAACAAGAGAAGCATCTAGCATGACGGCATAGTGTCATTTTTACATAAGAGGTATTACATGGAGCAATTAAACGACGCATCCTGGACACAAGACACCCTCTTTGTCCATGGAGGGGAACGTCTTCGTACCACGAGCCCCACTGGTGTTCCCACCGTGCTGCCTATCTACACCAGTACGACGTATCTTCATCAAGATGCAGAGGCACTTGACCGGGCCTTTGACGGACCTACCGCCACTGGAGAGCAGGCCTATGTTTATGGACGGCAGGGTAACCCAAGCGCTCAAGCACTTGAAACCATTATGGCACAGGTTGAAGGGGGTGTAGGAGCCGTCACATTTGGATCGGGCATGGCCGCAATTCACGCTGCACTTCTGGCTGCCGGGCTGGCTGCCGGGAGCAAGATTGTAGCGACCCAGGACATGTATGGTGCAACCATCGCTCTGCTGCGGCAAGTATTTATTCCCCTCGGCATCGAGGTTGTATTGCATGATCTGTGTGTTCCTCACGCAGCTGAGATCATACGTGCGGAACAACCAGATGTCGTCTTTGTCGAAACGCTCTCAAATCCACTCGTGAAAGTGATCGACCTGGAGGCAATCAGCAGTGCCGCTTCCGAGGTAGGAGCAGTAAGCATTGTAGATAGCACTTTGACGACCCCTTATTTGGTCAAGCCGATTGAACACGGCTTTGACCTGGTGCTCCATAGCGCAACGAAATACATTGGTGGTCATGGCGATAGTACTGCCGGAGTTGTCATTAGCGCGAAGAAGGCATTGCTTGACCAGTTGCGTACCTCTGCCAAGCTGTTGGGTGCCATCCTTAGTCCCTTTGAAGCCCATTTGATGAAGCGTGGACTACAGACACTGCCCTTGCGCATGGAACGCCACTGTCATAATGCGCTCAGAGTGGCTCATTTTCTGTGCGAGCATCCAGCGGTCGCTCGCGTCCACTATCCAGGTTTGCTCGATCATCCCCAGCATGCCCTTGCTACCTCACTGCTTCATTGTGGGCTCTATGGAGGAATGCTTTCATTTGAGCTGAAAGCGCAATCCCGTCAGGAAGCCTTCCGCTTTATGGATAAGTTGCGCCTCTGCTTGCCGGCAACCACCCTGGGCGATGCCTGGTCGCTCGTGAGCTATCCTCCAATGTCGTCACACCGCGACTTGCCTGAGGCCGAGCGTAAGAAGATGGGCATCACCGAGGGTTGCCTCCGCTTGTCTGTGGGCATTGAGGATGTTGAGGATATTATGAAGGATTTGGATCAGGCATTGACGAACTGATACGCTTTGGAGAGCCTGTAAGCCGATACCTTTCTATCGTTTTCCCTGGATGAAGGGTGTGACCACGAGAAAAGAAGAAGTTTTCTCGCGGTCACATCCCTATATGCACCAGCATATGCTATACGCCGCTCACGAAGCGTTCTACCACCTCGTAGAGCACACGCACACCCCATTGCAGCGAACGGACACTGACACGCTCGTCGTGGCTATGCACACGCCTGCCCTCTCCCTCACCGGCATAAAGGCCAGGGACAAAGCCGTACACCTTCGTGCCCAGTCTCGTGACGTGCTTAGCATCGGTTCCACCTGTCAGCAAGAATGGAACGACTGCTGCCTCTGGATCATGCTCTTTCAGTACGTCCTTGATACTGTTGAAAAGGGGCGATTGGAGGTCGGCCTCTAACGGCGTCGAAGGGTCCAGGAGCGTTATCTCCGCCTCGTCACCAACTACGGAACGTAATTCTTCCAGGAACATATCGGGTGTCCAGCCGGGTAGGTTACGTCCATCTACAAAAGCCTCGGCCTCTGACGGGATGACATTGATCTGCGAGCCAGCTTTGAGGATCGTCGGCGTCACTGTGTTACGTAACATGGCGTGGATGCGCTGTTTGAGCGCCTCTTCCAGGGGCAGCCGATCGACTGCTGCATCGGCGGTTGCCTCGTCAGTAAGCACTGCCTGCAAGGCCTGAGCAATATCGGGAGGCTGCGTGCTGGCGATACCGGCGATATATCCACGCAGGGTACCGGTAAAATGGACGGGCAGGAGATTAGGAGAAAACTTTGCCAGGATGGCCGCCAGTTTAAGAATAGCGTTCTCATTATGCGGTACCGAGCCATGTCCGGGCCTGCCATGCGTCCGAATACGGAAGCGGACTGTGCCTTTCTCTGCGGTCTGCACAGGGTAGTAGCGGCGGCCGCCGATCACGAAACCACTCCCACCACCTTCATTGAGCGCGTACTCAGCTTGAATCAGATCTGGACGATTCTCCACGACCCAGCCTGCGCCCTCATGTCCACCGCACTCTTCATCGGCGGCAGCCATGTAAATAACATCGCGCTTGAGCCGTACACCGGTTCGTTTGAGCAGCAGCATGGTCATTGCCTCCATAGTGACCATTTGCTTCATATCAAGTGCCCCACGCCCGTAAATGAAGCCGTCGGCGAGATCACTGGAGAATGGATCATGCGTCCACCGCTCCGGTTCGACTGCGACGACATCGGTATGAGACATCAACAATAATGGAGGTGCCGATCCATCTCCCTTGAGCCTGGCGATGAATGTGCCCCGATCCTTGCTCGGTCCCGCTATCTCACCGGAGATCCCTTCGGCCTCAAAGAGGGCACGCAAGTACTCGGCTGCTCGTACCTCGTTGCCAGGTGGGTTGCGCGTATCAAGACGAAGCAGGTCGCGTACACGTGTGATGGTCTCTTCTCCAGCTTCCTGCCAGTTGATAGTATTCGCATTCGTTGTTTGGGCCATGAAACACTCCTTGTTCCTCTTTAAAATGTGTGCCGTATGCACGTAAGCATAACTTTTCTTCTGGAGGAAAATCAAGTCTACAATGGAGACGAAACCCCGCTTCCATCTGCTTATATCTCCATTACAACATTCATTTTCGCATCATTACGACAGAAGTGATATTATGACAGATAAAAGAGCGCGCGAGAAACTGCTCGCTTGACCTGCTCGACAGGAAAGCGTTCAACGGTACTCAAAGCTACCCCCGCTAACTACTTAGGCGAGAACCATATGGAGAGACTATGCAAAACAATCTTCAGCACCAGCAAGCCGACTGGTGGCAACAAGGTGTTATTTACCAGATCTACCCACGCAGCTTCAAAGACAACAACGGTGATGGCATTGGCGATCTGCCAGGGATCATAGCCAAACTCGACTATCTCACCTGGCTAGGCGTCGATGCCATTTGGCTTTCGCCCATCTACCCCTCACCGATGGTCGACTTCGGCTACGATGTCAGTGATTTTACCGGCATCGACCCGATCTTTGGTGATCTCACTACGTTTGACGCACTGGTGGCACAAGCTCATCATAGCGGCCTCAAAGTGATCATGGATTATGTGCCCAACCATACATCTGACCAGCATCCCTGGTTTCTTGCATCTCGCTCCTCACGCCAGCATCCAAAACGCGATTGGTACGTGTGGGTTGAACCTAAACCTGATGGTTCTCCTCCCAACAACTGGCTAGGCAGTTGGGGTGGTTCCGCGTGGGAGTGGGATGCCACTACACACCAATACTACCTGCATTCCTACCACAAGGCCATGCCCGACCTTAATTGGCGCAATCCCGCCGTCAAAGATGCCATGTTTGACGTTGTACGTTTCTGGTTCGATAGGGGCGTGGACGGATTACGCATCGACTCAGCTCAACGCATTATGAAAGATCCCCACCTCCGCGATAATCCACCTAATCCTACCCCTAAAGTGACATCTTACAAGCTTCTTGGTGATTATGACTCCCAACTCCACCTCTATGATAGAAGTCACGCCGATAACCACGCGGTATATCGCGAACTGCGCCAACTCCTGGATAGCTACAGCCTTCAGTCACCACGGGTAGCCCTTGGTGAGATGCACATCTTTGATTGGCAAGAATGGGCCAGTTATTACGGACAGCAGCTCGACGAACTCCACATGCCCCTCAATTTCGGTTTAGTCTATGTACCCTGGAAGGCAAGTGCGGTGCGGCAGCATGTGGATGCAATTGAGACTGCGCTGCGGCCTGGAGCCTGGCCGAATTATGTGCTGGATAACCACGATGAGCCGCGCATCACAAGCCGCATCGGACCAGAGCAGGCGCGTATCGCTCTGATGCTGCTGCTCACTCTTCGCGGCACGCCTACGCTATACAACGGTGACGAAATAGGGATGCACAATGTCGAAATCCCGCCCCAGCTCGTCCATGATCCATGGGAGAAGAGCCTGCCAGGCATGGGCCTTGGCCGTGATCCAGAGCGCTCACCCATGCAATGGGATGCAGGCCACAATGCTGGCTTCTGCCCACCCACCGTCAAACCCTGGCTGCCGATCGCCGACGACTACCAACAGGTGAACGTTGCGGCTCAACGCGAGGATCGCCATTCCATGCTCGCTTTGACGCGGGCACTCCTCCAACTGCGTCGAACCACGCCGGCTCTCAGTCTAGGGAACTATGCTCCTATCGCTGGGGTCCCGGAAGAGTGTTTCGTCTATGTACGCCAATCTGGTGAGCAGCGGCGTTTGGTCGCGCTTAATTTTTCCGGTAGCGAGCAACACATACACCTGCCCGCGCTGGGCAATGGTTTCATTCGTATCTCTACCCACCTGGATCGGGAAGAGTCCGTTGACCTGGCTTCACTGCACCTACGGAGCGATGAAGGGTGCGTTATCGAGTCGGCAGATGGGCAAACGAATTAGAAATTTCCGCTATCGGTCGTCACCTTAGCGGATGAACAATCCGGCAGCAAAGAGCACAGCGGCCAGCACGCGAGGCATCGTATGCCACCAATCTTTAGGGGTAAGCAGCACCACACTCACCCCACTGTAGAGACAGAGCTCGAGACAAGAGAAAGTGAAGTACGATGTTAATGGTATCACAAACAGGGCGTGACGTTACAACCTTCTTTCCTCAATAGTGTACAGGTGCTATAATTATATCTATCAACCCTACTCCAAGTTGAGGTATGTGAAACGTCAGACACCCTGTCCCGTAAAAGGGGACGGGCTTGCAGTTGGGTCGAGTTCTGACCGTCTGCTGCAAGCCACTCGAAGGTCTGACTAGTCTCAGCCAGGGGGAGCAATCCCTATCGGGCTACGTTACCGGAGAAAACATAGGTACCCATGGCGTGCCTGCTCTAGCGCATGGCTCTACGAGCAACGGCTAAACAAGTCTGCGGGGTAGGACGAGTGCTGTTGATTTTAGACAACCTTCGGATAACCTTGACGAAGAGCACCTTACATCTGTGCGGAGATGGACTTCATCCTTTTTGAAGTCAATTGAGAGTTAGACCGCATTTCTGACTCTCCCCCGCAGGGGGAAGGCAGTTGAAGCGAAACGTGCTGCTGCGGCAGCCGTTGTTTCCTCCCCTAGCCTGAATGAAGGTATAGGGGTCTCCACAACGGAGGTTTTATGAACATGCAGCAGGTAAAAGGAGATATCTTTTCATTTTATAACTTTTATAGATAAAGAGAGGGATAATTGGAGTTATATGCGCTAGGTGAACGCGCCAGGTTAGGTTTGCTCTGCCTGCTGCTGCTGCTCATGCTGGGAATCGTAGGTTTAACTGCTGTAGATACGTATCAGGCGGTACGAAGTTTCCAGCAGCAGAACAGCGCGCTCGAAGCGGGCAATGTAAGCACGATACACGCCTGGATGACTATTCATGCGATCTCCCATATCTACCGTGTTCCCGAAGACTACCTCTACCGCTCGCTGCAATTTAGCGACCCTGGCCAGCTTCGTCATACAACACTCAGTCAATTAGCGGCCCGTAAACGGCAGCCTGTCAACAGGCTAATACAAACCCTGCAGCACGCTATTCTTGAGTACCGTAGGACGCATCACTCCCATTCTA
>Ga0209647_1000523_pt1 | contig 36275 bp, 55 predicted proteins | sample GraSoi_2013_60cm_FD_185827 | JGI IMG/M metagenome (GOLD analysis project Ga0209647, IMG submission 185827) | Grasslands soil microbial communities from the Angelo Coastal Reserve, California, USA - Sample 9_17_2013_60cm (SPAdes) (version 2) | ecosystem: Environmental > Terrestrial > Soil >... | reverse complement strand
CCATCGGTTGCAATCACGCTGAGCTTTAATCGAGCGCACAACTTCCCGCCGCGCCTCCCGTTGAGCGGAACAACCGGAGAATTGTTGTGTCCAAGAGAGCTCAGCGTCCAGATATATTGAGTGCTCCGACCATTGAGGTTGAGGCGTTCAATATACTACTTCCTCGGCCCATAACGAAGATCGAGCTAGCTCGGTTCCTGGCCGTGTCAGAGCGAACAATAGATAATTACGTTTCCGATCGAGTTATCCCTTATATAAAAATCGGAGCGAATATTCGTTTTCAGTTGGCGGATGTCCAGAAAGCATTAAAGCGGTTCACCGTCCGGGAGGTTCGCTAAGATGGACGGCAAAATTCCGGCCGTTTTATCCCCGAGTGAATCTACTCGGCTCGAAAAGTGCGAAGCGGTCATCAAGAAAGGTTTGCGAACCTTCGTTGAAGTCGGTAACGCGCTCCTTGAGATCCGTGACTCGCGGCTCTACCGACAGGAGTTCGATACCTTCGAAGACTACTGCCGGAAGCGGTGGCAGATGAGTTATCGCCGTGCTGCTCAATTAATGGATGCGGCTGAGATAGTCTCTAATCTGAACAATTGTTCAGAAACTCCAACACACGAGTCTCAAGTGCGCCCGCTGACCAAGCTCGAACCCGAAGAGCAGCGTGAAGCGTGGAATGAGGCTGTCAAGGATTCGTCCAACGGCAAGCCGACAGCTAGGGATGTCGAAGCTGCTGTTGATCGATTTAAGGCTCCGGCGAAGTCGGATGATCCACAGCCTTCTTCTTGTACCTACGATTTCATGGCTTTGATCGAGTCGGTGATTTCCTTCGAGCCATCCGTTCGGGAACTATCACTGAAGGCTCTTACGGCCTACGCCCTATCAGGAGTTAAGCCAGAAGAACGACCTAACTTTCTGATGGATGTATCCAAGGATTATCTTCCGGTGTTCGAGAAGGCGAGAGCCATCCGAGGTAAGGAAGTATGATCGATAACAAAATTCCCTTCGAGAACCGAGTCTATGAAGTGCTGGCCAACATCAAATACCTGGATTGGACCATCGAAGCCAGATGGGAAATGCCCGGTTGGTATCTGCAAATCGTCTTCCCTGATGAGGGCATTGTCTGGAAGGGACGCAAGTGGCGGCTCTCCGAGAATATGACCCGGAGCGAGATCGCCCAAACAGCCTTGAAAGCCGTGCTGACAGCAGTTGAGCATGAAGCTCGGGAACATTTTCTGTACAAGGGCCGAGCCATTTTCGGGCCGCACCATAACGTCGATTTGCTTTGGAACCTCTGCAACGACAAGGGAGATGTTCGGTGAAGACTTTATTTCTTCGCTGGGCGCTAACGACGATGGTGGTCGTCGCGGTAGTCGCAGTCGCATTGTATCTGCGTTTTGAACAGCTAAACACGTTAACTGTGGTTGGCAAAATCGCTATTGCGCTGATCCTGGGCGTCTATGTAATTGGCTCCAGTTTCGCGGCAGTAATCAGTTGGAAAACAGATAAACAAATCGAGCTAGGCCACGACAGAGAATCGCTGCTGGCCTTGCGCTACCAAGCAGAAGCCGTCAGGTTCGCAGCCCACGTTTCACCCTACTGCGGCTTAATGGGTGCGGTTGCGGGAATTGCCTACCTAATGGGCGGTAGCCTGGGTAGCATCAATGACGCGGCGCACATCAAAGAAGCGATCGCTATCTCAATGGCCGGTACCGGGACCGCGCTTTACCCGACGCTCTGCGGAATCCTTTTTATGATCGTCTTGCAATGGGAGCACTATCTGATCTCGCACGAGATTGGCCGGGTAGTGAAAGACTATGAGGAAGGGTGACTATCGGGGTTCCTTCCCCGGCATCGCAGTCGTGGATTTCTTCGGCGCACTGCTGGTCGTCTATTCGGCGCTTCTCGGACTGTCGATAATGATGGCGAATATCGAGCAGCAAGCAAAGACCCAAAGCCACCTTGGAAGCAAGGCGCTCTATTTGATCCGCGCCGATTGGCCAACCGAGTCTCTAGATGATGTCGATCTTTATGTTCAAGATCCTGCCGGGCACCTAGTATTCTTCAAACAGAAAGATAGCGGGTTTCTTAACCTAGACCGCGACGACACGGGACGAAACTCGAACTTCGTCACCTTGCCCGACGGAACTCAAGTCGAGGCGGCCTACAATGAAGAGAATGTACAGATTCGGGGACTGATTGTGGGCGAGTACATAGTGAACCTGCACCTTTACCATCAGGAAGGTGGGGCTTCGGTAAAAGTGGAAGTCGTGTTGTTTAAACGGTCGGCCGACGAAGACATCGAGATCCATCGAGCGGTCGTAATCCTAAGCAAGCCGAGACAAGAAGCGACCGCGTTTCGATTCACTCTCACTGCGGACAATCGCGTTGTGGACATCAACACGCTTCCAAAATTCTTTGTCGATCAAGCACTGAAGAGGCAATGACGAACACACCAACCATTCCTATCGCATTCCTGTTTCTGGCCGCCGTCTTGCTCTGGCTAGTGATCGGGGCTCGCGGGTGGTGGTGGTTAAAGCTGCTGATGATGGCGATTAGCGCGGTACTCAGCTTTCAGATCTTCCAGTCCCTCCAAAGTTATGTGGGTTGGCCAAAGCATTCTCAGTACGCAGACATGCCAGCAAAATTGCTGGTGTATGATATTCGCGTTGTCGAGCCTTCAGCCGAGAGTCCCGGCGCTGTCTTTGTGTGGGGTCGGCCAGAAGGACAACTCAGCCTTGGTTGGTTTGACTACGCTCCGGCCACTGACGATCCGCGAGCCTACACCCTCCCGTACTCAAGGTCTGCCCACAAAGAAGCAGAGAAAGCTAAGCGATCCCTGGCTGATGGAGACATTGTGGAAATCAGCTTTAGGCCGCCAGCTTCGCCAAGCGGAACGCCGTCTCAGGGCGAGCATACGCGCTCCGGCGCGATTGAGTTTTACGTTCTTCCTCCGACCACTCTTCCTCCGAAGGTAACGAATCAATGATCCAAAGCTGCCACAGAAAACCTAAGCATTGCAGCCTGAGCCACGAAACGGCGCATAATGTTAGCAATCACTCACAATAATCCAAGGGAGCGAAATAGCCCGCAAAATGGCTTCTGGAGCGGATCTCAAGAGCGAGAAATAAAATTGCATCGGTACCCTTGACAGTTTCCATACTGATTCGCGAGCGTTTGTTAGTAAGCGAATTAAAATGAATTTGTATCGAATAGTGAGGCTACCTAAGCGCACTGAGGTTCGGCCCAAAGAAGCCGCCGAGATAATCGGATGTTCAATTGGCAAGATCTACGACCTGATGGACGAGGGGCAGCTCGACCATCGGTCAATCACGCGCGATGGGAAGCAGCGGGGAGCACGCTTAATCACGGTCGCCTCGATTGAAGAATATCTAAAGGTGGCCATATGAAGCACGTAGACCACCTCCTGGACGTGACCCTTGACGATACGATGGCCAGCACCACCCCGGCGGCTCGCCGCGCTCACTGGGCCGTTGCGCTTGCTATTAAGGAGGGAAGATTGACCCGGCAGCCGTGTGAGGTCTGCGGCGATCCTATATCCCAGGGCCACCATGACGATTATTCAAAGCCTTTAGATGTACGCTGGCTTTGCCCCAAGCATCACAGGAAGTTCCACGCTCTTGCGCCGCGCCGAAAGCGCCAAAAGTTACCACGCCAAATAACGGGATTTGGTCCTCCGCTACTTACCAAACACGAGGCTGCGCCAATGCTCGGGCTTACTTTGCAAAGCCTTGATAGGTTGATAACCGCTCGCAAAATCTCACACATCAAGATTGGCCACTCGGTTCGATTTCGTATCCGCGATCTGGAAAGGCTCCTAGATGAAAATACGGTTGATAGGGATTAATACCATCGGAAGAGATCCGCCTGGGTCTGGAAGTGAGAAAGGCACCCGTGGAACAGATGCCTATCTCGCTGAGAAACCAAAATTTGTCGGTGAATCTTACCTCACTGGCAAGTTGTCGGCAACTGGGAATCTAAAGCAGTCAGACCTCTTCGATGATCAACATCCCTTCCATGATCGGAATATCACGGCTTATTTCGCCAAGTTTTCCAGTGAACTGACGGACGATCTAGTGCCGTACTTTTTCAGGGCAAAGTACGCCTATAGTGTCTTCGAGAAACTAGGTACGGAACAAGCCAGGAGGTATGCTTGGTGTGAGATCGGGGTTCTATGTCACCTCCTGGCTAAGAAAAGAGGAGCCAGTAAGTGAGTGCCATCATCGATTTCGATGGGATCAAGGCGCGTCATCCGCTGGCTGAATATTGCCGCGAGTGTGGTATCGAGCTGCATAGAAATGGTGCATCCGGCGAGCTGAAGGGTTTATGCCCGCTGCATGATGAAAAGACTCCCAGCTTTCACGTCTACGCCGATAATCATTATCATTGTTTCGGGTGTGGGGTGCACGGTGACGTCACCGACCTGGAGCAAGCACTTCGCGGCGGAACCCGATCTGAAGCCGCGGAACGGCTCGGAGCGGAGCGTCGGGAGAATGTCGGGAAATTGCCAAAAGCGACACCAGTGCCCAGAGATAAAGATTCGATCTATCAACTAACGCAAGCGGATCGAGAATTGATGTTGAGCGCATCCGCAACATTGCTGGAGGCGCCAGAGCTGGCGTTGCGTGTCCGAGAGGAGTTGCCGCTGGGCGCGGTTAAGGAGATCGCAGCTCAAGGCGACCTGGGTTTCTGCCACGAGTTGAGCTTTAAGGGCATTAGTGGACCGGCGCTTTTATTCGGTTACTCGCACGGGATCAAGGCGCGTTGGCCGGGAAGAATATTTCGGTGGTGGTGCGGAAACGCGACGGGTGAATGCTGGCGGCAAAGCTCTCTGCGTAAGGCTCACCAGACGATCTATTTTACTGAAGGCGAAACCGACACGCTTGCGCTTATTGAGCAGGGTTATGAGGCTTCGGCAGAGAGCCTGATCGTTGGCCTGCCCAGCGCGAGCACCCTGCCTGATCCGGGACCGTTCGCGCTGAAGGATCTGGTGCTCATCCCTGATACTGATGGTGCCGGTCACCAGTGCGCCGAGCGGTTTCGAACCATCTTTGGCCCGGTCGCACGTTCGATAGTTATCGTGGATCTTGAGCCGGGGGGCATGGCACCATGAAGCACGATGTTTCGAGTGTTAGTCCCGACTTTCTCCGTCAACGAATCGAGGAAGCGCGTGAGCGGGCGGCAATGAAGGAGGAAAAAACGGCCGAGCCGATCTCTCCAGGCGATAATGGACACAATCATTTTGGGCCAGACGGAGAAGTTGCCGAGAAGCCGCTCCGGCCAATGCCGTCGTGGATCGACTACAGCAATCGAGAGATCGACCGCTCGCAGTACCACATTGGCGAAGGATTCCTTGAGATCGGCGGATTCGTCATGCTTATCGGCCAGAGCTACGTCGGCAAAAGCACTCTGCTTACTCAGATTTCAATCAATGCGGCAATCGGTAGGGATTGGTTATTTTTCCGGTTCGGACGTCCGTTAAAAATTATTACGGTCCAAGCCGAGGATTCCGAAAACAAGCTCGTAAAAATGGGGCAGATGTCTGAGCGGATGGGGCTCACTGAGGAACAGATCAAACTCGCGGGAGAAAATACCTCGGTCCTAACTATCCGCGATCTACAGGACGTAGACGCAATCAGAGAAATTGAGCGGCATGCCTTGGTCGTTAAGCCCGATGTTCTTTGCATTAATCCGATGACTTCCTACTTGAGTGGAGGCGTTTACAAGGATGAGCTGATCAATCGTTTTTTACGGGTCCAACTTACCCCGATGCTCGACCGGCTGAAAATGAGCGGGATCGTTCTTCACCACCCGCCGAAGCCAATCATAAGCGAGCAAGAGCCAAAAGACCTAACTGCCTTCGAGCTTCAGTACGGTGGCGCGGGCATGGCGGCTCTAACCAACGCGCCACGGGGCAACATGTTTCTCGTCCATGTCGATGGCGACGTTTTCAAACTCATCGTCGGCAAGGGATTCGAGGATCTCGGCACCAAAGAAACCGTGGCCTTTTTACGGAGATCCAAAGACAAGGATGGTGTCATGCTTTGGGAGCGGTGTGAGTCGGAACAAGCCGAGGAAGCGACAGAGAAACTCCAGAAGCGCAAATCCAAAACAGCTCACGATCAATTTATCCCATACGAGCGGTTGCTTAAGGTTTTCAAGTCAACTGCGAAGTATTCTCCAGAGAAGGTCGTACAACTTGCTAAAAAAGATCTCAATAAGGGCGAAAACTGGGCCAAGAAAGCGATGCGCGACTTAGTAGCGGATAAGAAATTAGCCAAAACCGAAGAGCATAACCCGAGAGGACAAGCCTTCGTGTTCTATCATCTTCCTACCCTGCTAGAACCGGCGGCAGACGATTGCGGGGTAACCTGAAAACTACCGCCATGTCTCCACAACTCGACCACAAACCTTAAACCGCGAAAATGAAACCAATGGAAACAGACACCGAACCAAAACAAACTCCCAAAACAGTTGAAGATCTCATCTGGGATTTTTATCAAGGTGATTGCATCGGCGACCAGCTCGGCAATTTACTTAGCGCCCTACTTGACGCCGGTAAAATCACACTAGCCATCGAGGTGCTCAAGGTTGCCGAACTCCGCAGAATAAGCGGCAATATCGATAAAATCGCCGTCGAGGGAATCTCGGCAGCCTTGCAACCATGAGTATCCAAGATAAACCCAAACTACTGGAAGCGGCACCGAAAGCGACGGCGCTGGTAAGTCTCAAAGTCGTGAGATCGCCAGTGAGGTTTAAGATGTCTGGGTACGGTCGCACGCCCCTTCAGTGCAGTGCGGTTTACGCGGCTTACATAGTAAAGCCGCGTGTAAACCTCACTGAACTGTGGTGGGGTTTAAGCAAATCAGTGGAGTTTAACCCTCACTGCCATCCTTCACTAAACCTCACTGAAAGCCCAGGAAATACCCAAGGAACCTCGGTTCTGTCCATTTCGTGGCTCGCACGCGCACAAGGCAAAAGCGCCCCTGGCCAGCTCCCTCAATGTCGCGCGTATGGGACCATGACGGGTGGTTGGTAATATGACATGACGACTGGCCAGCAAACGATCTCGGTGGCCTTAAGTGGCGATGTGGCTCACGCCCTATTGACCGTCAGCGACCCGGCCGCGGTGATCGATCGCGCTCTCCGCCGCGAGCTTCGTTTACCGGCTGGTGGCAGACTTGTTGGTAGACCGCGGCGCGGCAGCGTGGAAGACCTCACCGCTTGCCTAGGCTCGCACACGTGGACCAGCGGGGAGTTCCAGCGACGCGCCCATGACACCCTAGACATCAGCAGGGCGACATTCTACAGGCTCCTAAAACTCGGCCAGGAGCAATACCAGTTCCGGCAGCGCTGCGACGGGACGTGGAAGCAGATCTCAGCGTCTCAAAAGACAGAATGCCTGGAAGCCGCGCCAAAGGATTTGCCGTGATAGAGGGATCGTCTAGCGGCCTTCAGCTACCAGCGCTTAAGAGCTTAGGCGACCTATCAGGTATGCGGCCGACGCTGGTAATTGACCAGCGCGAAATCCAGCCTTTGACCTTCACTCGCTTGGCTACGGTGCGCGGGACACTTTACTCCGGCGACATATCGATCTGTGGACTAGAAGACTTGTTTAGCATAGAAAGAAAGGGATCGATTGAAGAGTTGGTATCATGCTGCACTAGTCAGCGAGAGAGGTTTATCCACGAGCTTCACCGGCTCCGGGGTTTCCGGTTCGCCCGGATCGCCGTGATTGGGAACCGCGCCGAGATCGAACTGCAACGCTATCGCAGCCGGGTAGCTCCTGCCGCAATCCTTGGGACTTTGGCAAGCTGGGAAATCCGGTTTGGCCTGCCGATTGTCTTCTTCCCCTCACCCGAAGAGGCGGCCTATCAGATCGAGAGATGGGCATATTACTTCGCAAGGCAAGTAGTCAGGGACGCAAACAATTTACTTCGAGGCTGCCGAGACTCCACACTTTCACCTAACAACATAATACCAAAACACACCTAACAACCATGAATCTAAACAAAGTACAACTAGCTGGCCGATTAACCCGGGACCCCAAAATTCGCTATACCCATTCCGGTGTAGCTGTCGCTGATATCGGAATCGCTGTTTCCCGGTTCTTTAAATCCGGCCAAGGCGAGACCAAAGAGGAGACGGATTTTATTGATGTAACAGCGTTCGGCCGAACCGCGGAGACCATCCAGAAACATCTCAGTAAAGGTCGCGCAGTCTATATCGAGGGGCGCTTGAAACTTGAGCAATGGGACGACAAACAGACAGGGGCCAAACGGTCAAAGCTGAAAGTAGTCGCGGAGTCAATGCAGTTCGTCGGCCCACGCGCTGATTCACCGCCTCCTACCGCCAAGCCAGCGGCAGCGCCCGCGCCCAGGCCCGCAGCGTCTGCGGCTAAATCTCGACCGGAATCCGATCCTGATCTTGATGCAGCGCCACCGGATGACCGCCCGTTCTGAATTTATGATTGCCATCGGCGACGTTGTAATAGTTCACGGGTTGCAAATTGGAAGGGTGGTTCACAAGTTCCTTTCGGCGACGGGTGAGGAGATCTTTGATGTTGAACTCGCTCGCGGCCGCCGCATTGCCGCACTCGAAAAGCACATCATTGCCAACCTCGGGCCGAATAGCTGGTTCCCCGGAGAGCGGCCTACACCATGTTGGTGACTGGCATCGGCACGATTTTCCGTTCGATCCGATTGCGTCGCACAATGTCGTAGACCGTGTTCTTGCTGATCCTTAGCTCCTGGCTAATTTGCCGGTACGACTTGCCGCCGGCTACTAGGCCAAGAACCTTCGGGCCGAGCTTGTCGGCCTTTACGCGCTGACCAACCTGGCGACCTAGCCGAACGCCACGAGCCTTAGCGGCCGCCATGCCTGAGCGCACCCGCTCACGTAACAGATCGCGCTCGAACTCAGCCAGAGCCGCCATCATCGAGGCGAATAGCTTCCCTTGCGGTGTGGTGAGATCAAATTGTAATCCACTCTGCGCAATCATTGAAACATTCACGGCCTGTAGATCCTGAAGTGAACGCAACAGATCAAGAGTAGACCTTCCCCACCGCGTCAACTCACTGACCAAGATAACATCAATCTTCCTGGATTGAGCCAGCGCTACCACTGCTTGACGGCCTGGTCGAATGTCCTTAGCCCCCGAGCCGGTTTCCTTCCAGATTCCGACCACCTGGTAGTTGGCCCGAGCCGCATAAGCCAGAAGCTCGCTTTCCTGACGCGTGCACGATTGGTCAACTGTCGAGACTCGGGCGTAAATCGCCGCCCGCTTCTGTCCCAATTGAAGGTCGGCAAAACTTGATACTGTTTCCGTAGGGGGATTCATTTTAAAAACTTGTCCTGTTTAGACTTTAGCCAAACTGATACACTCATCGTTTTCGCCGGGCTGCGCCGATTCCGACAATCACGTCGCCCTCAAGCGGGTTAGCCATGGCTCGCGGTTTGCTCCATTGCCTTCCGTCCTCGCGGTGCTCACGTTTGGTTTTCATTTTTGTTGGAGCTGCTTGGCTCCGTGCCGCCTGAGTGCTTTTGGCCTTTGCACGACTTCACGTGCCTCTCAGGCGGAATCGGAACTAAGCGGCGAGCGGCAATGGTTCGGCATGCTGTTCGGCATGCTGTTCGGCCTGAGCGTTGAGGATGAAGTCACAAGCCTTCTGTGCGGCTCCTGCTGCCACGATGACAAGCTCTCTTGTCGGCCTTGAGCACGGACAGCCAGCCAGCCAAGTAAGACGCGCTGTTGTCGATTGTACGATCAAGGATGCCCACTGCACCGCAGAGCACCGAAGCCGACATTCCGGCGAAAAGTTCTCCGCGTGAGTAAACGCTTTTAGCGGTGCCGGATTTATCTAGGTCAATATTCATTCGCCTTGGATCTGAGACTGAGTGAGCCATTTCATGGAACTTGGCCGCAGCATATTCTTCGGATGAAACAAAGAACTTTGGCGCAGCCATCGTGATGGTATCGGACGCCGGCGAGTAGCTCGCGGTGCGGGCGTATGCCACTTCGCTAAAGCTGGGCGCATCTGGTCGGTTAAAATAGGAGCCGGCGATTTCTTCGGCTTGCTCGATTGGCGTGATGTCGCTCGGCTCTTCGGCCACTGCTTCTGGTTCTGGGAGCTTTAACCCTTCGCATTGCAGAACATTCCATACCCGATAGTACCGAAGCACGAAGTGCGCTCGGTTGTCGTCGCCTTCCTCTTGCTCGTCGTGTTCGTCGCGCTCGATCTTTTTCCAGAAGCAGATAATCGAGCCGTGTTCGCCCTTGCGTATGCTACCACCCAAATTGGCGCACTGATTGAACGTAAGCCAGTACGGTGATGGAAACTCACTCATACCGAGCAGGAAAATATTTATCCCGCGATAGGCCTTCTTACTCACGAAGTTCTTCGGGAGTTGATAACCTCTCGTCCCGCCGGACTTGAGATAATGAACCCAGGGGATCGTCCCGGCTTCGAGCTTTTGAATCATCTGATTCGTAATTAACTCGTAGAGATCGAATCGTTCAGTTTTTGCGTTTTTCATTTTGGTTGGTTAGTTCGTTGGGACTTAATAATTGCACGCTCTGTTAATCTTGTCAAGGAGTTTCTGACGGGTGTCATATTACCAACCACCCGTCAATGGATGTAAGAGTTACTAAAGGAACGGTTTGCATTCGTCAGTCAATGGCTTACATTCAATCTTTATGCCACGTAAAAAAGTTCGGAGGGAACATCCTGAAATAGAGAAGACAATCGCTGAGCTGAAAGTATGGTGCGCGTCGGAGCGAGGGCGACAGATCGAGATAGCTAAGATTCTTGACGTGTCCCGGCAATCGGTAAACGACTGGCTCAATCGTGACGCTGATCCGATGGCGGGCACGCTCTTCCAGATCCGGGACTTCCTTAAGACGCAAGGCAAGCCCGCGAAGAAAGGAAAAGTGAAGTGAGCGATTGCCTAGCGTGCGGAACTGTAATCGTCGGCAAAAGACGTAAGTTCTATTGTTCTCGAAGTTGTTTTCGGAAAGGAAGATCTGCAAGGAGAATGGCGTCATACCACCGGTGTAAGGACAAGCCACGAACCGAAGAATGGAAAGCAAAACGAAAAGCGACACAGAAGAAGCGACGCGCAGCACATTACGCGAAAAACAAAGAACACGAGCTGGCAACTAACCGAGCGTATAGCGCTAGGCATCCGCTACACGGTCTTTGGTCTGGTATGATTGAGCGATGTCACAACCCAAATTATCCGGCTTACCGTTTGTACGGTGGAAGAGGTATTACGGTTTGCGACCGCTGGCGCAATTCCTTCGATACGTTTGTCGCCGATATGGGACCGCGCCCTACTTCCAAACACTCAATAGACCGCTACCCGGGCAAGAACGGCAACTACGAACCAACCAATTGCCGATGGGCGACGGCGAAGGAGCAGGCGCTGAACTGCAATAAGACGCGGCTTGTGACTGTTGACGGTATTACCGATAGCATGTTCGCTACTACGCGGCGCGTTGGGGTTAACGAGTCCACGTTAAGCAAAGGGATGAAGCAAGGCTATACTCCACAACAGGTAGTTGATCGGCTGCGCAATAAGTCTGGAAGGGCCAGCATAAGCAGGGCCATGAAGGCACGCTGGGCAAAGGTTCGGGACTTCTTTGAAGGGTACTTGGCCGCGATGTACCGTTCGTTCGCACAGGAAGGACCGTAACAGCATGAAATCGGACCGGTTCGCCAATCAATTAGAACAACTCCGCCGCTGGCTTACTGGGGGGGCGACACTGGAACGATATCGTTGTTCGCGTGCTATTGCTCGCCGTTCTCATTCAGATAGCTTTTCTACTCTTTGGCCTTGGGCTCTGGGCCTTGGTGTGGGTGTACACTGCACTGAACTTCTAAAACTATGAACGATATGAGCACTGATCCATTGAGCGATGATGCGATGCCGTTCGGCGGACATCTTCCGACATGGCAAGAAGCTCGACGCCGGTCCGACGTACGCTTGGCCGCTGCCGAAGCTGCGCACAATCGGCAAATCCAGTTACTGACGAAAAGAATAGAAGAGTTGGAGCAGGCCGCACGCCGGGAAATCTCACTGGGGTATGCCACCGCACATCGGGCAGTGTCTCGGCCACCTCGGGCCGCCACCCGCTTGAGCTTGGTCCGAGCAATCGGTATCTTTCGTCATGGCAGAGCAGCCAAAACGAATCTGTCTTACTTGCGGCAAAGAAGTCTGGGATCTCCGCCGACGCGATTACTGTTCAAGCAACTGTGCGGACGCGGCAGCGGCCAAAGAAACGGCAGAAGATCCACCGAAGCCACCAAAGCGCAAGCCACCGCCTAATCCACGGCCACTGGAGTCGCCTAACGGCGTAGGCTCAATCGGTCAGCCAGAGAACGGCGAGCCGGATAAGCCGAAAAGCAAAGGCGGTCCGGGGCGAAACCGAGGGAAATCTTCACCGGAACTCCTTGCAGATATTTTTTACGACATAGCCCAAGGACAGAGTGAACGGGACGCCTGTTTCGGCAATGGCGTTCGTCCCGAAACATTCAGTCGTTGGAAAAACCTGCCGGAGAACGAAGGGATGCGCGAGAAGGCGAATTACCTTCGGCTGAAGAAGCTCATAGCCAATGTCGAGACGGAAAAGTTCGATTGGAGACGCTGGCAATGGTTAGCGCAAAAACATTGCCCAGAGCGGTTCGGTGACCCGGCGAAAGTTGGTGTCCAGGTTAACCAGCAATTCAATAACGGCGATCTCGTCTCGAACCAAGCGGAGGCAGACGAAGCACGCCAGAGGTTGGATGAATGTAAAATCCTGGAAGCTAAGCGGAAAACCGGAGTTGCGACCAACACTGAGCTTCTTGAGTACGTAAACGATGAGATCGAACAACTCCAATATTTGCGGGACCGCTTACTAACGGGTGAGACGCCCGACCAGGAGACACAGAAACAACTTTATCGACTCCATGAGGAAAAGCGCGATCGGGAGCAGCAGCCAATCAGGACTGTCGAAGGCCATGTTACTGGACAGTTAGCGATCGAGGATGAGAGTAGACCGAAGCCAGCACCCGAACCGCGGCGGGCCGCTCCGTCATCACCACAGGACATGCGGGCGAGTGATATGGACCCGCTCTCAGGGGTTGCAAAGCCAGCAGAACCGCATATCCCGTGGCGCGATCGGAAACCGTCAACTGGTCCATTATCTGAGCGTCAGAGACAGAGGTTGGCTCAGGAACGTGAGCGTATGGGCGGAGAAGGAAAATCTCCTTTCGGTGGCGGGCAGGATTGATTTTTCTGTAAGCTGCATTACTAGCAGCGCCACCAATGTTGGCGTATCCCATTCAACATACTATCCCGTACCGCTTGAATCCGGCTGATTATCCCGAGTGGCTAAGACCGCTCCATACCGCAACGAGAGCAGCGCAAGCGTCCCTAGTGCCGTGCAAGATTTGGATGAAGGGCAAGCCTGATGCGCGCGGGTATGGGCGGCTCTGTAATGTTGGGGGCAAGAGACCAAAAGCCCATCGGGTGGCCTGGGAACAAGCCTATAGTGGACCCATACCTGCTGGGCTATGTGTTTGCCACTTCTGTGACGTGCGACTCTGTGTCGAGCCAATGCATTTATTTCTTGGAACGTCTGCGGACAATACTGCGGATAGGGTTGCGAAGGGTAGGACTGCCGAGCAATGCGGCGATAAGAACGGCTGGTACGGCAAGGGATGTTTACGGGTTGGCGAGAAAAACCCGTGTGCAAAATTAAGCTGGAACGACATTTCATGTATACGATTGTTTTCCAGTGCGGGAATGGCGCAACGCTTTTCATCTAATCGTTACAACGTCAGCGTGGCATCTGTTTCGTTGATTGTGAATGAGAAACGCTGGTGCACTAGCAACCACCCCGACTTCCACGCGTTTCAGGGGTTTCACAAAGCTCTGTTCAGCTCTTCCTTTGCTCCATAAAGCTCGGCGTCACTGATCGACTTCCCAGCTAGAAATAGTGCGATTTCCGGGGTCGCTGCGGTATAAGTTTCACCCGAATCCCATTTACAGTAGTATCCACCACCTTCGGCTGGGATCACCTCGACTTTGTAACCGTGATATTCAACGATCTGCATCTTTGATCTGAACCATTAGCCGCGACGCTTTCCCCAGTCAAAGTGACGTATCGCGCGCGTTCCAACTGCTGGAACGGGCGTTCCACTTGCTGCTAACTCGACTTTATGCCAGGGTCTAGCCCATATCGGACTTTTTTACCAGCGGCGGAAACGGGTCTAATGGGGTGGCGCTTAAATGTGGTGATGTGGTGGATCACATTTCCTTTGGCAGAGGTGTCATCTGCGACCGCTGGCGCGGCGGCGAGATTTGCGAAGTCCGTTTCGCGGACGAGGCGCGCAGTGTACACCGATGCCGTTTGTCGCTGATCGAGTCAGCTCCTGCAATCAATCCTTACGCCGCGAAAATTCCAGCCGCGCCTCAAGATGAGTACGAATTGTTGCGAACTGATATCGAGAAACACGGATTGCTGCATCCAATTGTACTCGACTCCGCTGGCCGCATTTTAGACGGGGCTAGCCGTCACCGCGCCTGCGTTTCGCTCGGGATAATTCCGCGAACTGTTTCCTTTGAAAGCATTAAGGGCGCGGCCCCTGGTCTTACCGAAGTTGCATACGTGTTCTCGGTTAATTTGGCCCGCAGAAATTTGTCCCAGAGCCAGAAAGCCGCGCTCATTTTGGAGCTTCTTCCGGCCGTGCGCAAGGAAACCGAAGCCAGGAGGCGAGCAGCGCAAGCTAAAGGTCGGGAAACGAGGTGGGGTCAGCAGTCGAATGGAGCGGTCAGCAGCGAACCGCGGAAATGGTCGCGGGGACCGACCACCAACGCGATACTAGCAAAGCGAGCTGGTGTCGGCGCGGTTACCATGAGTCAAGTGGTTGCCGTTAACGACCACCGTCCTGACCTATTGCCGCAATTGGCCAACGGATCTTTGTCAGCGGCATCGGCTATCAAACTAGTGAGGAAAAATAGGGTTGCCGCAAAAGCCGCGAATGGGAATGGAGATGCGCCGTCTCTTGAGAAAAAGACGATCCTTTGCCAATGGAGAAAAACCTGGGAAGCCTTCTTGAAACTATACCCACCGAGTTACCGTAAAGAGGTTCAGAGAATTGTGCTGGCTCACTTGACTGCACGCTAAACATTTTCGACTGTTAGCGAATGGCAAATTTCTTTAAAAGTCCACAACGGATTAATAACCCCTCGTCCAAGCCGCCTAAAGCCAATACAGGCCGTACAAAAATGGTTCATGTTGGTAAAGCAATCCATTCCGCAAAGGTTCACAAAACGGGCGGGATGCATGCGAACGAAACTCCATAGCTTGGATAGTGATGAACGGCGATGTACTAGTCTCGCACCTTGAATCCCATCGGATCGGCAACTGGTCCGTCGAAATCTCTCAGCGGATGGTCGGCCCCACGTTTCAGGCTGCTATTTTCGGCAGTAAATTTGATGATTTGGCCTTTAGGAAGTCGAGGGCCAAATTTAGAAACGATGTGGTAGTGGTCGAATCCGCTGATCTACCGAGACTGCGCAGCGCCCTACCTGGGCTAGTGCGTGATTTTGAGCGATCCTTGACGTTCTATGCTGGCGCTCTGGAAAGGCTGGGTCACCCGATGACGCCGGCTCAGGTAATGGAGCATCTAACCCAGGCTTAATGTCGGTAAGGGAATGGTTGCTTTTTCCGCAAGCAGCGGTATTAACAGCGCCACTTAATGTTGGCCTATCCCACTCAGCACACTCTTCCGTATCGACTTAATCCTAGCGATTACTTCGAGGAGTTAAGACCGCTTTGGAACGCAACGAGAGCGCATATGGGTATGATAACATCGTGTAAGATTTGGACAGCCACCAAACCGAGAGCGGACGGGTATAGCCGCCGTAGGATTGGCGGCAAGGATTTCTTCGTACACCGTTTGGCGTGGCAGGACGCTTATGGTGCGATACAGGATGGGCTTCTTGCTTGCCATTTCTGTGATACCCCATCTTGCACAAATCCGATGCAATTATTCCTTGGGACGGTTGCCGACAATAATGCGGACATGGTAGCTAAGGGCAGGCAGGCTAAGGGCGAGCGAGGCGGAATGTATGGCAGCGGGCACCTGATTGCGGGCGAGAGTAACGGGAGGCACAAGCTGACGCGAAGCGACATTCCTATGATACGGCTTCTTGCTGTTGCTGGAGAATCTCAACGCGCTATAGCGAAGCGTTTCGGGATTTGCTCCACTACCGCAGATCGTGCGGTATGCGGTAAGACTTGGCGCGAGGACGACTCTGAGCGCCGTGCGTTTCAGGAGTTTTGGGAAATCGTATTCAGCTCTTCTTAGGTCGCTGGTGCTTCGCCGCCAACTCAGCGATTGCCAGCAAAATTTGCTCTTCAACTGACATCCGCCGTTTCTTTCACGCGCGAGGATGCGCGGAGTCGTAAGCGGCCTTAAGCCGTTCCGTGGTGATGTGAGTGTAGATCTGTGTTGAGTTGATGTTCTCATGGCCGAGCAGACTCTGGACTGATCTGAGATCTGCTCCGTTATCAAGCAGGTGAGTCGCGAAGCTGTGGCGCAAACTGTGCGGACTGGATCGAACCGGGATCGAGGTTTGCCCCGCTCTTCTTTTGAGCATTAGCCAAACGCTGCGGCTGCCAATGCGCTTACGGAGTTTACTGATAAAGAGCGGGCCGGCTTCAATATGCGCAACTGCCCGGTATTGTTTGATTGCCTCGATGGCACACTCACCCAGAGGCAGGATGCGCTCTTTTTGGCCCTTGCCCATAACCCGGATCGTTTCCTCTATCAGATCTAGATCCTCGATATTTAGGGCGACCAACTCACTTAGCCGAAGTCCCGTAGCGTAAAAAAGCTCTAGAATCGCGGTATCACGAGCGTTGGCCACCCTGCGACTTGAAAACTTAAACCTAGAAGAGCGGATCGTTTCGCTTGCGCCGGTAAGCGTCGAGCGCCTCTTGGACGGCGTCCTCGTAACTTATGCCTCTCTTGCGGCAGATCATTTCGATCGCGTCCATCTCTTCGGGACTCATCTCTAGCAGGTGCTTTTCTGCCGAGTAGTCCAGGAACACGCTAAAAGCCGTTAGAATGGAAATGCATTCACCAAGGTCGTCTGGCCACAAGACGCGGGCCTCTTCGCCCTGAGCCAGAGCGGTGTCTAGCGCTTCGACCTTTTCCAGAAGCTCACCCCCCCGAGCCCGGCCCTTTCGCATATCGCTCTTGAACTGTTTGCGGACCAGCTTCTTGGCTTTTTTGGCCGCGAGTGCTCTAAACTGGAGTTGCTTGTCTTCAGGAAGGATCGACAAATCGAGTTGGATCGTATCTTCGGGGCGTGTCTTCATGGTTGCTAAAATACATCTACGATGTATACATTGAAAATGTGTTTTTTTGCAACGCATACATTTACCGTGTAGTAGTGCTTCCATGTCACCAAGGCGGACCAAGAAACTTCTTAAGGATGTCAAAGCTTGGCTCAAGGCCACTGGAACCAAGCAGATCGAGCTGGCCAGGATGCTAGGTGTTTCGCCTCAAGGCTTAACCAATATCCTCAAGGCTCGGGCCGAGCCGACCGGCGAACAGGCCCTCGCGCTGTCGGAGATAATTCATCGGTACGCTGAAAACAAAGGCGGCGGAAAATGAGTGCAGAGAGCCTAAAGGGAGCGCCGTGTCTCGACGGCAACACGCCGGGGTGTAGGTTTACCAGCCGAAACATTGGCCTCTACCGCCGAACCGGCTGAGGACGTTTCTTTTGCCGATGCCAGGCTGAATGAGCCAGGAGAACGGTCGTGCTGGCGGGCTGTCGCTCCCGCTCTACCTCTTCCTTCTTTCTCTCTTTTGCGGCTGCTCCAGCAAGCGATGGGCGATAGGGCCACTCCTCGGTCGATCAAGGCTTTCAGGGCGATTACAGGAGAGTTAAGAGCTGTTTGCTCGTTTCTTCCAGAACGGATCGGGGTCGCACCCCTGCGCCTTGCTTCCGGGCTCTTTCTCCCGCTCCCAACCGCCGAGTTGTCTCGAACGCATCCAATCAACCCTGGCAGATCGATGGTCCCGTTCGCTTTTTCGCTCTCGGTGAGGGAACGGTCAATCTAGAGTGCTCGCATCCTGCCGGATGCTCGGGACCAAGCGTAAAAGAAAAAGTAAAAAGAGAAACGGGGAAAGAGAAGGTCGAAAAAGAAAGCTCCCTCGGTACGCTGGTCGGCGCCGTTGTCAATTCTGTCAAGACCGTCGCAAAACCACAAGTTTTTCAGGGTTTCTTCCCTACGGGGCAGCCGCAAAACCATAAGTGCGTGTGCCGCAAAATGCCGCAAAACCATAAGTACCCGTGAAAACCAACCGCCGCAAAATCGCGGGTTTGCAGTGAGAATGCGGCTGATGGCTTCCAGAACTGCTCCGGGAGCTTTCTCACACTGAGTGTGATTTCAGCTCCTTCCGGCCAGCCGAAAATATTTCTGGGGCGCGATTTGACGGAATCTGTGTTGATCCTGCACGGTATCGGAGTTGCACAAACTTTTGGTAACTCCATGAGCGAAACATTGGCCTCTACCGCCGAACCGGTTGAGGACGTTCTTTTGCCGATACCAGCCTTGGCGGTGAGATGGCATTGCGGAAGGAGCGTGGCCTTGCAGCGGGCCAAAGCTCAAGGGGTGCCGCTTATCCGGTGGAACGCTCGCGTAACTTGTTGCCGGCTTTCGGATATTCTCGAAGCTGAACGAAAGGCGACGCTGTGAGCCTTGCCGAGCTTGAGGAAATACAGTTTGAGTTGGCCCAGCGTCGATTTAAGGCAAGGCGGCAAAAAGCAAAGTGTACTGTTAACCGAGCAGTAAAAGCTGGAAAGCTTAAAAGGGGGGCATGCGCGGTTTGCGGAAAGGACTACGGGAGGATAGAAGGCCATCATTACGACTATTCAAAACCGTTGGAGGTTGTTTGGCTTTGCCCACGTCATCATAGCCTCGTACATCAAAGATGGCCTAATGTGGTCTCTGGAGGGGGTGGATCGTGATACCAGCTACAATGACACCCAAACACCAACAAATCGCGTCGTACGCGCCACTGTTGGGCGAATTGGAGCCTTCCAGGGCGGAGGTGCCAAGCTATTTGCCGGTCGAAGCCCAATTCCGTCAATCTGGTTTCACGCTGACCCAGGTGAAGCGTTCTGGGGATATCGCCATTTATCGGCAGACTAAGGCAGGCCTGCCCCCGGCTTTCGAGGTTGTGACAATCCGCCGGAGAGAAGCCTCTGTCGCTTTTGGTAAAGAATTTCCGGCCGCTGAGTATTATCCCCGAAACGAAGATTGGGGCAATTATGGCTTCAGTTACAGGACGCTTGAAGAGGCGGAACGAAAGTTCAAGCAGCTAGCCAAGAAGCAGCCATGAGTGAGCAACAAGAACTACCGGTCAGCGTCGAGTTCAGAGGCTTGTTATCCGTCGAGGGTTTTATTGAGTTGGCTTCTCCTGAAAGCCTCTATTTGCTAATCACCAATGAGCTTACACCTGACGGCAAGAGAGTTATTATCGCGTCGAACCTTCCCGAGGCAATCGCTAGCAAGATGGCGATGGTGTTTGTCGAGGAAATGCAGGGAGTTGAACAAAATTTATTAAGCATGAGCACTATTAACATTAACGCCGGAGGGACGGTACCAGGACATTAGATCCTTGACTGTGATTATATAATGTCCTGGTACTGAAGTTAAGATTCGGCAATCGATTCGTGGTATAGGTCAAAAATAAGTTCCGCAAACGCGTTAGGCCAAGGGATAGAAAGCGGGGCTAACTCGATCGCTGGCGCGATTCAGCGAGCTGGCCAGGATCGATGGGCAAATCAGCTCAGTTCGCAGTTAGCCAATACCTCGACCTACGATCCGACGACTGGATCGTATAGCGGGTTTTCGCCGCGAGCCGCATTGGTTAATCCTGGGACTAACCCGATGACCGGTGCGCCTAACCAGATAGCGCGAAATGTGATGACGGCTGGCACTCCACCAATGACGGCCACTGGAGGAGAACCAGCGCTAAAAGCCAGGCTCGCCATTATGAACGCGCAACGGGAAGCGGCTGGCGGTTCTCCGCTCCAGCAAGCGCTTGATCGAATGCGACTCTCAAACACTCAATCTGAGATGTCACATCGAACTTGGGAAGAGACGACTCGGGAACAGGACAGGATGGATGCCAAGCGGCAGGCTGAGGAGGATAAGAAGCAGGCAGCCTGGGAGAAACAGAATACCGATTATCCTGAGCGGCTCAAGAAGGACGTGAATGCCGCCTATCCTGGTATGTATAATGATTTCGAGACTACCCTTAGCTCTGGTGTTGATCCAAGCACGCTACGCGGCTCGATCAATAAAGATGGTTCATGGGTTCCTGACCCGAATGGCCCGCTAATCACATCTAGCCCACCAGCGGCACCGCATCCGGGAATTTTCGGTTCACCTATTGGCGAGGATAAAGGCTCCGCTCCGAGCAAGACTATGCCATTCACTGCATTCAAGTCTTACGCCCAGCGATACAGTGATATTCAGGGTGCGCCGGGTAACCGTTATGTTCCGCCTCGACCTGACGCAAGTACGACTCCGGGTGGAGGTGGCGGAGGTGGTACTGGCGGAGCGCCGACTGGTGGCAGCAAAAGGTTTAATTCGCCAGCGGAGTTAGGATCTGCTATCAGAGCCGGGACCGTGAAGAAAGGTGATGTTGTTCAAACGCCTAACGGGCCGATGACGGTCAAGTAAAACCTATGGCGGACGAATGGTCCGATTTCGCTGCACCTGTTACCGTAGCTGAACCTCCGGTAGCAACGGCGGTAAAGGTACCCGTAAGTACGGGTTGGGATAATTACGCTATCCCTACCCCTGTCGGCCACGCGGGAACTCATCTCAATCCTGAAACCCAGGATTACATTCCGAATTTCGATCAGTACGGATTGGAGCCCGATTTCAATTCTAACGTCAAAAAATGGGCGATCGACGTTCGCAATGAACTCGGGCTTGAGCCTGTAATCACTGAAGGCTACCGAAGTCCGCAACGCTCCGACGAACTAAAGCGGCGTGGAATCATCGCCTTACCCGGCGGCCAGAGTTACCATAATTACGGTCAAGCATTCGATTACGGATTCAAGACGCCAAATGGCATCGATCTCAAGAACGAGAAGGCGTACGCGGCGGCGGAAAGGATCAGCCATCGATACGGAATAACGGGGATCAGTAATGAGAGCGGCCATTTGCAAAATAGCGGTTTCAGCGTTGCCGGGGCCAAATCCTATGCTCCAAAAGTTACAGGTGAAGCGCCAGCAGGCGAGTCATGGGGTGATTACGCTAATCCTGTTACTTCGGGGACGAAGCCGGAGTCTGGCTGGAAAAGCGGCATTGGAAGCGAGTTTGGCGAAGTGGATAACCCGGCCTACGGCGGCTACACTGAACCGAATTGGAACCGTGGAAGTGGCGGCGCGAACCTGGCCGGCTGGAATACTGATGGAGTGGCTTTACCAGATGTTCCGCTCGGTACACGTGTTGAAGTTAGGAATGATGCGACCGGAGCGACAACGATAGAGACGGTAAAAGATCATGGGCCGGGACAAGGTACCGGGGCAAATATAGATCTGCTGGGTGGGGTAATATCCAAACTCGGCTTGCCGCACAACTACAAAGGACCGATTTCCTACCGTGTTGTCGGAGGTACGCAGGCACCTAGTGAAGAAGATTGGAGCAAGTACGCAACGTCTGTTGTGCCCAGGGCCGAATTAGCGCACCGGAACGTAGAAACAGCACTACCCGCCGGAGCCGAAGCCGAATCCTACGGGGCAAGTGCCGCAACTACGCCGGCGCCCGCGCCAGATCTGAACGCGCCGCCACCCGGTTATTCGCAGACTCAGATCCCGGTTGAACGCGCTACTCCAGTCGATACCACCAAGATGTTGCCTGCGCTGCCGCTTAATGTTCGAAGGGCGCAACCCGTGGACGTTCAAACTGTGTTGCCTGTTGGTGCCGACCAGGAAGACTACAGCACGACCGGCTCAATGATTCGCCCGACACCGCTTGGCTCCGAACCGCACGAAGCTAATGATCCGTTCGAGCTGCAGATCAAGGAAACTCAAGTCAATCCCGATCTGACTGACTCACAGAAAGCGTGGATGATTCAAAGCCTGCGGGCTCAGCAGGCAAAATCTGAACCGCATGTTGAGCGAGCTTTGCCGGTGAATCAGGAAGTGCCCGGCATGTACGATAAATACACCGAAGGCTATGACCTAAGTTCGGGGTTATCCGGTCCTGGGCCAAAGGTCGAAAGAGCGTTTCCCGTCGAGCAACCCGGTCAAGCGCCGAAACCCACTTCTATTCATGGGTTAGGTGGATTCATTGATCAAACTTGGAAAGACCTTGCTTCTACTTGGTCCAATTGGCACGCGGGTGCGAAGCAAGAGCAAGGCTTAGCGCCGGAAGTTAACGACCCGTACGAACAAGCTATCCGCGAGTTGCAAACCAACCCGGACATGACTGAGGCGCAGAAACAGGACGCGACGCTTAAAATTCGTTCGCAGCAGATGGCGGCTAGAACTGCCAATATCGCGGAAACGATTCCAGCTACGAGTGAAGCTAAAAGAGTCGCAGCGAAAATAGACCAAGAATATGCTAAAACATTCCCCGGCCGCCTGGCTAGTGGCGTGGCCGGCGGTTTAGCTTACGTCCCGAGCTTGGCGGCGGGTCCGATGGCTCCATTTTTGGCGGCGACGCAAGCGACCGCAGGCGCATTCCGGGAGCAACTCGATCAAGGAATAGCTCGTTCACACGACACTCACCCGGAGTGGACTGATGAGCAAAGATTAATGGCTGCTCTCAGCGCAGCAACTGAAGGAGCTAAGGGAGCAGGCGAAAGCGCGTTGGTCTTAGGGTTTATTAACGTTCCTGTCGCTGGTCCTTTGATTTCGCGAATTGTGCAGAAGATCGGCATTGGCGCGGGCTCGATGGAGATAGCTAATGTGCTTGCCACTGTGCAGCGCAATATGGCGCTCAAACGAACTATCGATCCTAGCCAGGATATTTTGGAGGGACTTCGTGATTTAAATGGCCATCTTGAAAATCTGATAGCCGGAGGAGTTTACGCTGTGCCGCACGCGGCTGGCGAAATCGGTCGCGGCAGGGTTCCTGCAACGCCCCAGGAGCCGATTGAGTCCCGCCCCGCTGTAGTACCACCCGAACTGTCCAAAACGCCGCCAGAGGCGCAGCCTGGAACGCCAACGGAGCAACCGCGAGCTGCTGTAGTCGAGGAAAACGGGAAAGCTACGACTGCCAGCACAGAAAACGCCGTGCCAGCAGCCGTACGTCAGGTTGAAACGCAACCTGAACCTAGCGCACCTGTCCCAGAAAAGCCATTACTGGATGTACAGCCACAAGAGGAAACCGAACACTGGGTTTCTGCGATTGCGAACCGATACGCGCAAGAGAGGTCCGCTTCAGGAGAAATCGGAGAGATAGCGCCGGGTCAAGGCTATTCCAGGACAGATTTACGCGAGCGCGGATTGCAAATGTCGCCGGAAGAGATCAACCAGCATGTATCGGATTTGATGCATGACACCGGCGATGCCAAGCTACAGGCAGCAGCGATCACAGCGGAAGAGGCGAGGCTTAGCCAGAGATCAAGCCAACTCTCGCACGTCGCTGAATCCAATCCGGGCCAGCCCCAAGCACAAATGGACGCTGAGAACGCGTTTAAGGATTTAACGGATTTCCATAACGGCCCGGTTGCTAAGCTTAAAAACAACTGGCACGCTCAAGGGATGACGCTACAGGGCGAGGTTCCTGTCGATCTGAGCACCTTTAACGGGCTGCGCGAAGCGTGGCTCAAGGATGTAGGAAAACCCACTACTCCAGATGTAGAGGCAAACATGAGGAGAACCGCTCGCCAAGTCAGAGATGCGGTTGGAGCGGAAAACGGGGCGATGGACAATCTTGGAAAGCGAATAGAGGAAACTACTCGCACCCAGAAAATGCTGTCGGCCGATGAAGTTCGAAACAACATATTGGTGCGTATGGGTGTAGACCCGTGTTTGTAATTTATGGTGAAGGAGGAGACCCTTGGCATGTTATAGCGGACCCAACCCAGTAACAGATAAGGAGCGCATGACCATTTGGGCATGGGCCAAAGCGAATGGAATCGATCGAGGTCTCCCGATAGAAAAGGTTGGCGATGCGATCAACAAACAATTTTTCGCCGGACACGCTAAACCAGAATGGATCTCAGACATTTTATCAGGTCGGAAAACTCCATTTAAATCGGTTGCTGACGCCGCTTGGAGAACACAGTACAACCGGCGAGCCATCGTTCAGCAGGCAGCCAACCTGTCTAAACTCCAGAGCATGGGACCAGTTGGTAAAACGCTGCGAGCGCTGTGGACCTTTCCAAGGAGTGTAGCGGTTTTTGGACACGGGTTTGTCTTTCCAATTACTCATGCCGGGGACCTAGCGATGCGTCCGCAAAGCTGGGGTCACTTTATAACCGGAGTTTTTAACACGTACCGAGGAGCGTTCTCTAAGGCTTATACCGGGAGAATTCTCGACTACATGCAGAGACAACCGCTTTTCACCACAGCTCTCAGAAGCGGTCTAGACGTAGGCGCAAAGTCGCATCCGTCCGGGCTGATCAGCCGATATTACAACGGCCCAGCAAAACGAGCCTGGGACATGCTTACCGTGATGCGGTACGAACTCTGGAACGGCCAGATGCAAAAATTTATTACGCCTGAAATGAGTCACGAGGAGGTACTTGATGTTGGGAAACACCTCGCCGACTGGGCTAATCACGCTACGGGATCAGGTAAGGGACCAATCGCGAACGTCGGGGGTATACTCTTCGGTCCTAAGCTCACTCAATCCAAGATTAGCCGCCTAACGGTTGATCCGCTCGAAACAGTCAAAACATTCGCCAACTGGAAAAGCGCCTCAGCCGGAGAGAAGGCGGTAGCCTGGACTCGGCTAAGTGGCGCGACTCAGTACCTGGTCACGGGTGTAGGTTTCCTAGCCGTTAATCAAGGATTACTCCAGGCGCTAGGGGTCAATCAAAACGTCAACTTCACCGATCCAACCAAAGGGGATTGGATGTCGTTTAAGGCCGGAGGCCTCGAAGGTTACGTACCGGGACTGCACACAGAGATTAGGACCGTTGGCAAAATTCTTGCTACGGCATTCATGAGTTCAAAGGATCTTCACGGTGAGACTCGCTTCGCTAAGACTGCCGATATCGTTGGCCAGTACGCATTAGCCAAGGTTAGTCCCCCGATTCAACGCACATTAGAAGTCGTACACGGACAGAATTGGATGGGAAGGCCAGTGCCATGGAGCAGTGATCAGGGAACCAAAAGCAGACCAAGACTAAGTTGGGGAGAGTATGCCGCAAACATTGGTCCTATCCCTTTAGAGGGCCCGATCGCGTACGTCTACGACAAACTCAAGAAAGGCGGGGCCAGCGCAATGGATGCTTTGGCCGTAACTAAGGGGTTAATCATTGCGGGATTAGGTGCCACGGGCGTCCATGTCCAGGAAGAGCCAGCTAAAAAGCCGAAACATTAACCATGCCGTCAGAGCCGCCACAACCACAGGGTCAACGCCAGCGTCCGCCAGAAACCACGCCATGGCACCGAGGGATCGGCAAGGCCGGAGTCACCACGATGACGTCGTGCTTTCTTCTCATTCCGAGTCGATCAGAGGAGGTGAATCTGTCGGGACATTGGTACGCGGACTAAGTATAATCCAAGCGCACCATCCGAGCACGATTACGACGATCGTGATCATCATCGGAATCGCGTGCCAATGGACCCTAGGTCCCATGAGATAAACGACCTGCTGCGACTTGAGCGCAGCTAGCAGGGCGGGATCCTGCATGAGTGCAGCGTGCCGGTCTCGCCGAATCAGATTGATCGCGGCTTTACGTTGGCGTTGCAGTAGTTGCAGGTGTCGATATCTCCAATAATCGCTTCCTACGATCAACCACCCGCCGCTCCGTTTATCTGTCGCCGCACGCCGTCGTTCTTCCCTTTGCTCGACTTCATACAGGCTGACAAAATGATGGAAAAGTCGACTTCGCTGGTGTCGGCTTAGTCTACCAAGGCGGAGTTCGAATGGATTATTGGTACTTATTGTGGAGCGTGCCTTTCCAGCCAGGAACCCCAGGTGATTAATAGTGCGAAAGGTTTGGCGCTCATTTTTCCAACTCCCGTTCCGTCCGGCGAAACTCCCAAGGTGCGACCGGGTTTAAGTAGGACGCGTTCCAAGGTTTTACGTGCAACACCGCGACATTCCGCCATCAAACGCAACGACCAATTCAGCTGGTTAGCGTAAACATGAAGCCAGTCCACTTCTTCCTGGGCCCATTTCACGTTTCTGCGCGTGTTTTGCCCTTGCTGCTTCCGCGTGGCCCACTCGCAATTTTTACGGTTGTAGTGATTATCGTTATCGATTCTGTTAATCGTAGCGCCGGGAAACCATGTCGCCTCCATGTCTCGCCAAAAGATTCTGAAACCTATGTCCCATTGAGCGCAGACCTGGATTGGAATTTCACGCCCACCGTAATCCTTGAAATCCTTATTTTCCGGGTTGAAGCAGCGATCCTTCATGGCAATCCAAGATTTGTAAATGCATTTCTGTTTCTGCGTTTGCGCGGAGCCTCTCGCTCCGTGAGTTTCCTTTAGTTTTCCTGCTCGTTCAGCCTTAAGACATCCGCAACTTTTGATGCTGCCGCTTGTTAAGTTGTGGCCTTGTATTCTGATGGTTTTCCCATTACAAGAGCACCGACAAAGGTAGTAGCGATAGGCTCGACCGGACGCTGATCTTTGAATGGTCCCGTCGTCGAGTACGTCCAGCCGTCCAAACGTCTGATTAATTAGATGTAGGCGTTTGCTCATTTATGGAACCGTAATCTGATCTTTCGATAGCATTCTGATCTCTGCAACTGCGTGATAGATGTTGATTCGACCATGTATCCGAACGGTTTTTCCCTTCAGCCCGTTCAGCCAAGATTCGTCGCCGATTGCGCTCAAATTCTGCACAAAGCCAGTGAATATTGGGTTTGGGTACGCCTTATCGAGATTGATGAAGGCGACGCCTTTCGGAGTGGCGTGCACACTAGCGACGATGCCCTCAACGATAACTTCCTGGCCAGCGTACTTGGCGGCGTCCGATGGTTTTATGGTGTCGATTGCCAGCGTTGCCGGAGGCATTGAAAAGAGCACGGCGAGAATTAGAAAAAGGAGCGTTTTCATTGGTGATGGGGTTTGTGATGAGGGGTCGGAGTCGGAGAAGCGGCAAGATCCGAATCCGTTGGGGATGGTGATACTGAGGGAATCGGACTGGGAGACGCGAAACCTTTAACTGCATTTTCAAGATCGTTCCAAGCATTGGAGATGTCGTGCGTTGCGGCGCGATATTTGAGCGCAGTTCTTTTATGCGCCGCTCCTGGGAACAATTGCATTTGATCGGCTTCATCCGCTCGTTCGCGTGGTTTCAGGGTGCGGACCATTTCGTTGTACGCTTGATCCAGTTCTGTTTGTGTCATCGAATCGACCCTATCGTAATATTTCTGCGTTGGGCCCTGTGCTCCCTGAATGAAACACCATACGATGAAACCAGCTATCGCGAGGACGACCAGTGACAAACATCCACAACTCTTTTTCATTCCGCTCTCTCCAGCTTCTGACAGATAATAATGCACCGCTCCGGTTCTGGCTTAGCCAGGAAACCCCAACCCTTCGGCGGTTTATCAGTTTCATTCCAGCCGGTGAAACCAAACAAATCCGCAATCGTAAAGGCGACGATTGGCATTGGATAATTTGCTTTCGTGCTGATCGAGATGTGCCGCCAGAGGTCTTTACCCCAGATCGTGATCGAGTAGACCACACGGCAACTGGCGAGCTGAATCACGTAGCGAGGGTCATCGCCTGGGCATGGTTCCGTGCCATCGCTTTCGCGTGAGGGCGCATAGTAATTTTCCGGCAACTCAGCGAGATTGCGCAAGTTGCGGATCTGGTTGGTTACCTCATCATCAATTATTAAAAGACTCATAAAACGCTCATAACCGTGCCAGGATTCTTTTCGATCTGAGGACCGGAACCTTGGTCGCTAAGTAAACGTTAAGGGAATGGACGCCGAACTCGCCGAAATCTACGTCTATCACGTCATTAGCGGAGACATCGAACGCGCGCGCATGAGGCCAGGGTCGATCCGTGGTTGCTTTGATGATGTTGTGCCCACGGATCTCACAGCGGCCGCGACCATCCACTGGCCCCCGGCAAATAAAACACGCCTTCCATGATCCCCAAATTCTAAGGACGGTGCCAGTGCCGTATTGTTTATGGGTCACTTTGGTTCCTGGTTTCATTCTTTAAACAGCGGAGCAGCTTGCTCGATGAAGATTTTGACAATTTCCCTACGTCGGCACGGTTGAAAATCGCCAGCCGACTTCCACCCGTTTTGCCGATGGGATTTCTTGTACCTTACGGTTGAACCCGAGGCGAAGAGCGGAAGATTCCCGGTGCAATGATAATCGGGGTTAGGAATAGGAGCGCCATCCGAATACCAGCGGGTGTGAGGCAGGTAAATGACAACCGGAGCCACCTGAAGGTAAGCGTAAACATCATTAGCTTGGTCCAGCGTTGTATCCATCAAATACTCGTTTTCGATCAGTGACACGAGGTGTCCTAGCCAACAACCTGGACTGGCCGCTGGCATTCGTGTGCCGTCGCCCTCCGAACCGAGGATGCAACCAGTCTGCTTGTTATTCGTAGGGAACACTGCGGCCTCTACCCGCAGTGGAACAGCCTTGAACCCGAAATGCGAAAGCACCTCGCAGACAACGCCGGTCGAAAAAATACACGAGTCCAATGACTGGTAGTGAGCAAGAATCAATCTGTTGGCGAGCATGCAAAACTTAGTCAGTTCACGAATTGCTGTCATTTGTTTCTTTTAAGTTCCCGCGCTTTTTCCATGTCTTGCGCGGCCTGAGAACGATTGCCAATGGCACTGTAAACCTTACTGCGACCTGCATAGGAAAACTCGCCATCGGGACAAAGGCTGATCGCTTCTGTATAGTCCCGAATAGCATTGCCGTAATGTTTCAGATGGCGTTGAGCGTCGCCACGGAGCGCATAAGCGCGAGCCAAAAAGAGTTGGTGCGTCCGCAGTGTTTCTGAAAGCGGTGTCCCGATTGAGTTCCAGTCTTGCCACTCCTTGTTCTCTAACTGGATTAAATTATCAAATCCCCTAACCGCGTTTTCATAATTTCCGTCCTTCCACTGCCGAAAGGCATAACTACCTGTCAGGTCGTCTGCCGTATTTTGTGGCGGCGTCGCTGTGACAACTGGACCAGGCTTCGGCGTTGGCGTCGCTATGGCAACCGGTGGCGAACTCGGCGCGGCGTTCTCAGCTTTAGCAACCGCGGTCTGAACTGCTTCCGAAGAGATAGCAAAGTTGAGCGATTGTCCTTCCCTGAGTATCGATGTGGCAATCCCGATCACTTGGCCGCTTTCGCAATCGAGAATGGGTGATCCGCTGCTGCCATGGCTGATCGCCGTACTGATCTGGATTATCGTGCGGTTGTCCCTGAAGGCCGACACGATGCCCTCGCTGACGGTTCCTTCCAGGCCCTCGGGGTTGCCAATCGCTAGGATATGCTCACCTTCAACCAAAGAAGATGTTGAGCCGAGGGTGAGGTAAGGAAGGTTCGCTGCGTCAAATTGAAGCTCGGCAACATCGCTCTCCGGCGAAGCCGCTACGATCCTCTTCAAGTGGTAGGTTTTCTTTTGATAGTCGCGGGCCAGTATCGAAGTCGCGCCGGTAATGACGTGATAATTTGTGAGCAGCGTTCCATCCGGGCTGATGAAAAACCCGGTCCCAGTAGCTACTAGCTGGCCAGTCTGGTCGAAGACACCGATCTCGACTACGGCTGGCCGCGCTTTCTGTACAAGAACACGAATATCCGGGCTGGCGAACGCGGACCCAGCCAAGAACAGCGCAGCGACTAACAGTGATAGTTTCATTCTTACCGCCAAGGTGCGGGCCTGCCTTCGTTTTATTAGCTTCAGCCAAGCGATGTTTATACTTTCGACACCGTGACCGAAGCGGATATTAAAAATCCCCTGGCCGTTAACCTCTACGGGACGCTGATCCGGTTCTTTAGAGATCCACGCGCCCCACTCGCCCAATACAATGCCTCTCCCGTATCGCGGATGTTCGACGATTGACCCGGTGGGTAGTTTCCTGGACTCTGTGTAGCTCTTTCTCATTCTGTGTCGAAATCATCCCATATGATGGTGCCTCGGAACTGGGTTCCATGGTGCAAGCGCCCGTAGGGATCGGTAGCGTACCAGCGTTGTTGGCCATGGACGTTTAAACCAGGGGAAATCCAGTATGTTCCCCGGCTTGTGAAGATCATTTCGTAGTCGGCCAAGGCAGTAGTGGCGCAGAGTAGCGCGGTTAGTATCGATAACAGTAATTTCATATTCGTTCTTTCAGTTTTAGCTCATTGCCGCGTACCCCCAAAGGAGGGAGCACGCGGAGTACGAACCCAAACCAAACCGGACCATAACGGACCGAACCTGACCAAACCGAACCAGGCCTTACCGAACCAAATTACTGCTCACTTTCTTGTTTGCCGCTTTGCGAGCGGCCATAACAGCTCGCTTTCTTGTTAAAAATGATTTACCGCCGAGCGATCCGTTCATCGAGTAAGACCAGCAAAAGACGCCCATCCGATACACGATGAGAGAGTGACCGTCTTCGCTAAAGACAATCGATTGAGCCTTCATGGCGTCTCCCTTTCTCTCTGTTGTGAGCTTTGGTGACTGTTCCCACCGAAGATCCGGCGTCTATCTTCCGGGCTGGCCATTCTCACAACCCATCGCGCACACTCAAAGTTGCGGCCCTGTTCGTAGCCTTCCTGGTAGCCGAAATGCGCTCCAGCCTTGAAGCCAACCCAAAACGTGATTCCCGCGATTGCGACGAAGCCTGCGAGGATCAGGATGGCAGTCATGGCGACTCCTCCGGCTGCAAATCGTTGAGCTGGCGTTCCGCTGTCTGGAGCGCCCCCACGATTTTTGTGTAGGCCGCGCGATCCTCGAATGGAACAAGGTGCATTACTTCAGTAAGAATGCATCCGCTGTCGCGGCAATGATGCTGCGCACGCCTACGGGCAATTTCAAGCTTAACGCTGGCGTTTAGGGGCGGGGAGAACGGTGGTGACTTTTTCATTGGAGTTGATTCCGTAAGTGCGGGATGTATCTTATGGATAATATCTTATGGATAATACCCAATGGCTAACAATGCAACCAATTTAATGGACCAGCCAAAGCGGATTAGGCATCATCACCGTGAAATGTCGCAACGCGTGAGAGCCCTGCTAGCTGAGGCAGAACATTGGTGTGCTCAAGAGCGAGGACGCCGAGCGCAACTAGCCGCCTATCTCGATATTTGGCCCTCGTCTGTTAGCGCATGGTTTCGTGAATGCAAAAAACCTCGTCCGGCCAAACAACCGACAGGCGAACAGGTCTTGGCGATACAAGAGTTTCTAGCGCAACAGAAACGGGAATAATGCCAGCGACCACCGAATTAAATAGCTTGGGAGTGGCTTAGGACGAATGCCCGGAACTGTCTTAATCACGCTTCGAGAATGGGATTTCTTGTTCGTCAGAATTGTCAGCGATTGGATCAACCTGGATAACGGCCTTAAACTGCAAGCATTCTTGAGGAAGCAGCGCAGACCGTAAAAACCGGAAGGCCGAGTGAATGCCAAAATAACAGGCGATGACATCAGGGAGTGGCGAGCGAGGAAGGCACTTACTCAAGCAATAGCAGCTAAGAGGCTTGGCGTAGCCGAGAACACGCTAATGGACCGGGAGCGTGGGAAGCGTGCCATAGTGGTAACACGAGGAGTCACCGAGGCGCAGCTTCGGCGGGTCGTTCAGACAGTATTCCACACCTGATCACGAGGTCTTCGTCCGTGAAAGAAAGACTAAAAACCGTTGAGTACAAAAAGATGACCGAGGAAGAGCAAGCGTTTTGGGACTGGTGGCGAGAGATCGGCGGCACGCAACTGGATATAACCCCGATGGACCTTTGGCTTGCCGGAGTTAAATGGGAGCGCGAGCGGCTGAAGAGCTTCCACGACACGCCGGAAGTGTGAACCAATCTAGCCGCGAGCCGGAGCAGTGGGCCGCAACTTCGTTAGAAACAAGGAACCGCTAGGAATAGCTCCGATTTCTGCCGTTCGCAGGAGCCAACCGAACCTACAACACTACTTCGGCCTGGGCGTTGGCGTTGCATCTTTCTGGTTCAAAGCACCAGCATCGGCCTTTGGGGTTGCACTGGGCGTCGGTGAGGGCAAGGCCACGCCTGTTTGCTCTTGGGGTATCATATTCGACGTTGTGGGCGTTTCCACCACTCCGAAAGTATTTTTGATGGGACTTCTGCTAAGAAATCTCGTGAGGGTCCAGAAGGTCCTGAAGCCTCCCGGGAGGTGGGCTTCCGACATCCCTGAAGCGGCGTCCTCCTGGACCACCTGAATGATAACCCCTCGGATGAGATAGTAGGCCCGGAGATTTTGGACCATTTCGAGCTCCGCCCGATCGGTGCGGTGTCTAGTGATCTCCCGCAGGTCATCTTTCGACGGACACGCATAAGGGCCGTCAACGATCACCCAGCGGTACCCTTGTGCCGCGAGATCCTTGTAGGGGTCTGCTGATGCCGTGGAACCCAGCCCAACAGCGGCAGCGGCCAAGACTATGGTTGGTATTCTCATAAATCATCTTCTGGCTTGCGCATGGCTTACTGCATCACCACAACTTTGAGGAAAAGCCATTGCCTGACTCCGCTGTGCGGGCCAGTAACTCGTCGCAGTAACAAATTTCAATTGGACCTTAGTCCAACAAGTAACTCATTGCGAGGCGGTGATGGCGACCGCGGGATTTGTGAGTAATGGAAAACCAAACATATCACGGAAAGTAGCTTCTTCTCGCAACTCCCTTTTGGCGGAGAAAGATGAAAAGGCAAACGTACCCGGCAGCATTATTCAACGACGAGCACGACACCTCGGCGGTCCTTACATCGGAGACGTGCCAAACGTCTACCCAGGACCGCCCTAGGCAGTGCTGTTGCCCGATGCCGCTCACACTTTCCCAAACCAGGGCCCAACCAGTTGGATCGACCAAAATACTCCCGAAAGCGGCACATGAAACGAGGAAAAGCACGGAGGGATAAATATTCAGTAAGAATATATATATGCAATTTTGCGCCAAAAAACGAAAAAGGGCACCGGGCACCATCACAAAAGCCGCCCTAGGCCAATCCTGGAGCGTTGGTTTCGTAATCTCGTGAATGCCTGGTCGCGCTTCTATGTCAATACACTGCGGATCCGATGGTCCCCATTAAGACTTTGAGGCTCGACCCCTCCTCACAATGAAAGATTTCCAAGACTGGCCGTGGTGGTTGCAGACGCTTGTTTACTTCCCGCTCGCCCTGGCATTCTACTTGGCTTTCAGCACACTGATGGAGGCGTGGCACCACGGTTTTAGTCAGTACGCACAAGAATGGGATGCTTGGCGGATGACGGATCAGTAAATTCCCTTGCGGGTTGATATGACCTCGCATTTAAGCAGCGCCAATAGCAACGAGCTTCGTCTGTATTTCTGGAGCAATACTCCAATACTTCGCGGCAACTTCTGGCTTCACTAACTCCCGATAGTGCTTGAAAAGTAGATCCTGGCTTGTGTGCCCCAATTCGAGCGCCAGCTTGGCCGCGTCCTGGAAGTGAGCAAGGTGATAGCTGGCGAAGCTGTGGCGAAGCGCGTTGACCGGCCACGAAATGAATCCGGCGGACCTTCGGTCAGTTTCCAGCTTCACCGGCAAGTTTCTCGGACAAATATTGCCCAGCCGGCCGATATAAGGCTCAAGCCAAGCCGCAAGATTGTCTTGGATCTGAACAAAACGGCGGCTGGCGGTCTTTGCCTTCAACGCCGGGACTTCAATCAGGGCGGAAGCTCTCCACTCCTTTTCCGCTTTAGCAATCGCTGCTTTATCGCCACTTACTCGCGCCTGTGTGAATGACCTGTACTTCACCAAATCGAAATGGATGTCTTTCCATTCCAGGCGTTCGATCTCCGCCCGGCGCAGACCAGCAAATGCGCCCAGGAGATGATAGGGAAGGGTTTCCTCGCTTGAGGCTTCGAGCAGCCTGGAGAGCTGTTCCGGCGTGAGTATTTCGATAGTTCCACCGCCTGATTTTACTTTCCGAACCTCTTCTATCGGGTTGGATTCGCACCAACCGCGCCCGATGGCGTAACCGAATAGCACAGACAATCTGCCGCGCATAGTGTTGCGAGATAACGGGCTCCACTGGAACGAGCGCAGCCAAACGTCGATCTCTCCGGCGCTGATACTGGCAATCTTGCGCTCACCAAAGCTGCTGGCGAAGCGGTTAAGCCGGACACGCAAATCTACCAGATACCGGCGGCGCAAATTGTCGTGTTTCCTGGCCGCGAGAAACTCTGAGACGGCTGTTTCGACCGATACCGATTCAGCCACGAGACGGTTGCGGTCGGCGTAGAACTTCGCAGCCGTCACGATGGATACTCCAAGGGGTTCAAGTATCGACGCAGCTTCGATAGCTTCGGAACGCAACCTGGTGGACATCAAGAACGACTCGGTACCGAAGTTCTTCGCACTAATGCGAGCTTGTTCTGCGCGAACCTCAGCCTCCTCCAACTTCCTGAAGGTTCGTCGTTGCCGGACTCTGGTCTGGTGCCCATCCGCGCGGGTTTCGATCTTCGACGGGAGATTGACCTGCCAGTAAAGCTCACCGTTGACTCGGGTTTTGCGGGGCGCGAATCGATCTTTGATCCTCTTTTTCGCTTTACGCACTGTGGCGCAACGATACGAAAGGAGTCACAAAATGTCAAGTTTATGCCAAGTCCAAAACGCCCTCTATAGGAGAAAAAGACGAAAATGTCAGCTTTGATAAAGCGTCGATTTAGGATGTGACCTGACTTGGAACGCGCGATCGCTTCCATCCGCTCAGATAGATCGACACACACCAATTCGCCACATTGATCGAGGTGGCAGGAGAGATTGCCGGTTCCGGAGCCGAGCTCAAGGACTCTGGAAGACGAGTCGATGCGCGCTTCGCTTATCACCCAGGCGAGGACATCGTGATACGCGGCTCGGATCGGATCTTTTTCGTTCCGTACGTCGGCATCGTAGTCGTTCGCGTCATCATCGTGATTGAAAACTGGCTCGTGGACACTTCGCATACTGAATGTCTGACCGGTTGGAATTCAGGATCGGGCAATATCTTCGTGGGGATGGAAGAGATCATGAAGGGTTTTAGGGGGCCACTCACAGTCAAATATTGGACCAATACCGCCCATGGAGAACACTACAACAATTCCAGCGGAGTAAAATCCCTCGCCGTGCCGATTGCGTCATCGTCCCCCATTTGCAAAGATTGAAAACCTGATAATTATGCCTTCCATGCCGCCACCTGATTCATCGGGTACTCGTGAGCCAAAGGAAATCAAACAGATCGCTACCCTTGGCAGTGGGGAAATTGTTGCCCTCTGCAGTGACAGCACAGTTTGGATTTATGCGGGGAGTGGCTGGCAAAAATTGCCAGATCTGCCAAACGACGATGGATGCTGAGATCAATCGCTGGCCGAAGCGTTCCGATCGATTGAGAAATCATGATCAACGAACTCAGGAGGAGTTACGGTATGCGCCCGGCTGTCCACGTCATTTTGATTTCCATCGCCGCAACGCTCTGTTCCGCTGACGAAGCAAGTCCGACCGCTCCGCTCAAAAGCGAAATACCACCGGTTTTCACGGCTAACACGGAGAGTTTTGATTATGTCCGGCGCACCGAGATGATTCCGATGCACGACGGGGTCAAACTCTACACGGTTATTCTGATTCCGCGGGGCGCGCGGTGCTCTCCGATCCTCCTCACTCGAACCCCCTATGACGCAACTCCAGCTTCGTGGAATTGCCGGTGGTGAAGACCAGATAGGGCCCGACGGCGTATCCGACGTCGCCCCATCGTCTGAAACTCCGGAAGCTTCGTCGGACAGGTCGGCGTATCGGCGGGGTAGATGCCATGGTGCTTGTCAGGCTGCCGATTAGCAGCAACCTGACAAGATGAAAAAAAACACCATAGGAACGGCACTCAGCGTCGGTGCAGAAGAACTAAAGAATCAAAAGGCGGGGAAAGCAA
>Ga0209647_1000522_pt1 | contig 36310 bp, 39 predicted proteins | sample GraSoi_2013_60cm_FD_185827 | JGI IMG/M metagenome (GOLD analysis project Ga0209647, IMG submission 185827) | Grasslands soil microbial communities from the Angelo Coastal Reserve, California, USA - Sample 9_17_2013_60cm (SPAdes) (version 2) | ecosystem: Environmental > Terrestrial > Soil >... | reverse complement strand
GCGTCGAGTTCGTGCTGGACCAGGCGAGCGGAAAATATCTCGCCGAGTTGTACAGCCCCGAGAATCAGCAGGAGCTGGTGGTACGCACCGAAGCGCTTTATGCATCGCAGGCCGCGGCGGTGCTCGGTCTGGTGCAGCTCTTCAAGGACGCGATCCTGCAATTCCCGAGGCCGGGTGAGGCGCCGGCGAAAGTCGTCGGCAAGAAGCCGAAGCGGCGCAAGCCGGCAAAGGTCAGGAAGGCGAAGAAAGCCAAGAAGAAGGCCGCGAAGCGGCGCAAGCACTACTAACGCTGGCTGAGCTGCGCGGCCGCCCAGCGCAGGTCGACATTCCCACCTGACAGCACCACGCCCACGCGCCCTTTGGCATTCACCTTCTTGTTCAACAGGGCCGCAAACGCGAGCGCGCCAGTGGGCTCGACCACGATCTTCATGCGCTCCCAGAGCCAGAACATCGCCGGTAAAAGCTCCTCGTCGGTCACCGTCGCCATCTCGTTCACGTAGCGCTGCACCAGCGGAAACGTCACGCTGCCCGGCGCCGTGGTGCGTGCACCGTCGGCAATCGTGTCTGGCACCGGGATGGTGACGATCTTGCCGGTGCGTAACGATTGCGTGACATCGTCGCCCGCCGCCGGTTCCACGCCTACGATATGGCACTGCGGCGCCAGATGGCGCGCGGCCACTGCGCAGCCGGAGAGCAGGCCAGCACCGCCGCAGGGTACGACCAGCATGTCGAGCGCGCCCGCGTCCTCGATCAGCTCCTTCGCCGCGGTGCCTTGCCCAGCGATGATGTGCGGATGGTTGAACGGCGGGATCGTCACCATGCCGCGCTCTTTCGCCAGCCGAGTGGCCACCGTCTCGCGGTCTTCATCCTTGCGGTACATGACCACCTCGGCCCCATAGCCGCGCGTCGCCTCGAGCTTCACCTTCGGTGCGTTCTCGGGCATGACGATCAGCGTCTTGATGCCCAGCAGCTTCCCCGCGAGCGCGATCGCCTGAGCGTGATTGCCCGACGAGAAGGCGAGTACGCCGCGCTTTCGCTCCTCGGGCCCGAGCTGCGACAGCGCGTTATACGCGCCGCGGAACTTGAAGGCACCCATGCGCTGCAGGTTCTCGCACTTGAAGAAAAGCTCGGCGCCGACCAGCGCATCCGCCGTCGTGGACGTAAGGACCGGCGTGCGCCTTGCCACGCCTTTGATGCGCTGGTGCGCGCTCGCTATGTCGTCGTACGTGACCATTGGCTCATCACCTCGTCGCCCCATTCCTGCAGAAAGTGGCCGCCTTCGGCGATCACCACCGGCTCCGGGCAGCCGCGGATCCAGGTGCGCAGCAGGTTCATCACCGGCGGCCCGAGCACCGGGTCCTTCGCGCCGACCGCCATGAACGTCTCGCCGCGCCACGAGTGCTGCAGCCAGTCGCGCGCTTTCCTGGAGATGGCTGCGCCCGGATCGTCGTATTTTTCGGGCACCAGCTGCGGAAAGCGCCGCACACCGGCTTTGCTCGCGAGATCCGGATACGGCGCGTCATAGGCAGCCGCTTCGGCCGCGCTGAGTTGCGGGCAGGCTCGCGCCATCAGCTTGCCGCACGCCAGGTCCGGGTTCTTCGCCACGTAGGCTCGCCATGCCACAAAGCCTTCGCCGAGCGGCACGTCGCCGGTCGCGAGCGTGGTGTTCATGACGAACAGGCCCTCGATCGCGGGCACTTCCATCGGCAGCGTAAGGCCGAGCAGCCCGCCCCAGTCCTGGACCACCAGCGTGATGCGCTTCAGGCCCAGTTTTTCGATGAACGCCAGCAGGAACTGCCGATGGAAGTCGAAGGTGTAGAGCGCCTCGTCCGGCGGCTTGTCGGAGAGCCCGAAGCCGACGAAATCGGGCGCAACCACGCGCGCCCCGCTCGCGACGAAGTGCGGAATCATGCGCCGATAGAGATAGCTCCAGGTCGGCTCGCCGTGCAGGCAGAGATAGGTTTTGTCTGCGCTGCCCTCATCGATGTAATGCACGCGGTAATCGCGCCACTGGATGAAGCGCGGCGTATAGCCGAAGCCGGGGAAGCGCACGGCCTGAATTGTAGAATGGGCCGATGGACTATTCCGACTATAAAGAGCTGCACGTTCGCCGTATCGAGCCCGGCATCCTCGAGATCGTGATGGGCGAGGAGGGCGGCAAGCTCTCGATCACCAGCGCGCGCATGCACGGCGAGATGGCGCGCATCTGGCTGGATATCGACCGCGATGCCGAGACGCGCGTCGCCATCCTGCGCGGCGCCGGCAAGGGCTTCTCCGCCGGCGGCGACCTCGCGATGGTCGAGGAAATGACGCGCGACTTCGCGGTGCGCGCGCGCGTCTGGCGCGAGGCGAAGGACATGGTCTACAACCTGATCAACTGCTCGAAGATGGTGGTCTCGGCGATGCACGGCCCGGCGGTCGGTGCCGGCCTGGTCTGCGGGCTGCTCGCCGACATCTCGATCGCGGCGAAGAACGCGCGCATCATCGACGGCCACACGCGCCTGGGCGTCGCGGCGGGCGACCATGCGGCGATCATCTGGCCGCTGCTCTGCGGCATGGCGAAAGCGAAGTACTACCTGCTGCTGTGCGAGACGATCAGCGGCGAAGAAGCGGAGCGCCTCGGCATCGTCTCGCTCACCTGCGACGAGAGCGAGCTGCAGGCGAAGGCGCTGGAAGTCGCGCGCAAGCTCGCGGCCGGCGCGCAGACGGCGCTGCGCTGGACCAAGTATTCGCTCAACAACTGGCTGCGCATGGCCGGCCCGGCGTTCGATGCCTCGCTCGCGCTGGAAGTACTGGGCTTCACCGGTCCCGAGGCGAAGGAAGGCGTGGCTTCACACCGGGAAAAGAGAAAGCCGTCCTTCCCGCCCGAACCGAAAGATTTCTAAGCTACGTAGACCTTGTCGGCGTAACACCACGCCCATTTAGGGTGCGGGAACGCCTTCATCACCGGATGACCGGTCTTCTGGAAATGGGCGGTGGCGTGCCGGCCGGGGGTCGAATCGCAGCAGCCGACGTGGCCGCAGGTCTGGCAGATCCGCAGCTCAACCCACTTCTGTCCGAGCTCGAGGCATTCCCCGCAGCCATTGCCGCTCGGCGCAGGCGTGTTCGCCAGGAGGCTGCGATGTGAGCATGCGCTTGGCATGAGGGCGACATAGTATTGCTTTCGTGATGACCACGGTGATGCTCACCGGCGCTGCCGGCAACCTCGGTCGTGCCGTCGCCGCTGCCTTCGCAGAGGCTGGTGCCAACCTCGTGCTCCTGGATCTCAAAGGCAACTTACAGGAGAGCGATCGGCAGCTCTTCGTGGCGACGGATCTGCTCAATGCCGAGAGCGTCCAGGCCGCGGTGGACCAGGCGGTGCGGCGCTTCAAGCGCATCGACGTGCTGTGCAACCTCGCCGGCGGGTTTCGCATGGGCTCGCCGGTGCACGAGACCTCCGACAAGGACTGGAACTTCCTCTTCGATGTGAATGCCCGCACGGTACTGAATACCGCGAGAGCGGTGGTACCGCTGATGCTCAAGGCGGGCGGCGGCAAGATCGTCAATGTCGGCGCTTACGCCGCGCAGAAGGGCGCGGCCCAGATGGGCGCATACGTCGCCTCCAAGAGCGCGGTGATCCGCCTCACCGAGACGATGGCGGCCGAGCTGCGCAGCCACAACATCAACGTGAACTGCGTGCTGCCGACCATCATCGATACGCCGGAGAACCGCGCCGCGATGCCGGATGCGGACCCGAAGCGCTGGGTGGCGCCGCAGGACCTGGCGCGCGTGATCCTGTTTCTGGCGTCGGATGCGGCGCGCGCGATCCACGGCGCCGCGCTGCCCGTGACCGGGCTGAGCTAGCTCTTCGGCGCGCTGAAGTCGAGGTTCTCGCCCGGCGCCTGGGCCGCCGCCGGCGCGGAGCCGTCGCCGGGAAGCAGGCGCTCGAGATCGCGCACGATGCCCGCCACGTCGGGCACCTGGCGGCCGAGCGTGCCGAGCAGCACGCGCACCGGCAGATCGGTCAGCGTGGGATTCGGGTGATCGCGCATGTGCGCGACGTTCTGCAGCGCGGGCATGATGCGGCCGCGGATGCCAGCCATCTCGTTCTCGAGGCCCTGGATGATCGCGGCCTGCGCGCGCGCGATGCCGAGAAGCAATTCAGCGAGCTGCTGGGCCGAGATCTGCATGGGCTGCCTCCTTGCCACGGATGGTAGCATCGCCGCGATGTTTTCCTGGAAGCGGCCTGGCAATCTCGGCGTGCAGGACGGCCGCCTTGCGCCCTGCAAGCGCACGCCGAACTGCGTCTCGTCGCAGGCCGACCCGGCCGACGCCGAGCATTACACCGCGCCGCTTGTGTTCCGCGGCTCGATGGACCAGCTGCGGCGGGCGGTGGAATCGATGCAGCGCGCCACCGTGATCAGCGTCGAGCGCAATTACCTGTACGCGGAATTCCGCTCCAGGTTGATGCGCTACGTCGACGATGTGGAGCTTTACTACGATGAGCGCGCCGGCCTGGTGCAGGTGCGCTCGGCCTCGCGCCTGGGGCGGCGCGACTTCGGCGTCAACCGCGCGCGCGTCGAAGCGCTGCGCCGCGCGATCGCTTCGTGACCTGAATTCTCAGGCGAGCTCGACCACCAGGGGCTGGTGATCGGAGGCGCGGTTGTCGGCGTCGACCAGGATAGAGCGCAGGCGTGGCTGCAGATCTTCGGTGACGAAGACATAGTCGCAGCAGTACGGCGATTCGCCTGCCTCGCGCTGGTGCAGCCGAAAGGTATGCGGATGCGCCTCGCCCGCGTGCAGCGCTTCCCAGGCATCGACGAATTTCGGCGCGTCTTCGAGAAACGCCTCGAGGAAGCGCCCGCGCAAGGGATCCTCCGGCGGCAGATTGAAGTCGCCGCAGACGATGGCGCTGTCGGGATGGGGCAGCGGCTGGAACGGGCCTTCGGCGCCCTCGCTGACCTGCTCCCTGTTGGTCTCGACATGCAGCTCGCGCAGGCGCTCGATCTGCGCCGCGCGATGGCCGCTCGAGTAGTACTCAAGGTGCGTGGTGATGATGCGCAGGGCGCCGAACGGCGCCTGGATGATCACTTCGAGCGCCGCGCGCGGCATGCTCGGCACTTTGGCGCGCGGCCACGGCAGCGTGTGCCGCAGCACGCGACCCACTGGAAAGCGCGAGGCGATCAGGTTGCCGAAGCGCTTGCGCGAGCCTTCGTTGCCGGCGACGTCGACCGCGGCGGCAAAGAAGACGAAGTAGCCGGGGAACTCGCGCTTCAGCGCCTCGACCTGGTTTTCGCCCTGGCTGCCGGGAAGATCGGCGAAGCCGACGTTGATTTCCTGCAGGCACAGGACATCCGGGTCGGCGATGCGCCGCGCCTCGCGCGCGATGCGCGCCGGGTCGACGATGCCGTCGAGCCCGCGGCACCACTGCACGTTCCAGGTGATCAGCCGCACTACTTAAGGTTTTTGAGGTTGAGCGCCACCATCTGCAGCGTGAGCGCGAACGCGCCCAGCTCGGGCTGCCGCTGCAGCCATTCGAGAGCGGCCATCACGCTCTTGGCGATCTCTGCGGCGGATTTGGTCTCCACGCCGGCAAGCAGCGTCGCGATCTCGGTCCAGCCGTGCTTTTCGGCGGTGGCGCGCGCCTGGATCAGGCGCTGCTCGATCGCGGCGCGGTCGAGATTGGTCGGCCACCGGATCGTTTCGTCTTCCGCCATCCTTCCTCTCGGAAGGAAGGATAAGCGATTTAGCGCGGACGGCCGGGCAAGGTCTCGCCGCCGGAGCCGAAGGGCTGCACGCCGGATTCCATGTCCGAGAGGAAGTCGAGAATGCTGAGAAAAACTGCCTGCGGCACCGGCTCGGTGCCCTGCATCCAGCGCGAAAAGGCGCCCGGCGGCGCGTCGAGGACTTCACGCAGGCGCTCTTCGCCGCCCAGGATGCGGGCGGCCTTGCGCAGGGCGCGCAATTGGAAATTTGCCACGCCACCATCTTGCTGACGGCGCGTGATGCCCGCAGGCGCCGGGCCTAGTCCACCCGGACCTAGGTCTGTCGCGGGTCTGTCCGGATGTGCCTTTTAGCCTGCGCGGTAGGCGCGCCCGCGTAATTTGCCACGCGAGATGGCGCCCTTGCGGGACACGGAACCGAAGTTGTTGCTGTTGTCGCCCATCTCTTTCGCCGCCTCGCGCATGCGCTGCTCGGCGATCGTTTCGCGACTCTTGGCCTTGCCGTATTTGCGTTTCATGAGGGGCCGGATTCTAACCCAGGTACTGCAGCACATTCAGCCCGGCGTTCCAGTCGGTCGCGAAAATCAGGCCGTCGGTCGTGACGTACAGGTCGGCGGTCTTAGCCGCAAGGGTGACCTTGGGCCGCGGGTCGATCATCTTCTTGGGCGGCGGCGGCACCCAATAGGCGACCTCTTTGGGCGCGAAGGCGTCCTTGATGTCGAAGATCCGCACGCCGGCATTGTTGTAGGTCGCGAAGATCGTGTCTTCGCTTTGCATCGACCCCGGACGGTTCTCGTGCAGGTTGTGCGGGCCGAAGGTCCCGGGTGCGGCGCAATAGTCGCGCTCCCTCGGGGTCGGCAGCGTGGCGATCGGCACCGGGTTCTGCGGCGCGCGCACGTCGAGCACGAACGTATGGAACATTCCCTTGGCGCACTTCTCTGCGTTCGCCTCGTCGGCCACCACCACCAGGTTGCGGCCCGGGAGCGGCAGCGCGGTGTGGGTGCCGCCGGGGAAGGGCGGCGACCAGTTGAGGTGCGAGAGCAGCTTCGGATTGCGCGGGTCGCTGAGGTCGTGCACCGTCAGGCCACCGTCGCGCCAACTCGCGTAGCCGCGATCGCCCGAGGTCAGCATATGATGCAGCGCGGCGCGGCGTCCCGGCGGCAGCGCCGGCTTCTCGCCCGCGGCGCGGTTCATGCCCGGCAGCCACCAGCGCGACACGATCTCGGGCTTGGTGATGTTGTTGAGATCGACGACGCAGAGGATATGGTCGGTGAAGCCGTCGAAATGCGCCGAAACGTACGCATAGCGCCCGCCGGGCCACCATGAGCGGTTGACGCCGAGCCCGGGCATCTCGAGGAAGGCGATCTCGCGCAGCTCGCCCGGCTTCGACACGTCGTGGATCGAGAGCCCCGAGCGGAACTTGCCCTGCTTGGTCATGCTGTCGGCGAGGTTGTTCTCGAAATACCCGCGCTGGTTGTCGTAGGACTGGAGCGCGACGATGTTGGCGCCATTGGCCGCCAGCAGGATGTCGTTCGCGACCTGGAGCTGGTGCGTGCGCGTGAGGGCGCCCGGGTGCCAGTAGTGCACGGGCTTGAGCTGTCGCGGGTCGGCCGCGTCCAGGATCGTGATGCCGCCGCTGAACATGTGCCCGACGTACACGTGGCGCCGATTCACCATCACCTGCACCGCGTCGGGCCGGCCGCCCTGGTCGCTGTAGGAGACATGGCGGATGCGATGCCCGATGCCCTGCAGTGGAATATCGGCTTCGGACTGCGCCTTGGCCGAGTGCGGCAGCGAGGCGAGGGAACCGAATGCGGCTAGCGCTTTCAGCGATTCACGACGACTGGTCATAGGGCCTCCGTGCGCCGATTGTCGCACTGGCGCCGGGGCCCGGCGCTGCTAACGATCGAGGCCGAAGAGATCGCGCGGGTAAGGCTGGACTTCGGGCAGCAGCGTATACGGCGGCTGGCGGCGCAGCACCGGCGCCGGGCTGCCGGCGACATAGCTTACGTTCCTGCGCATCCCGTCCAGGTAAAGGTTGGCCCCGCCGAAGTGGCGTGCCGCGTACTCATACGTGCGCCCGAGCTGTCCTTCGAGGCGCCGCGTCGCGCCTTCGTAGAAACCCGGCGTCTTCGCGACGAGGTCGGCCGACGAAGCGAACACCGGCAGGCGCCGGCCGCGCGGCGCGCCGAGGTTGCCGAGCACGAATTCGGGGTACAGGCGGTCGCGGCATTTCTCGAGATAACAGCGGTCGGACATCTGCGCGATGATGTCCGCGGTGCCGAGCAGCTGGCCGATGAGCCGCGGCAGTCCGGCGCCGATGCGGATCGAATCGGGCTTGCGGTCGTAGCCGGTGAAGTGCAGCAGCGTCGCTGCAAGCTGCGCTTCGGCATTTTCCAGCCCGAGCTCGGTGCCGTAGCGGCGCAGGAATATGGCGCCGCGGTCGACGTGCGTGATCGTATATTCGGCGCCATAGCGGTGGCGGTGGTCGTTGCGCCTGCGCAGGTAGCCGATATCGTGGAACAGCGCCGCGAGCGTGCCGACGAGGAACAGCTCGGGCACCAGCGCTTCGCCGCCATTGCGGCTGCCCTGGTAACCGTCCATCAGCCGCGCCATCGCCAGGGTGACGTCGAGCACGTGCTGGACGTCGTGATACTCGGTATCGCACGGCCAGTAGACGAAATCGCCGCCGTCGTACATGCGCGCGATGTCGGCGAAGGCGCGCTCGAGCGCCCGCGGGCTCGCGTGCGGAAACAGCTTGCAGTAAAGACGAATGACTTCCGCGCCGACCGCCGTGGGGTCGGTGGTGCGGATCGAATCGCTGACGTCGTAGTCGTTGCGTTGCATGCGGCGGGGGGTTTTCCCACGTCCAGTATAGGGATACGATGCCGCCATCGGGCATGATGTATTGCACAGGTGACGGATTTCCCTCTAGGTGACGGATTTCCCTCTGACCGAGGAGGAGAAGGCGCAGATTCGGCAGCGTCTTCATGCGCTTGAGATCGAGCACCACGATCTCGATGACGTGATCAACCGGCTCGCCGCCGATCCGGCGCAGGACCGGCTGCAGCTGCAGCGCCTTAAGAAGCGCAAGCTTCTCCTCAAGGATCAGATCCAGCGCATGCGCGCCCGCCTTATTCCCGACATCATCGCTTGATTGCTCTCATCCAGCGCGTCAGCACGGCTGCCGTGCGCATCGACGGCGCCGAAATCGCCGCCATCGGCAAAGGCATCCTTGCGCTGATCGGCGTCGAGCGCGGCGACGGCGAGGTGGAGGCGCAGCGCCTCGCCGAGCGCGTGCTCGCCTACCGCATCTTTGCCGACGGGCAGGGCAAGATGAATCTCTCGCTCAAGGACATCGGCGGCGAGCTGCTCGCGGTGCCGCAGTTCACGCTGGCCGCGGATACCAATAGCGGGCTGCGTCCCAGCTTTTCTAGCGCCGCGGCGCCGGCCGATGGCGAGCTGCTGTTCGTGAAGTTCGCGGAGAAAGCGGCCGAGGCGGCCCATGTATCCACGGGGCGCTTCGGCGCCGCCATGCAGGTCAGCCTGGTGAACGACGGGCCGGTGACTTTCTGGCTGCAGGTTGCTCCATCGGGAAGGTCTTGAACAGCGCCGACGCGAGCGGTCGTGGCGCGAGCATTCTAGGGTAAGCTTCGAAGCCCATGTTCGAGCAGTTCATCGGCACGAAGCCGGTCGAAGAGCGGCATCGCATCGATGGCGGAGCGCTCGAGAAATTCCTCGGTTTTCGCATCGCGCAGATCGAGCAGTTCAAGGGCGGCCAGTCGAATCCCACGTACCGCCTCACCGCCGCCGATGGACGCCGCTTCGTGCTCAGGCGCAAACCACCCGGCAAGCTGCTGCCCTCGGCGCACGCGGTGGATCGCGAATACCGCGTCATCGCTGCCCTGCATCCGAAAGGCTTTCCAGTCGCACGTCCGCATGCGCTGTGCGAGGACGAATCGGTCATCGGCACCGCGTTCTACGTCATGGACTACGTCGAGGGCCGCGTGCTGTGGGACCAGAGCCTGCCCGGCATGTCGAAGGCGGAGCGCTTCGCGATCTGGCAGGAGCTGAACCGCGTCATCGCCGAGCTGCACCAGCTCGACTATCGCGCGCTCGGCTTGGAGACCTTCGGCAAGCCGAGCAACTACATCGAGCGCCAGGTGGCGCGCTGGAGCAAGCAGTACCAGGCCTCCGAGACCGAGCGCATGGAGGCGATGAACAATCTCATCGCCTGGCTGCCGAAGAACATTCCGCCGGAAAGCGCCACCACCGTGGTGCATGGTGACTACCGCCTGGATAACGCGATCTTCCATCCGACGCAGCCGAAGATCCTGGCGGTGCTCGACTGGGAGCTCTCGACGCTCGGCGATCCGCTGGCCGACTTCGCCTATCACTGCATGAGCTGGCACATTCCGCCGGGACAGTTCCGCGGCATCGGCGGGCTCGATCTCGCGCAATTGGGCATTCCTGCCGAGGCGGATTATGTGCGCATGTACTGCAAGCGGACGGGAACGGAAGGCATCGACCCGACGCACTGGGATTTCTATCTGGCGTACAACCTGTTTCGCATCGCCGCCATCCTGCAAGGCATCCGCAAGCGCGTGGTCGACGGCACTGCGGCGAGCGCTCACGCGAAGGATGCCGGGGAGCGCGCGAAGCCGATGGCCGAGCTTGGCTGGCAGCAGGTGGAGAAAATACTGAGGAGGGCCGCTTGAACTTCGATTACACGCCCAAGGTGCAGGAGCTTCGCGAGCGCGTCAGCGCGTTCATGAAGGAGCACGTCTATCCGAACGAGCACAAGTGGCATGCGCACACGCGCAGCGACAAGAGATGGGAGGTGGTCCCCATCATCGAGGAGCTGAAGCCCAAGGCGCGCGCCGCCGGGCTGTGGAATCTGTGGCGCCCGAAATCGCACGGCGGCACGCTGACCAACCTCGAGTACGCGCCGCTCTGCGAGATCATGGGACGCGTCGAATGGGCGCCGGAGGTGTTCAATTGCTCGGCGCCCGACACCGGCAACATGGAGACGCTGCTCAAGTACGGCACGCCCGAGCACATCAAGACTTGGTGCGAGCCGCTGCTCGAGGGAAAGATCCGCTCGGCGTTCCTGATGACCGAGCCGGCGGTGGCGTCGTCGGATGCCACCAACATCCAGACGCACATGCGCCGCGACGGCAACGAGTACGTCATCAACGGCACCAAGTGGTGGTCGAGCGGCGCCGGCGATCCGCGCTGCAAGATCTACATCGTGATGGGCAAGACCGATCCCGACAACCCGTCGCGGCACAGCCAGCAGTCGATGATCCTGGTGCCGGCGGAGACCAAGGGCCTCAAGATCCTGCGCCACCTGCCGGTGTTCGGCTACGACGACGCGCCGCACGGCCACATGGAGATCGAGCTGAAGGATGTGCGCGTGCCGGCCGGCAACGTGCTCCTCGGCGAAGGCCGCGGCTTCGAGATCGCGCAGGGCCGCCTCGGGCCCGGCCGCATCCACCACTGCATGCGCCTGCTCGGCCAGGCCGAGCGCGCCCTCGAGAAGATGTGCAGGCGCGCCACCGAGCGCATCGCCTTTGGCCGCCCGGTCGCCGACCAGGGCGTGACGCGCGAGCGCATCGCCGAGGCGCGCATCATGATCGACAGCGCGCGCTTTCTCGTGCTGAACGCCGCCTGGAAGATGGACACGGTGGGCAACAAGGCGGCGAAGAAGGAGATCGGCATGATCAAGGTGCTGGCGCCGAACGTCGCGCTCCAGGTGATCGACTGGGCGATGCAGGTGCATGGCGGCGGCGGCGTCTCCGACGACTACGGCCTCGCGTATGCGTATGCCCACGCGAGAACTTTGCGCTTCGCCGACGGTCCCGACGAAGTGCATCGCAACCAGATCGCCAAGCTCGAGCTCGGCGAGCAGACCTCGGTAGTCGAAGCCCTGGCCAAGGCACGAGTCCGGTGAGGGAATGCGGGTGATCGTCGGCGTCCCGAAGGAGGTCAAGACCCACGAGTACCGCGTCGGCCTGACGCCCACCTCGGTGCGCGAGCTGGTCGCGCACGGTCACCAGGTGGTGGTGGAAACCAACGCCGGCGGCGGCATCGGCGCCCCGGATGCGGCCTACGAGAAGGCCGGCGCGCGCATCGGCAATCCATGGCAGGAAGCCGAGCTCATCGTCAAGGTGAAGGAGCCGCAGCGCGAGGAGCGCAAGAAGATCACCGAGCGCCATGTGCTTTTCACCTACCTGCACCTTGCGCCCGATCCCCAGCAGACCAAGGATCTCCAGGATTCAAAAGCAGTGTGCATCGCGTACGAGACCGTGACTCGTGCCGGCGGCGGCCTGCCGCTGCTCGCGCCGATGTCGGAGGTCGCGGGCCGCATGTCGGTGCAGGTCGGCGGCAGCTGCCTCGAGAAGGAGCGCGGCGGCATGGGCATCCTGCTCGGCGGCGTGCCCGGCGTGCCGCCGGCGAAGATCACCATCCTCGGCGCCGGCGTCTCGGGCTCGAGCGCCGCGCGCATGGCGGTGGGCTCGGGTGCGCGCGTGTATGTGCTGGATCGCTCGCTGGACGTGCTCAGAAAAATGGAAGCCGAGTTCGGTGCCCGCGCGGTCACCGTACACTCGAGCCGCGACACGGTCGAGCAACATGTGCTTTCCGCCGATCTTGTGATCGGCGCGGTCCTGGTCCCCGGCGCCGCGGCGCCGAAGCTCGTCACGCGCCAGATGGTGAAGGCGATGAAGACCGGCGCGGTGGTGGTCGACATCGCCATCGATCAGGGTGGTTGCTTCGAGACCTCCAAGCCGACGACGCACGCCGATCCGACCTACATCGTCGATGACGTGGTGCACTACTGCGTCACCAACATGCCCGGCGCGGTGCCGCGCACTTCAACCTACGCGCTGAACAACGCCACGCTGCCCTTCGTGCTGGCGCTCGCGAACAAGGGCTGGAAGCGCGCGCTCGCCGATGACGAGCACCTCAGGAACGGTCTCAACGTGGCGCGCGGCAAGATCACGCACCCCGAAGTCGCCGCCGCCCTCAATGCGCCGTACTCGCCTCCAGCAGACCTCTTAAAGTAGCCGCCGCCCGCTCGAGCTCCGCCGCCGGATTGAGGATGTCCGGGCACAGGCGCAGATACTCGCCGCGCGCATCGATCTTCACGCCGCGCTCCTTCAGCTCGGCTGCGATGCGCGCGGCGTCGCGGTGCTTGAGGGTGACGAAGGCGCCGTGGTGCTTGTCGGCGCCTTCAACCTCCGGGAGGAGCTGCGCGAGCCGCTGCTTCTGCTCCATGGAGTAGGCGCGCAGCTGCGCGACGCCGAGCTCGAGCGTCAGCTCGAGTCCCGCCAGCGCCTGGAAGGGCGCCAGCACCGGCGGCGTCGACTCGAGCCAGGCATCGCCGCCGGCACCGAACTCCGGCGGCTCCGGGCGCAAATAGCTGAACACGTCCTTCTTCGCGAACCAGCCGGTATCGAGGGTGCGCATGCTGTCGATGAGCCCCGGGCGCACGTACAGCCAGCACGCGCCGGGTCCGCCGCGCAGATACTTGTACGAGCCGCCGATGGCGAAATCGGCCTCCAGGGCGGCCAGATCGAGCGGTATCACGCCAGCGTGGTGATAAACGTCGAGCAGCACCAGGGCGCCGGCGGCATGCGCCTCGTGGATCAGTTTCGGCAGGTGCCGGACGACCTCGCCGGTGCGGAACATCACGCTCGAGAGCACCACCAGATCCGCGCCCGCGGCGGACATCTCCTGCCACGGCATGATCTTCAGCTCGGCGCGTCCGAGCTCGCGATACACCCGCAGGATGAAATCGATCGAATCGAATTCGCCGTCGCTGGTCGCCACGCGCGGCTTGCCGGGCAGCGCGTTCAGCACCGCGCGCAGCCCCTGGCCGGCACTGGTCTTCGGGATGATGCAATCGGCGCGTGGCGCGCCCACCAGCCTGGCGGTCAGCGTGCGCCACTTGTCGCGGGCGGCGATCCAGTAATCCCAGGCGCCATCCATCTCGCCGTACCAGGCGTCGAGCGCGCTGCGCACGTCCTCGGCCGTGCCGTCGGGCGGCCGGCCGAGCGAATGATTGGCGAGATAGATCTCCTTGCGCGCCAGCACGCGCGAAAAGCGCGGCCAGACGTACTGCTTCAGCCAGGCTTCATCCAAGGTGGGTGCGGACATCGATCAGCTCGGGAAACAGGGCGACCTCGAGCGACTTGCGCAGGAAGGCGACGCCGTCGCTGCCGCCGGTGCCGCGCTTGAAGCCGATGACGCGCTCGACCGTCTTCACGTGGCGGAAGCGCCAGAGCTGGAAGTTCTCCTCGACGTCGACCAGCTTCTCGCACATGTCGTACGCGTCCCAGTGCGTCTTGGGATCGTCGTAGATGGTCTTGAACACCGCAACCACGCCGGAGTGGCGCTCATAGGGCTGCGACCAGTCGCGCTCGCTGCGCTCCTTCGGCACCGGCATGCCGCGCCTTGCGAGATGGCGCAGGAACTCGTCGTACAGGCTGGGCGCATGCAGCAGGCGCTCCAGCAGCCGCCGCGTGTGCTCATCGTGCCGGTAGAGCTCGAGGCGCTGCGCGTTCTTGTTGCCCAGGAGAAACTCGATAGCGCGGAACTGGAACGACTGCAGGCCGGAGGCCGGACCGAGCACATCGCGGAATTCGAGGTATTCGGAGGGCGTGAGCGTCTCGAGCACCGCCCATTGCTCGAACAGCTGGCGCTGGATCTGCTTCACGCGCGCGAGGATCTTGAAGCAGGGCGCGAGCTTGTCGGCCTTCACGTGCTCGATCGCCGCGGCGAGCTCGTGGATCATGAGCTTCATCCACAGCTCGGCGGTCTGGTGCTGGATGATGAACAGCATCTCGTCGTGGTGCTTCGAGCGCGGCCGCTGCGCCGAGAGCAGCACGTCGAGCGCGAGGTAGCCGCCGTAGGACGTCCCTGCCGCGAGCTCGGTGATGATCCCGGGATCGTCCTTGGACATGGTCCCTATAATGCCACCTGGACTTTTACGGGGGGAGCGCATGATCAAGCTTTGCGGCTTTCACATCAGCAACTACTTCTGCAAGGCACACATCGCGATGCTCGAGAAGGGCGTGTCCTTCGAGCTCGATCCGACCTGTAAGCCGTCGCAGAAGGACGACTTTCTCGCCCGCACGCCGATGGGCAAGGTACCGTTCGTCGAGCTCGACGGCGGCGCGCAGCTCGCCGAGTCGCAGGTGATCTGCGAATACCTCGAGGACGCCTATCCGCAGAAGCCGCTCTACCCGCGTGACGCGCTCGAGCGCGCACGCGTGCGCGAGCTGATCACGTTCATGGAGCTGCACGTCGAGCTGGTGGCGCGGCGGCTCTACGGGCAGGTGTTCTTTGGGCGCCCGGTGTCCGACGACCTGAAGCAGGCGGTCGAGGCGGACCTCGTCAGGGGCATCCGCGCGTTCCGCGCGCGCGCCAAGTTCGATCCCTATGTCGCCGGCGCGCAGCTCACGCTCGCCGATTGCGCGGCGTTCGTGCACCTGCCGCTGGTGTCGCTCGCGACCAAGGGCGCCTTCGGGCACGACATGCTCGAATCGATGCCGCAGATCAAGCCGTATCTGAAGATGCTCGGCGAGCGCCCGGCGTTCAAGCAGGTGACCGACGACCGCAAGGCCGCGCAGGCCGCGATGAAGGCGGCCTGACGTCCAGATGAACGAGTTGCAGGAGTACCTGCGCTACCTGGTCACGCTGACCGCGGTACTCGATCCGTTTCTCGCCATCCCGATCTTCATCAGCGTCACCGCGGCGCGCGACGATGCCGGCCGGCGGCGCCTCGCGAACGTGGTCACGATCACGGTGTTTCTCGTGCTCGCCGGCTCGGCGATCTTTGGCGAGTCGCTCCTCAAGGCGCTCGGCGCCAGCCTGCCCGCGTTCCGCGTCGGCGGCGGCCTGGTGCTGCTCCTGATGGCGCTCGCGATGCTCAACGCCAAGGTGGGCGAGATGCGCCAGACGCGCGCCGAAGCCGAAGAGCTCGAAGCCGGCGAAGTGTCGGGCGTGGTGCCGCTCGCGGTGCCGCTGCTCGCCGGGCCCGGTGCGATCAGCACCACGATCATCGCCGCGCAGGCCGGCGGCGTGGCCCATGTGGCTGCGCTCATCGTCTGCATCGCCCTGATGTGCGCGCTGCTCTGGGCGCTGCTGCTCGCGGCGCATGCCGTCGGCAACCGCCTGAGCACCACCGCGCTCAACGTCGCGACACGCCTGCTTGGCCTGATCCTCGCCGCGATCGCCATCGAGACGATGGCCGACGGGCTGAAGCGCCTCTTCCCCGGTCTCGCCGCCTAAAGCGCCATCGGGTTGCGCGGCGTGCGCTCTTCGAGGATGTCTTCCATGCGCGCGCGGATCGCGCCCTTGATGCGCGGATGCGTGAGGATGTAGAAGCGCTCGCCCTTCACCGCCTGCACCACCGCGCGCGCCACGTCATCGGCCGAGAGCCGCCCGGACTCCACGGCTTTCCTCAGCATCTGCTCGCGCGCCAGCGTTTCCTTGGATTTCACCGTCGCCTGCAACGCCGACGGCCGATTGCGTTCTGAATCGGCGATGCCGGTGGGCACATAGGCCGGGCAGAGCACCGAGACGCCCACTGCGGAATTGCGCTCGCGCAGGTCGTGGTGCAGCGTCTCCGATAGCGCGACCACCGCGTGCTTGGTCACGTTGTACGCGCCGGAGCCCGGCGGATTGATGAGGCCGGCGACCGACGCGGTGTTCACGACATGGCCCTCATTGCGCGCCATGAGGCGCGGCAGGAAGCTGCGTACGCCGTTAATCACGCCCCAGAGATTGACGCCGAGGATCCATTGCCAGTCGCCTACGCTCGTCTCCCACGCCGCGCCGAGCGGCGAGACGCCCGCGTTGTTGCACACCAGATGCGCGCCGCCCAGCTCGGCATCGATCTTCTGCGCGAACGCTTCCACTTCCAGCGCTTTGGACACATCCAGCTTCATCGCCAGCGCATTGACGCCCCGGCGCTTTACCGCGGTGAGCACTTCGTCCAGGTCGCTGACGTCGCCGAGGGCGACGTGCATGCCTTCATCGGCGAAGGCGAGCGCCATCGCGCGGCCGAGGCCGCTCGCCGCGCCGGTGACGGCGGCCACTTTTCCCTCGAGCTCCTTCATCGCCTCTCCAGCCAGTCGGCGGATTCGCGCCACAGGCTATCGCGAAAGCGCTCGCGGAAGAAGCCGAAGTGGCCGATGCTTTTCACCCCGAGCTCGCGCGGCGCCACCTTGCGGGTTTCCCACCGTGAATTTGGATACAGCGCGCCGAGCGCATCGACGGCGCGCAAGGGCGCGAACCGGTCGTCGCTGATCGCATAGGCGCGAAGCGGCGCGCGCAGGCGCGCGTACGCCGCGTCGACGCCGAGCGCGCCGACCAGATAACGCGGATTTCGGCACCAGCTCGCCCACTCGATCGCCACGCCCGGCGGCAGGTCCTCGCCGAAGCCCAATCGCGAGCCGGGAAAGTAGCCGAGGAGCTTGGTCACCGCCGGCATGCCGACATGGGTCACTGGCCACATCCAGGCCTGGCCCAGCGGGGGCCAGTGGCGCCAATAGCCGCTCTGCGAGCCGACGACCAGCGCGGCCGCGATGCGTTCCGGCTCGGGAAGCAACCCGAGCGCCTGGCCGCCGAAGCTGTGGCCCACGATCAGCACCGGTGATTGGGGAAGAAAGCGGAAGGCTGCCGCGGCATCCAGCAGTGCCCAGTCGCGCATGCGCGCGACGACCTGGCTGACCTTACCGGCAAGCGAGCGGCCGATGCCGCGATAGTCGAAGGTGAGCACGGTGAAGCCGCGCTCGGCGAGGTAGCCGGCGAACTTCGCGTAGTAGGACTGCGGCACGCCGGTGGCCGACATGACGAGCACCGCGCGGCTGCCTGAGCCGTAGAGCGTGGCGCCGAGCGCATAGCCGTCCGCAGCGGTGAGCGTTACCTCCATGAGTTCCAAAGGAGCGAGGCGCCGCCGATGAGGATCAGGCTTTCCAGGAAGAGGACATGCAGATGCGCGTGCATGCGGTTCACGAGCCAGGCGGCGATTGCGCTGCCCGGTACGGTGGCGACGCCGATCACGACGCCGGTGACGAAGATTTGCTCGTCGAGCAGCGCGAAGCGCTGAAACAGGGCCGCCTTGCACACATCGAGTACGACGCTTGCGAGCGCATCGGTGGCGAGCACGGCGGAGCCGGACATGCCGGTGCCGAGCAGGAGCGAGATGAGAATCACGCCGACGCCGCTGGTCAGTCCACTGGCGAGGCCGAACACCGTCGAGCCGACCGCAAGGCCGGTGTTGCCGAGCGCCATCTTGCGGCGGTTGAGCGCCCGGCGCAGCGGCACCGACGCGATCACCACGATGCCGAGCACCGTGCCGACGGCGCGCGCGTCGAGCGCGCTGTAGATCCAGGTGCCGAGCACGAGGAAAGGCAGCGAAGACGCGAGCACCAGCGCGAGCTGGCGCCGCCGCAGGCTATGGCGATAGAACCAGAAGCGTCCGCCGTTGATGATCGCGCCCGCCACCGCGAGCACCGGGATCACCGCCTTGACGCCGATGAAGGGCGCGAGCGCCGCGGTCAGGATGATGCCGGTGCCGAAGCCGCCCATGCCGCCGACGATCGCGGCGATGCACCCGAGCGCCGCGACCAGGGCGAGCGCTGTCGGGTCGAGCAGCAATCAGTCGCGCGGCACCGGGCGCGGCTGCCCGGCGCCGTCGATCGCGACATAGGTGAGCGTCGCCTCGGTGACCTTCACCACATGCGGGTCCGAGGGACGCCGCTCGGCATACACCTCGACCTTTACGGAGACCGAGGTCTTGCCGATGCGCTCGACCTCCGCGTAGAAGGACAGCAGGTCGCCGATCTGCACCCGCTGCTTGAAGACGAACTCCTTCACCGCCACCGTGGCGACGCGGCCGCGCGCGATGCGCCCGGCGACGGCGCCGCCGGCAATGTCGACCTGCGACATGATCCAGCCGCCGAAGATGTCGCCGTTCTGGTTCGCGTCCGCCGGCATCGGCATGACGCGCAGCGCTGGCTGCTTATCCGGAAGTTTTTCCATGCTGGAGATAGTGCAGCGGCCCGCCGCGGAACGGCGCGAAGCCGGTGCCGAAGATGAGTCCGGCGTCGACCAGGTCGGCCTCGGCGACGATGCCTTCCTCGAGCACGCGCTGCGCTTCGGCGAGGTATGGGGCGATCAGCTTCTCCACCAAGTCGGGCCCATAGGCGTCCGCCTGGCCTTTGACTGCTCGTCCATTCTGCCAGCGATAAATTCCCTGGCCGGTTTTCTTGCCGAGCTGTCCCGCCTCGACCTTGCTCGAGAGCAGCTTGGGCACGGACGTCGCGCCCTTGGCGAGCGACTTGCCCGCCGCGAGGCAGATGTCGAGTCCCACCGTATCGGCGAGCTCCGCCGGTCCCATCGGCATGCCGAACTCCTCCATCGCCGCATCGATGGTCTCGGGCTTCACGCCCTCGTCGATCATGCGGAACGCGTTCTGCATATAGGGGCCGAGCACACGATTCACCAGGAAGCCCGGCGAATCTTTCACCGGCAGCGGCAGTTTGTCGATGTAGCGCACGAACGCTGCGGCGTGCTTCGCCGCCTCCGGCTGGGTCCGATCGCCGGCGACGACTTCCACCAGCTGCAACAGCGGCACGGGATTGAAGAAGTGGATGCCGACGAGACGCGTCGGATCCTTCAGCGCCGTAGCGATGTCGCCGAGCTTCAGGCTCGAGGTATTGGTCGCCAGTATTGCCGATGGCTTGGCAATGGCTTCCAGCTTGGCGAAGAGCTCGCGCTTCGCCTGCAGGTTCTCGAAGATCGCCTCGATGATGACGTCGGCCTGGCGCGCGCCTTGTCCCGAGACATCCGGGATCAGCCTGTCCATCGCGTCGCGCACGCGGCGCTCGTCGCGCAGCCGCCGCTTGAAGAGCTGCGCAGCGCGCTTCACGGCGGGCGCAAGCCGGTCGGGGGCGGTGTCCTGCAGCGTGACGGTCAGGCCGCGCATCGCGCAGATCGCGGCGATGTCGCCGCCCATCACGCCGGCGCCCACGATATGCACATGCCGGGGTTTGAAGTCCGCGCCCTTGCCGAGCTCCTTCATCCGCTCCTGGAGGAAGAAGATGCGGATGAGATTCGCCGTAGTGGGATGCGCGAACAGCGACTCGACGGATGCCGATGGATCGCTGGAAGCGAGGAAGGGATTGCCGTCGTACTTCTTCCAGAGCTCGAGGATCGCGTAAGGCGCCGGATAGTGTTCGCGGCGCGCTTTGCGCGCCACCTGCTTGCGCGCCTGGTTGACCACCATGCCTTTGAGCGGTCCCGCCATGAGACGGTCGAGGAGGCCGAGCTTGCGCTTCGGCGGCGCCTCGAGCGTCACGATGCGCGCGGTGTTCTCGAGGATCCGCAGCGGCACCGCCTGGTCGACGAGGCCGATGCGCTTGGCGCGCTTTGCATCTACCGACTTGCCGGTGAGCAGCATGTCGAAGGCCGCGGCCGGGCCGACGAGCTGCGGCAGCCACTGCACGCCGTGCCACGCCGGCATGATGCCGAGCATCACTTCCGGCAGCGCGAAGCGCGTCTTCGGCTCGTCGAGCGCCACGCGGTAGCGGCAGGCGAGCGCGAGCTCGACGCCGCCGCCCATGCAGAAGCCGTTGATCATCGCCGTGGTGGGGAAGGGCAGCTCGCAGAGCTCCTGGAACACGTCCCAGCCCAGTCTTACGAACGCCATCGCCTCCTGCGGCGACTTGAAGCGCGTGAACTCCTCGACGTCGGCGCCGGCGATGAAGCCTTCCTTCGCCGAGCGGATGATCAGGCCCTTCGGCCGGTCGGCACCGATCGCGCGCAGCGCGCCGCGCAGCTCCTCGAGCGCCTGGCGCGAGAAGGTGTTGGCCGACTCGCCCTGCTTGTCGAAGGTGAGCCAGACCAGGCCCTCGCCGTCTTTCTCCCAGCGCCAGTGCTTCGCCAGCACCTGCGGATCGACGCGCTCCATGTCTTCTCCCCTAGATTGCTTCGACCAGCATTGCGCCGCCGAGACCGCCGCCGATGCAGATGCTCGCCATGCCGCGCTTCTTGCCCGTGCGCTTCAGCGTTTTCAATAAGTGCAGCACGATGCGCGTGCCCGAGGCGCCTACCGGATGCCCGAGCGCGATGGCGCCGCCGTCGACATTGAGTTTTTGCTCATCCAGAGAACCCAGTGCGCCATCGAGGCCGAGCTCATCGCGGCAGTACTTTTCATCCTTCCACGCCGCGAGGCAGCCGAGCACCTGCGCGGCGAAGGCTTCGTTGATCTCCCAGTAATCGAGATCGTTCAGGCCGAGGCCGTTGCGCTTGAGGATCGGCGTCGCGGCATGCACCGGGCCGAGCCCCATCTGCGCCGGATCGAGCCCCGCCCATTGCGAATCGACGATGCGGCCGATCGGCTGCAGCGCATGCTGTTTCAATGCTTCCTCGGAGGCGAGCACCAGCCAGGCGGCGCCGTCGGTGATCTGCGAGCTGTTGCCGGCGGTGACGTTGCCGTACTTGCGGTCGAAGAACGGCCGCAGCTTGGCGAGCGATTCCACCGAGGCGTCGCTCCTCACGCCGTCGTCGAGCGCGTACGCCTTGCCCTTGTCGTCGTAGAGCGCTTCGACCTCGCCGCCGCCGGGAGCGAGATGACCCGCGGCCTGCGCCGCGGCCACGCGCTGGTGCGAGCGCACGGAGAAGGCGTCCATCTGCGTGCGCGTGACGCCGAAGCGGTGCGCGAGATTCTCTGCGGTCTGGCCCATCAGCAGGCCGACCATCGGATCGGTCAGTCCCTTCATGATGCCGATCACGGGTTTCAAAGCGCTGGCCACCGGAAAGCGGGCGAACAGCGCCATGCGCTGGCCGGTGCTGCGCGCGGCCGCCATGTCGGAAAACCACAGCACCATCTTCTCGCCGTAGAGCAGCGGCGCACGCGAAAGCGCATCGACGCCGCCGGCGAGCACCAGCTTGGAGCGCCCGGCGAGGATGTTATTGACGCCGGAGTCGAGCGCCTGCATGCCGGAGGCGCAGTTGCGCATCACGGTCCAGCCGGGGACTTTCTGGCCGCAGCCCATGCGCAGCGCCGCGACCCGGCCGATATTCACCTCGTCGACCGAAGGCGCCGCGCAGCCGAGGATCACTTCATCGAGCTCGCTCGGCGCGAACGGCTGGCGCACGAGCAGCGTGCGGCCCGCCTGCGTTGCGAGATCGGCGGCAGAGAATGGGCCCGGCCGATTCTTCGACTTGAGGAAAGGCGACCGGGCACCATCGACGATATAGACCGGCTTCATGCCGCCTTCACCAATGGCCGGGTCTGGTCGGCATCGACCATCGCCGAGCGCCCGAAGTCCTGCGGGAAGTCGTCGACCTTGATGACGCTCTTGCGCAGCGCCTCTTTCTTCTGCCACTGCGCGTATTCGTCGGCGGTGATCAGGCCCTTGTCCTTGGCAGCCAAGCCGACGTCGGCGCCGGGATGGACCACGACTTTGCCTTTCTTGACCGCCTTGCGCAGCTTCTCGTCGATCGCTTCGCAGGCGATGGCGGCGACGAACGCGGCTTCGAGCCTGCCGGTGGCGTCGTCGCCCTTCGGCACGTACATGCCAGCGGTGAGGCGGTCGCGCGCCGCGCCCGGCTCGAGCGCGATCGCGGCGCATTCGCGGTTGCGCGAGTCGAGCGGCGGCCGCCACGGCATGCCGAGCGGGAAGATGGTCCAGCGCAGCAGCGTGGCCAGCGCCTTCACCGGGAAGTTGGAGAGGATCTGGTCGATCGCCTGCTGCGCGTGATAGAGGGCATCGCGCACCGACCAGCGCACCAGCGGCAGGTCTTCTCTTACGCGCATGTCCTCGTAGTGCTTCAGGGTCGCCGAGACGAGATACATCATCGACAGCACGTCGCCCAGGCGCCCGGAGATCTTCTCCTTGCGCTTGAGCGCGCCGCCCATGGCGAGCATCGAGATATCGGCGAGGAACGCGAACGCCGTCGAGAGGCGCGACACGTTGCGGTAGTAGTGGCTGAGCTCGGGCGAGCCGCTGCGCGGCACCGGAGCGAACGCGGCGTGCGTCAGGCCATAGATGAAAGTGCGCACGCCGTTGCGCAGCACGTGCCCGATATGCGAGGTGAGCGCGTCATCGAATTCGCGCGACGCCTCGGCGCCGGTCATGTCCTTCGCCGCGCGCATTTCACGCAGAACGTACGGGTGCGCCCGGATCGCGCCCTGGCCGAAGATGATCAGCGTGCGCGTCAGGATGTTGGCGCCTTCGACTGTGATCCCCACTGGCGTGAGCTGGTAGCCGCGGCCGACCCAGTTGTTGGGCCCGAGACAGATGCCCTTGCCGCCATGGATGTCCATGGCGTCGTTGACGCAAAGGCGCGCGCGCTCGGTCATGTGGTACTTGGCGATAGCCGAGAGCACCGCGGGCTTCTCGCCGAGATCGACCGCGCCCGCGGTCATGATGCGCGTCGCGTCCATCATGTAGCAGTGCGCGGCGATGCGGCCGAGCGCCTCTTCGACGCCTTCGAGCTTGCCGATCGGCGTCTTGAACTGCGCGCGCACGCGTGCATAGGCGCCGGTGAAGCGGGTGAGCGCTTTGACGCCGCCGACCGACGAAGTGGGAAGCGAGATCGCGCGGCCGGCGGCGAGGCAGCCCATCAGCATCATCCAGCCTTTGCCCGCGTACTCCTTGCCGCCGATGATCCAGTCGAGCGGCATGAAGACGTCTTTGCCGTGGTTCGGCCCGTTCTGGAACGCGGCGTTCAGCGGCAGGTGGCGCCGGCCGATGTTCACGCCGGGCGTGCTGGTCGGCACCAGCGCGCAGGTGATGCCGAGATCCTCCTTATCGCCGATGAGATGCTCGGGGTCATACAAGCGGAAGGCCAAACCCAGAAGCGTCGCCACCGGGCCGAGCGTGATGTAGCGCTTGTCCCAGGTGACGCGCATGCCGAGCACTTCTTTGCCTTGCCACGTGCCTTTGCACACCACGCCGAAGTCGGGAATCGATGCCGCGTCCGAGCCGGCCTCGGGGCTGGTGAGGGCGAAGCAGGGCACCTCAAGACCCTTGGCCAGGCGCGGCAGGTAATGATCCTTTTGCGCGTCGGTGCCGTAATGCAGGAGCAGCTCGGCCGGTCCTAGCGAGTTGGGCACCATCACCGAGATTGCCGCGGTGCTCGAGCGCGTCGAGAGCTTCATCACCACCGCGGAATGCGCGAGCGCGCTGAAACCCAGGCCGCTGTACTTCTTCGGGATGATCATGCCGAGGAAGCCCTGGTCCTTGATATATTGCCAGACGTGCGGCGGCAGGTCCTGCAGCTCGTGCGTGATCTCCCAGTCGTTGAGCATGCCGCAAAGCTCCTCGACCGGGCCGTCGAGGAAGGCCTGCTCTTCGCCCGAGAGGCGCGGTGCGCGCACCGCGAGGAGCTTGTCCCAGTCGGGCCGGCCGGAGAACAGGTCCGCGTCCCACCACACCGTGCCGGCGTCGATCGCTTCCTTCTCGGTCTGCGACATGTCGGGGAGGATGCGGCGGTAGACCGCGAGCGCGTGATCCGTGAACGCCTTGCGCCGGATCAGCGGCAGGTTGAGCACGGCCGCCACCAGCACGAATACGACCGCGAGCACCACCTTGGCGGTGACGCCGAATCCGGCGACGACGCTCAAGGTCCAGAGCAGTGCCGCCGCCGCGGCGGTCCACCAGAGGATCGGCGCACCGAAGTAGGCGAGCAGGAAGAACGCGGCAATGGTGGCGATGATCAATGTGGTCATTGCATTTCCCCTAAGCGGCTTTCTTGATCAGGTTCTTGAGCGGCGCGGTGAGCCCGGCGGCAAGGAAGGCTGTGAGCCGCTCCTCGAGCAGCCGCGCATCGTAGCGGTCTTCGGGCTTGCAGCCGGCGATGAGCTGCACGGTGTCGGTGGCGGCGAGCGTGTAGGCGAGCGTGCCGAACATGAAATGCATGCGCCAGACCAGCTCTTCGCGCGGCATCTGCGGCAGCGCGCGCTCGAGCGCGGCCTTGTAGCGCTGCATCGTCGGCGCATACATCTGGCCGATCAGCGCGCGCACCGCCTTGTTCGGCTCGGTGTACGTGCGGCCCAGGAGCCGGGCGAAGTTGCGCCCGCCGCCCCTGGCGTCCTCGAGCAGTCGCAGGCCCGGCGTGATGAAGGCGCGGATGATGGTCTCGGGCGAGCTGGGGCGCTCCTCGGCTTCCAGCATTTCAAGCTCCGCAATCCGCGCCAGGTTCATCGGGTCGAGCCGACGCCGGAACACTGCTTCAATCAGCGCGTGCTTCGAGCCGAAGTGATAGTTGACCGCGGCGAGGTTGACGCCCGCTTTGGTGGTGAGCGGGCGCATCGAGGTGCCTTCGAAGCCGTGCTGCATGAAGAGCTCCTCGGCGGCGTCGAGAATGCGGGTGCGGGTTTCGTGCTGTGGCTTGACTGCGCGTAGGGACATGGGGACCGTCCGGGTTCAAACGAACGTTTGAATGGTAGCTGCGCCCGCGCGAACGCGTCAAGCTCGCGCCATGACGGGCGGCGGTCTCCTCGAGCTGATCCTGCTTTCGATGGCGTGGCTTTTCTTCGTCGGCGGAATCGCCGCCAACTGGCAGGTGCTGCGCCGACAGCTCAGGCGCAAGAGCGCCGACGAGCAGGTCCCCTCCGGCCTGGGATTCGTGCCCGGCGTGGCGGGCTCGCTGACCGTCTTCTTCACGATTCCCGCGCTCGCCGGGTATGGCGCCGAGGTGCCATGGCCGTGGCTCTGGATCGTGCTGCCGCTCGTGATCGATCCCTATTGCCTTGGCGGGTTCTTGCTCCTCCTGCTGGTGCGCAAATAGCCAATAGAATCCGCCGCTCGCATGGCACACAACGCGGCACCGGTGCAGAAGCTCAGGGGCAATGAATGGCGGGCGGTCGGCACGCTGCTGCCCTACCTCCTCGAGTACAAGTGGCGCGTGCTGCTGGCGCTCGCCTGCCTGATCACGGCGAAGCTCGCCAACGTCGCTGTGCCGCTCATCATGAAGGAAGTGGTCGACCGGCTCGATGTGCAGACCGCGATCATCGCCGTGCCGGTGGCGCTGCTCGCGATCTACGGCATCCTGCGGTTCTCGGCGACGCTGTTCGGCGAGCTGCGCGACGTGCTGTTCGTGCCGGTGACGCAGCGCGCGATCCGGCGCGTCGCGCTGGGCGTGTTCCGCCACCTGCACAGCCTGAGCCTGCGCTTCCATCTCGACCGCCAGACCGGCGGCATGACGCGCGACATCGAGCGCGGCACGCGCGCCATCTCGACGCTGCTCTCCTATCTCATCTTCTCGATCATCCCGGTGATCCTGGAGTTCGCGCTGGTCGCGGCGGTGCTGCTCGCCAAGTTCGACTGGCGCTTCGCCGCGGTCACCTTCGGCGCCGTCGTCGTCTACATCAGCTTCACCGTGATGGTCACCGAGTGGCGCATGGCGATCCGCCGCCAGGCGAACGAGCTCGATTCCAGGGCGAACACGCGCGCCATAGACAGTCTGCTGAACTACGAGACGGTCAAGTACTTCGGCAACGAGGAGTTCGAGGCGCGCCGCTATGACGAGAACCTGCGCAAATACGAAACCGCCGCGGTGAAGAACGAAGCCTCCCTCGGGCTGCTCAACATCGGGCAAAGCCTGATCATCGCCGCGGCAGTGACCGCGCTGATGGTGCTGGTGGCGCAGGGCGTGGCGCTGAAGACCTTCACGCTCGGCGACCTGGTGCTGGTCAACGGGCTGCTGATCCAGCTCTACATCCCGCTCAACTTCCTCGGCATGGTGTACCGCGAGATCAAGCAGGCGCTGCTCGATCTCGATCGCATGTTTCGCCTGCTCACCGAGAGCCGCGAGGTGCAGGACCAGCCCGGCGCGCAGGCTCTGCCGCCAGGCCCGGCCAGTGTCGAATTCCGCCACGTCGATTTTCACTACGAGCCCGCGCGCCAGATCCTTTTCGATGTGAGCTTCGCGATTCCCGCGGGCCATCGCGTCGCCGTCGTCGGGCACTCGGGGTCGGGCAAGTCGACGCTCGCGCGGCTGCTCTACCGCTTCTATGACGTGTCCGCCGGCGAGATCGTGGTGAATGGCGTGAATCTCCGCGACGCAAGGCAGGCGAGCCTGCGCGGGGCGATCGGCATCGTGCCGCAGGACACGGTGCTCTTCAACGACACCATCCTGTACAACATCCGCTATGGCCGCACCGAGGCGAGCGACGACGAGGTCTACGAGGCGGCGCGTGCCGCGCATATCCACGACTTCATCGTCACCCTGCCGGCGGGCTATCAATCGATGGTCGGCGAGCGCGGCCTCAAGCTCTCCGGCGGCGAGAAACAGCGCGTCGCCATCGCGCGGGCGCTGCTCAAAAATCCGCGCATCCTGATCTTCGACGAAGCCACGTCGGCGCTCGACTCGCGCGCCGAAAAAGCGATCCAGGCCGAGCTCGAGCGCATCTCGGAAGGACGCACGACACTGGTGATCGCTCACCGACTATCGACCGTGATGGATGCCGACCGGATCCTGGTGCTCCAGCAGGGACGCATCGTGGAGCACGGCAGCCATGAGCAACTGCTTGACGCAAAAGGTGAATACGCGCGCATGTGGGCCCTGCAGCAGGAGCAGGCGCAGGCCGCGGCGGTGCTTGAAAGTACGTCGGCACTGTAGCCGCTGCACGACAGAGAACCAGTTCACGGAAGTTCTAGGAATTACTGCCTACTGTATGATTTTGTTTGCATTTTTTTTCTCTGTAGGGCACACTGCGACACCATCCATGCTCCAGTCAGGGCATGAGCCACCGATAACGAAAAAGCCGCTTGCCAGAGAAGATTCACCGCAATGCAGAGAAAACTTCATCCGCTCGAGGGCATCGTTGCCGTCTTTGCCCTCTTCTTCGTCCTCGCCATCACGATTGGTTTTGCGCAGGCGCAGGAAGCCAGGCCGCTTAAAGCGGTCTACCTGAAATCGTCGTCCGCGCTGGTGCTCGATGCCGACACCGGCGAAATCGTGATCGACAAGAACGCCGACGCGGTCACGCCGATCGCCTCGATCACCAAGCTGATGACGGCGATGGTGATCCTCGATCGCGGTCTCGATCTCGACCAGCGCATCGTGCTCAGCCGCCAGGACATCGATTCCCTGAAAGGCACGCGCTCGCGCCTGCGTCCGGGCAATGTGCTCACGCGCGGCGAGCTGCTGATGCTCGCCCTGATGGCTTCCGAGAACCGCGCCGCCGCAGCGCTTGGCCGCACCTATCCCGGCGGTGTCGAGCCCTTCGTGGCCGCGATGAATGCCAAATCCGCGTCGCTCGACATGAAGGACAGCCGCTTCGTCGACGCCACCGGTCTTTCGCCGCACAACGTGTCCAGCGCGCGCGACCTGGTCAAGCTGGTGCGCGCCGCGCATGAATACTCGCTGATCCGTGAATTCTCGACCAAGGATCGCGCCAGCGTGCGCGTGGCCGAGCGCGGCCGGCCGCTCAATTTCCACAACACCAACGGCCTGGTGCGCGCGCACCACTGGGAAGTCGGCCTTTCCAAGACCGGCTACATCAGCGAAGCCGGCCGCTGCCTGGTCATGCGGGTCCGACTGGCGTCGAAGGATCTGATCGTGGTACTCCTCGATTCGTGGGGACGGCAATCACGAATCGGCGACGCCAACCGCATCAAGAAGTGGGTGGAAACCCACGCGAGCGCCGGTCGCTCGAGCTAGGCGGCCGGCGTTTCGTCGGCGGCGCGCAGTTCTCCGACCTCGCCGCCGTTAATTTCCGCAAGGACGTCCTAGAAGGACTGGCGCGCCCGCAGAAGGCGCTGCCGCCCAAGTATTTCTACGACGCGGCCGGCAGCCGCCTCTTCGAGCGCATCTGCCGCCTGCGCGAGTACTACCCCACCCGCACCGAGCTTGGCATCACCAGGCGCCACCTCGCGAACATCGCCCGCTTCGCCGGCAAGCGCTGCGCGCTTTTGGAATACGGCAGCGGCGAGAGCCTGAAGACGCGCCTCCTCATCGGCGCGCTACGGCCCTCGGTCTACATGCCCGTCGACATCTCGGCAGACGCGCTGCGCGCCGCGGTGAAGCGCCTGGGGCGCGAGTTTCCGCGCCTGGGCATCGTCGCGATCACGGCCGATTTCTCCCATCCCCTGACCATTCCCGCGTATCGCGGCAACGCGCGGCGCGTGGTGTACTTCCCGGGCTCGACGATCGGCAACCTGCGGCCGGAAGAGGCGCAGGCCTTTCTCAAGATGACGCGCGGCCAGGTCGGCGCGCGCGGCGCCATGCTGGTCGGCGTCGACCTGAAGAAAGACGCGAACGTGCTGCACGCCGCCTATAACGATGCCCGCGGTGTGACCGCGGCGTTCAACCTGAACCTGCTCGCGCGCATCAACCGCGAGCTCGGCGGCGACTTCGACCTGCGCCGTTTCGCGCACTACGCTTTCTACAACCCGATGGCCGGCCGCATCGAGATGCACCTCGTCGCGCGCGAGGCGCACGCGGTCAACATCGGCAACTACCGTTTCTCCTTCGCTCGCGGCGAATCGATCCATACCGAGAACTCCTACAAGTACTCGGTGGAGGAATTCCAGAGCCTCGCTTCCAATGCGGGATTTAAGGCGTCCAAGCTCTGGACCGACGCGCGGAACTGGTTCGGCGTTTTCGGCCTGCTAGCAGCCTAGACGGCGCCGATGCGGCTGGTGGGGCGGTGGCCGATGGTGCCGGAGATGCGGTCGGCGGTTTCCTTGACCAGCGGTCCCCAGTGCGCCTTCATGCGATCGGCCGGCGTCGAGAGCGAGAGCGCGGCCACCAGGTGCCCGGCGTCGTCGCGGATGCCGGCGGCGACGCAGCGCACGCCGATCTCGGCTTCCTCGTTGTCGGTCGCCCAGCCCTGGCGCTGGATGCGCTCGAGGTCGCGCTCGAGCAGCGCGAGGTTGGTGATGGTGTTCTTGGTGTGCATCGCCAGGCCGGTGCGCTTGGCGTAGTCGCGCAGCCGGGCAAAGCCATCCTCCAGCAGGAAGAGTTTGCCCGCAGCGGTCACATGGAGAGAGGCGCGTGCGCCGATCACGTGCACGACGCGCATCGCCGAGCGGCCCGACGAGCTGCGCTCGACATAGACGATCTCGTCGTCGTGGCGCACCGAGAGGTTGGCGGTCTCGCCGGTCTGCGAATGCAGCTCGCGCATCAGCGGCAGGGCGAGCTCGCGCACGCTGATGCGCGATTTCACCAGGTTGCCGAGCTCGAGCAAGCGCATGCCGAGGCGATAGCTTCCCGGCTCGACGCGGTCGACGATGCGATCGGCCGACATCGACGAGAGGATGCGGTGCGCGGTCGAGGGATGAAGTCCGGTGTACTGCGCGATCTGCTTGAGCCCCAGCGGCTCGGGATGCTGCGACAGGACGTCGAGCAGCTTCATCATGCGCTCGATCACCTGGATCGGGTTCTTCGCGCTATCTCTGGACTTCGCGCTCGGAGTCGCCACCATTGCGCATTGTAAAATGCGCCGCGATGCCCGTGGTAACCAACATCGATGATCTGCGCGAGATGGCCAGGAAGCGCGTGGCGCGGGCGATTTTCGAGTATGTCGACTGCGGCGCGTACACCGAGTGCACGCTGCGCGCCAATCGTGCCGAGATCGAGGCGATCGGCCTGCGCCAGCGCGTCGGCATCGACGTCGACCGGCGCTCGACGAAAACCACCCTGCTGGGGCGCGAGGTCGCGATGCCGGTGGCGCTCGCGCCGGTGGGCCTGCTCGGGCTCAACTGGGCCAACGGCGAGATCCTCGCCGCGCGCGCCGCGCACAACTTCGGCATCCCCTTCACGCTCTCGACGATGTCGATCTGCTCGATCGAGGACGTCGCCGGGGGCACCGGCAAGCCGTTCTGGTTCCAGCTCTACGTGATGCGCGACCGCGGCTTCGCGGCGTCGCTCATCGAGCGCGCCAAGGCGGCGAAGTGCTCGGCGCTGGTGCTGACGCTCGACCTGCAAATCCAGGGCCAGCGCCACCGCGACCTGAAGAACGGGCTCGCCGTGCCGCCCAAACTCACCCTGGCCTCCGCGCTCGACATCATGACGAAGCCCGGCTGGGCATTCAACGTGATGACGAGCAAGCGCAAGAGCTTCGGCAACCTCGAAGGCCGCATTCCGGACGCCAAGAGCCTGACCACGCTGTCGCAGTGGATCGCGGGCCAGTTCGATCCGACGCTCTCGTGGAAGGACGTCGAGTGGGTGAAGAACCTGTGGGGCGGCCCTCTGGTGCTCAAGGGCATCCTCGACGTCGAAGACGCGAAGATCGCCGCGCAGAGTGGCGCCGACGCGATCGTGGTCTCCAATCACGGCGGCCGGCAGCTCGACGGCGCCATGTCGTCGATTCGCGCGCTGCCGGAGATCGCCTCCGCGGTAGGCGACAAGATCGACGTCTGGTTCGACGGCGGCATCCGCAGCGGGCAGAGCCTGCTCAAGGCGCTGGCGCTCGGCGCCAAGGCGGCGATGATCGGCCGCGCTTACGTCTATGGGCTTGGCGCGATGGGCGAGCCGGGCGTGCGACAGGCGCTGGAAGTCATGCAGAAGGAGCTCGACGTCACGATGGCGCTCACCGGCCTGCGCGACGTCAGGGACGCGAGCCCCGCGATTCTGCGCGTTTCTTAAATCGCTGCGGATGCAGCGCGTCCACTAGTTTTCCTTCGAGCGGCAAAGGCTCGCCTTCCAGCGCGCTCGCGATGATCTCCGCCGCGAGCGCTGCCCAGACCAGGCCGCGCGAGCCGTAGGCAAAGGCGCCGTAGACGCCTTCTGCGATCTTGCCGACGACGGGTAGCCGATCGGGCGTCACTGCGCGGAAGCTGACCCTGCCTTTTGTCTTCGCGTGCACTTCGACGCCCAGGATGTTCCTCAGCCGCTCGAGATTGTCCGCGTTGCTGTCCTCGCGCACCGTGGCGTCGGGGTCTTCCAGGTCGTAGCTCGCGCCGACCACACACACGCCGTCGATCGGCGGCAGCACCATGCCGCCGCGCAGCACGACGCTGCGCGGCGGCTCGATCGCATCGGCCGGCACATACGTAAGCTGGCCGCGCACGCGGCGCAGTCGCAGGTGCGGCACTGCGCATAGCTTCGGCGCCTCGGCCGAGTTGGCGAGAATGACGATTTTTCCTTCCGGTATTTTCTCGATGGTCGAACCGAAATGACGGGTCAGGAGATCACCGCAGGCGTCGAGCTGGGCGCGCACCAGCGAGCGCGGCTTGATCCAGCCGCTTTCGGCGAACCACAGCCCCGGCGCGGCTACCGGCACGCCGGCGTGCGCCGAGGCTTCCTCGCGCGTCACGAACTGCGCATAGTCGGCCGGCAGACCGACGGTGGATTTCTGCTGGGCGTCGATTTCCTTGTCGTTGCGCGCGAGCTGCAGCACGCCGCAGCGGTCGTAGCGCACGCCGCCGAGGCGCTCCCAGTTGCGCAGCGAATACAGGAATGCCGCGCGCGTCAGCCGCGCCAAGATGCTGTCGTCCGGCGTGACGATCGGATGGAAGGTGCCGGCGTGATTGCCGGAAGCTTCCTGCGCCGGCTCGGCGCGGCGCTCGTGCAGCTCCACTTCCCAGCCGCGCGCGCACAGCCGCTCGCACACTGCCGCGCCGGCGAGGCCGGCGCCTATGACGGTCGCTTTCCTCTCCTTCGGCAAGGCCGGGTCAGGCACCGATTTCACGCTGCGGCCGGCGAGCATTTCCCTCTTGCCGCCGAAGCCGGCGCGCTTCTCTACCGCGAAGCCGGTGGCCTCCAGCGCCTCGCGCACGCTGCCGGCCACGCTCCATGTCGCCACCGTCGCATCCCGGGCCGTGAGCCGCGACACCGCGCGCATCGTCTGATGCGTCCACATCTCGGGGTTCTTCGCCGGCGCGAAGCCGTCGAGGTAGACCGCGTCGGCCGCGAGACGCAAGTCGCGCAGCATCGCCACATCGCCGAAAAAGAGGCTCAGGACCACATTGCCGAATTCGAGGCGATGCGCGCCACTGACGAGCAGCGGCCAGTGGGCATGAAGCTCCGATGCTTCGGGAGCGAGCTCCGGATAGCGCTGATGCAGCGTGCGCAGGTCGGCAGCCGTGAACGGATGCTTCTCGATCGATACGTAGTGCAGCCGGCGACAACGCGATGGATCGCGCTTCCACGCCTGCCAGGTCGCGAGGAAATTCAGGCCGAAGCCAAATCCCGTCTCGAGGATGACGAAGCGCTCGCGCTGCGCCCAGCGCTCGGGCAACGCATTGCCAGCGAGAAACACGTGGCGCGCCTGCGCGGGCCCGCCGCCGGTGCTGTGATAGACGTCGCCGAATGCCGCCGAGTAGGGCGTCTCGTCGTGGAAATCGAGTCTCGCGGGGACAAGCGCTGCCATGGCGCGGGTATGATTGACGCCCCTGCACGAGGCCGTCAATGAATAAACCCGCCGAGCTGAAACTCGAGACCGTTCCGCTCTGGATCCATGGCAAGCCGGTCGCGCCCTCCGGCCGCCATGGCGAGGTGTTCAATCCCGCCACCGGCCAGGTGACGAAACGCGTGCCGTTCGCCGACGCCGCGATCGTCGATTCCACGGTGAAAGCGGCAGCCGCCGCATTTCCCGAGTGGCGCGACACGCCGCCACTGCGCCGTGCGCGCGTGATGCAGAAATTCCTGCAGCTCCTGCAGGCGAACCAGAAAGAGCTCGCGCGCCTCGTCACCGAGGAGCACGGCAAGACGCTGCCCGATGCGATGGGCTCGGTGCAGCGCGGCATCGAGGTGGTCGAGTTCGCCTGCGGCATCCCGCATCTGCTCAAGGGCGAATACGCCGAGAACGTCGGCACCCAGGTCGACACCCACACGCTGCGCCAGCCGGTCGGCGTCTGCGCCGGCATCACGCCGTTCAATTTCCCGGTGATGGTGCCGCTGTGGATGTTCCCGATGGCCATCGCCTGCGGCAACAGCTTCATCCTCAAGCCCTCGGAGAAGGTCCCCTCTGCGTCCGTGCGGATGGCAGAGCTGTTCAAGGAAGCGGGCTTGCCCGACGGCGTGCTCAACGTGATCCACGGCGACAAGGTCGCGGTCGATGCGATCCTCAGCCATCCGGGCATCCACGCCGTTTCTTTCGTCGGCTCGACGCCGATCGCGAAATACATCTACGAGACCTGCGCCAAGGGCGGTAAGCGTGTGCAGGCCCTCGGCGGCGCGAAGAACCACGCGGTGGTGCTGCCCGACGCCGATCTCGAATTCGCCGCCGACGCGCTGATCGGCGCTGCTTATGGCTCCGCTGGCGAGCGCTGCATGGCGATCTCCGCGGTGGTCGCCGTCGGCGCGGCTGGCGACCCGCTGGTGAAATTGCTGGCCGAGAAAGCGAAGAAAATAAAAGTCGGCGCGGGTGACCAGGAGGGCGTCGACATGGGCCCGCTGGTCACCGCGGAGCACCGCGATAAGGTCGCGGGCTTCATCCGGCAGGGGAAGTCGGAGGGCGCGAAGGTGGTGCTCGACGGCACGACGACGGACCGGAAGGAAGGCTTTTTCCTCGGCACGACGCTCTTCGACCAGGTCACGCCGCGGATGGAGATCTACAAGAACGAGATTTTCGGACCCGTTTTGGTGGTGCTTCGTGCCGGCAGCATCGACGAGGCCATCGCGCTGGTGAACAAAAACCCCTATGCCAACGGCACCGCGATCTTCACCGAGTCGGGCGGCGCCGCGCGGCGCTTCGCCGCCGAGATCCAGGTCGGCATGGTGGGAATCAATGTGCCCATCCCCGTACCGGTGGCCTATTTCTCCTTCGGCGGATGGAAGAACTCGCTCTTCGGCGACCTGCACGTGCACGGCACCGAGGCGGTGAAGTTCTATACGCGCACGAAGGTCGTGACTTCGCGCTGGCCGCACCAGGACACGCCGGCGCCGGGCTTCCACATGCCGACACTCGGTTGAAAATGGGGACAGACCCCATTTTTCTCATTTAGCAGTCACCAAACCCCAAGGAAACCACGCGATGGGAATCAGGATCTCGCTTTCGCAAATGAGAAAAATGGGGTCTGTCCCCATTTTTGCGCTTGCCTTCGGGCTGGCGCACGCGCAGGAGTATCCGACCAAGACGATCCGCCTGATCATCCCGCTGACGCCGGGCTCCGGTGCCGACATCGCGGGGCGCATCATCGCGCTGCGCCTGAGCGAGCACTGGAAGCAGCCGGTGATCGTCGAGAACCGGCCCGGCGCGGGCGGCCAGATCGGCACCGCGGCGGTGGTGAAGGCCGAGGCCGACGGCCACACGCTGCTCGTGCAGTCGTCGTCGCACTCGGCCAATCCCGCTATCTACAAGAGCTTGCCGTACGACCCGCTGAAGGACCTCGCCGACGTCGCGATCCTTGGCAAGACGCCTTACGTGATGGTCACCGCGGCCAATGGGCCGTACAAGTCGCTCAAGGGCCTGATCGAGGCGGCGAAGGCGAAGCCCGACCAGATTCCGTTCGCTTCTGCCGGCGTCGGCACTTCCACGCACCTCGCGGCCGAATACGTGATCGCGCTGGCGGGCGTGAAGATGATCCACGTGCCGTTCAAGGGCTCGCCCGACGCGATGCAGGACGTGCTCGGCGGCCGCAGCGCGTTCTACATGGCGCCGATCAATGCCGGCATGAGCCTGGTGAAGGAGCACAAGCTCACCGGCCTCGGCGTCTCGACCAAGGCGCGCGCCGAGGTGCTGCCCGAAGTGCCGACCATCGCGGAGCAGGGACTCTACGATTACGACATGACGCTGTGGTTCGGCATGTGGGCGCCGGCGGCGACGCCGATCCCGGTGGTGCAGAAGCTCAACAGCGCGGTGAACGCGATCGTGCTCGAGCCGGCGGTCAAGGAGCAGTTCGCCAAGCTCGGCATCCAGCCCGCGCCGATGAAGACCGAGGATTTCGCCAAGTTCGTGCGCAGCGAGATCGACGTCTACCAGAAGATCGTCGAGCACGCCAAAATTCCGCCGCAGTGAGATGGAGCTGATCTTCGTGCTGGTCCTAGGTACCGCGACCCCCGGCGGCGGCTTCCCGGTGTTCGGCGACGCCTTCGCCGAGGTCGTCAACGCGCAGGAGCCGCGCCTTCGCATCGAGACACGCAATACCAAGGGCAGCACCGAGAACGTGCCGCTGCTCGAGGCGAACAAGCTCGACCTCGCGCTGGTTGCCGGCGAAATCGCGAGCGCGGTGCTCGCCAAGCCCGACACGCCGCTGCGCATTATCTCGGCGATCTATTCGTCGCCCGGCGTACTGATGGTGCGCGGCGACAGCGCCTACCGTTCTCTCGGCGAGCTGCGCGGCAAGCCGGTGGTGCTCGGCACGCAGGCCTCGGGCATCACCGCCCTTGGGCGCACGGTGTTCGATTCGCTGGGAATAGACATCAAGCCCATTTACCTCGAGAAAGCGGGCGACGGCCCGGCGATGCTGCAGGACGGCCGCGCCGAGGCGCTGTGGGGCGCGGGCGTCGGCTGGCCGGCGTTCGCGGCGCTCGCGAAGTCCGGCGCGCGCTTCATCGCGCCTGGTGCTGCCGATATCAAGACCATCCTGGCAAAGAATCCAGCGCTGCAGCCGGTGACGCTGCCGGCGAAGAGCTATCCCGGCCAGGAGGCAGCGCTGCCGTCGGTCGGCTCGTGGAGCTACGTGCTGGCGAAG
>Ga0209647_1000521_pt1 | contig 36314 bp, 37 predicted proteins | sample GraSoi_2013_60cm_FD_185827 | JGI IMG/M metagenome (GOLD analysis project Ga0209647, IMG submission 185827) | Grasslands soil microbial communities from the Angelo Coastal Reserve, California, USA - Sample 9_17_2013_60cm (SPAdes) (version 2) | ecosystem: Environmental > Terrestrial > Soil >... | reverse complement strand
GGCTGGTCGACGTCGAGGTGGCGACCCGGATCGACTCCGCCCAAGGTGGGATCAGGGCCACGGTCGAATCTACCCCCGACGCGCCGCTCTCCAAAGTCCTCTTGCGCATGCAGGGCGGCAAGAAGGGGCTGATCGTCAACAGCCGCAATCTCTGTGGGGCTGTCTCGAGGGCGAACGTGGAATTCAGCGGGCAAAACGGCAAGCGGTCCACCGCTAATCCTGAGATGAAGGCTGATTGCGGCAGGGCGAGGAAAAGCCCGCACAAACGCCGCTAGCGCCGCAGTTTCAATGGGTGTCCGACCGACTGGGGGATCAGGCTGGCGGCTTCGTCCGACCCGTTGAGGCGGCTGTCGAGCGGCCACCGCCTCTCCCCGCAGGCGGTCGAGTCCGACCAGCGCCGGCGCCTGCTGGCCGCGATGGCCGTTGCCCTCGAGCGGCACGGTTATGCCCGCACCACCGTATCCCAGGTGCTCGAGGGCGCCGGGGTGTCTCGCCGCACCTTCTATGAGCAGTTCGCCAACAAAGACGATTGCCTTCTCGCCGCCTACGATGAGGCCGAGCGGCGAGCCTGGGCGCAGGCCGTCGCCGCCGCGGCAGCCGTGCCAGACGGGGATTGGCCACGGCGGGTCCACGTCGCGCTCGCTGCCGTGTTCGACCAGCTCGCCGCCGAGCCCGCCGTTGCGCGCCTCTTCACCCTGGAGGCACGGGCGCTTGCCGAGATCGCCGCGCGCCAACACGATGCCGTCGAGCGTATCGCGGCGATCCTGCGCGCCGGCAATCGGGCGCGCTCCGATGCCGACGATCTACCCGAGGCGACCGAGCGCACGCTGGTCGGCAACGTGACGGCCCTTGCCGGCTCCTATGTCCTCAGCGGCGCGACCGAGTTGCTGCCCGGTCTGGCGCCCCAGCTTGCCGACCACCTGCTCCTCTCCTACTGAGAAGCGGGACCGCCGTGGCGAAGGCCTCGGCTGCGGTCCGCGGCCCGAGGTAGGGGACAAGCAGCGCGAACTCCAGCTCAGGCAGGATTCGCGGCAGGTTCGCCTCCCCACCTTCTCGCAGCTCGTCGAAGATCAGCCCGGCGACGGCGCTGACCGCCATCAAGGCGGTGTTCGGCGGCAGCTCGCGCCGCTGTGGTGGCCGGTCCGGCTCGAGCAGGCGGGCAAAGCGGTCGGTGGTCGCCCAGTGGCGCCGCCGCGCCTCCACGCCCGCGGCGGAGACCTCGACGATCGCCACCCGCGCCATTGCCGGGTCGGCGGCGAGCAGGTCGACCACTGCCGCGAGCCCGCTCCGTGCCCGATCGCGCCAGCGGCGCCCGTCCTCGCAGGTGGTTTCGGTGGCTGCGAGGATCCCCTCGACCGCCAGGTCATAGGCGGCGAGGAAGCACTCCTGCTTGTCTCCGAAGTGCTTGTAGAAGGTGGTGCGGGAGGCGCCCGCCACCGTCGCCACATCGGCAACCGAGGTGGCGAGGTACCCCTTGCCGCCGGCAACGCGGATCATCGCCTCGACGATCGCGCCGCGCCGCGTTCCGCCCTGTTCCATCGCACGCTCCCGGGGTATAGACAAAAGGGTACGTGACTATACCGGTAAATGTACACTGCAGTACATAAGTGACTCGACCTACGTTGACTACTGGGTCGAGCGTCTATGGAGCCGGCCCGGTAAGCGGTCGAGGAAGTCGCGCGCAGAGAGCGGCGAACAGCGCAATCGCAACGGCTGCGCCGAGCCAGTGGGCGCCTATCAGCACGAAGAGCAGGCTTGGGATCCCGGCCAGGGCGGCTCGGATCAGGACAGGCGCCTCGGGCAGTCCCACAATTCGAGCCGTGAGCCAGGCGCAGGCCATCCAGGCCAGCGGCCCGACCAGCCACCCCCAGTCTTCGAAGAACCCGTGCGAGAAGACAAGCGCCAGCAGCAGCGAAAGCACCGCCACGGCCGCCACCTGCACCACCGCCACGCGCCAGAGGATCGCCGAGTCCACGCGTCGATTCTCTCAAGCGCGCAGCTACTGGAGGCTGAAGACGACCCGAACGGTGGCCGTCACCGTCGAAGACCCCGGCTTCACCGGTGGGGAAGGCTCGGCGGCGGCCCCCTTCAAGCCGGCCTGTGGCTGAACAGGTACGACTTCGGCTCCTTCTTCGATGCTGATTGCGGGCCCCAGCGTTGCTCCGGCCCGAGAGGCGAGGGCGGAGGCCTTCGCCTTCGCTTGGTCGAAGGCGGCAAGCAACGTGTTTTCGTAGGCAAGCTCGGGATCGCCCGGGAAGAAACGCGGCCCGCTGGCGCCGGTGGCTCCCGCAGCGATAGCGACATTGACCATTTCTCCGGCTCGATCAGGCTGATGCAGGATCACCGAGATTCCCTCGCTTGCCTTGTAGACGGTCCGCTTGGCGCGGGTGACTTTTCGGATCGAGATCCGGCCGGTGGTGATGTCGCCGGAACCCACCCCCGGAATCCCCTGCACCGCCGCGATGACCTGGCGAAGACGGGTGGACACGAAGCGAAGCGCGGCTGCTCGCGAGCCCTTTTCCTTGGCCACCTGAAATCCCAGGCCGGCCGTGTCGTTCGGCGCCTCCTGGGTCGCCGACCCGTTCACGGTGATCGTTCGCTCCTGCGCCGACACCGAGGCTGGGCCAAGCAGACTCAGCGCCAAAAGCGCAATCAAAGGAAATGTCCCGATTCGCGACCGCATGTGCCTCCCAGCTCGGGATGGACCCTAGAGTCGCCTCCGGATAGCTCTGCCTCGCCCCGGATAGCCTGCCCGGCTACCCGATATGCCGCATAATCAACGTCTCCCGGGCGGTTAGCTCAGTTGGGAGAGCACGTGCCTTACAAGCACGGGGTCACTGGTTCGAGCCCAGTACCGCCCATTGCCGGACTGAGCTGTGCCTTGGTCAGCTGTGCGTGGGGCGGGAGATCGCTCGCCAGCAGGTGTCCGCGGTCGCTTCGAGCTCGGCGTCGCTCAGCTCGGCGCCGTTGGCGGCAAGGCGAACCGGGGGGGCAAGGCCAAGTTCGTAGAGCACCTCTAGCGGCAGGGGGAGGAGCTGGGCGGTCATCGCCGGGTCGGTGGCCTGTTCGAGGATCGGGTCCCCCTCTTGTTCCAGCGCAGCCTCGTGGGCGCGGGATCTATATGGCGAGCTGTCGACCTGGAGCAGGAAGAGGGCGTGGTCGGGGTTGGCCGCCAGATGGCGGTAGCTCGCCAGCCAGATGCCACGGAAGCGCTCCGCTGCGCCGGCTGCGGGGTCGAGCTCGGCGGTCGCTGCGGCGCCCAGTTGGGACTTCGTCTCGAGGTACGCAGCCAGGACGAGCTCGTCCTTCGAGCCGTAGTGGGTGTAGGCGGTGCCGGTCGCTACACCTGCCTCGGCGGCGATCGCGCTCATCGAGGCGCCGTGGAAGCCCCGTTGGGCGACCAATCTCCGCAGCGCCTGCCGCACGGCGGCGGCCCGGTCGAGGCCCGCGACGCTCATAAGAGCTTCAGGCCGGTCTCCCGTTCGGAGACCTCCCATAAACGGGAGATCGCCCGCTTCATCCCGAGCCGCCGCAGGATCGGCTTGCGCACCGGAGGACCGCTGTTGACGAAGAGCGGGCCGTAGAACTGGCCGCCCCTAGCGGCGGGATCGGTTGCGGCGCGCAACTGGGAGAGCGCGCCGGTTGCGGCGGACATGCCGGTCGAGCCCGCGAGCGTGTGGAAGAAGCGCTGCGAGAGGCCACCGTCCGTCTCCGCCACGCTTACCGCCTGCAACTCGGTGTTGGAGAGGCCGGGATGGGCGATCAGGCTCGCCGCCGGCGCTCCGTCGTCGTCGAGCAGGAGGTCCAGCCCGAGGCCAAAGTGGAAGTTCGCGAGCTTCGCCTGGCCGTAAGCCCGCCAGGGCCCGTAGCGCCCGTGCAGGTGGGGATTGTCAGGGTCGACGGCTCTGCCCATGTGGTGTGCCGTGCTCGTCACCGTGACGATCCGCGCCGCGTCGGCCCGCAACAGGGCCGGCATCAGCAGCGCCGTGAGGGCGAAGTGCCCGAGGTGATCGACACCGAGCTGCATCTCGAACCCGTCGACCGTGCGGCGCTCCGGGATCCCCATCACGCCGGCGTTGTTGACGAGGATGTCGATCGTCTCGTGACTCGCGAGGATCTGACCGGCGGCCTCACGCACCGAGGCCAGCGAACCGAGGTCGAGCTCGACGATCTCCAGTGAGGCATCCGGCGCCCCCCTGCGAATCTCCGCTTCGGCCTGCGCCGCCTTGTCCTGATTGCGGGCCGCCATCACGACCTTGGCGCCGGCCGCCGCCAGAGCGCGGGCGGTCTCGAGGCCAAGGCCGCCGTTGGCGCCGGTAACGACCGCCGTCCGACCCGTCTGATCGGGGATGTCCGCAGCACCCCAGCTCACAAGCCCTCCCGTTTTGAGTGAACATTCATTCATTCACAGTAGCGCTTCTTTGGCGCTTCAGCTGGGCCGCTAGCCTCAAGGCGATGTTCCAGGACACAAGCCGGAGGTGACCTAGATGGCACACATGGGTGGTACCGCCAGCGCCGAGATCGACGCTCCCATCGAGGAGGTCTGGGCGGTCGTTGAGGACGTGCTCACGGCCCCCGACTGGCAGGGCGGCCTGGTCTCGGTGTCGGCACTGGAGTACGACAACGACGGTCGCCCGACGCTGGTGGAGAGCGTGAGCGACATCAAGGTCAGGCAGGTGAAGACGCAGGTGCGGTTCCGCTACGAGCCTCCCACGCGCCTTTCCTGGACCCAGGAGAAGGGCGATCTCAAGTCGGTCGAGGGATCCTGGACGTTGGAGGATCTCGGCGGAGACCGAACGCGAGCGACCTACACCCTGGACGGCGACCCCGGCCGGGTGCTGGGGATGCTGATCCGCGGGCCGGTCGAGGCCGCCGCCCGGGCGATGCTGGTGAACGCTCGGCCGGGCGAGCTGAAGGCGCGCGTCGAGAGCGACCTATGAGCGGCAGGGACCTCTCCGTCGTCGTCTTCGGCGCCAGCGGCGTCACCGGGCGACGCGTCGCGGCCTACCTCGCTGAGCGGGCCGGCGAGGTGGGGGAGCGGTGGGCGGTCGCCGGGCGCGACCCGGCCAAGGTCGAGCGCGTCCTCGGTGAGATCGGCGTCGCCGCTCCGGAGACGATCGCCGCCGACGTTGGCGACCCAGCGTCGCTGGCGGCGATGGCGTCCCGCACCCGGGTCGTACTCGACCTGGTCGGCCCCTACACCCTCTACGGCGAGCCGGTGATCGAGGCCTGTGTCGCCAACGGCTCCCACTACGTCGACCTGACGGGCGAGATTCCCTTTGTGCGACGGACGATCGACGCTTTCCACGACCGCGCCGTGGCGGCGGCGGTGAAGGTCGTCCAGGTCTGCGGCTTCGAGGCGCTGCCGCCCGACCTGGCGGTGCTGCTTGCCGCGGAGACCGCGGGCGAGCGCTGGAGCGAAGACCTGTCCGAGGCGGACGTCGATGTCAGCACGCAACAACCCGCGGGGCGCCTTGGTCCAGCCGACCTTATCTCGGGCGGAACGCTGCAGAGCATGGCCGAGGCCGTCGCCGGAGAAGGCGCCGCCGAAGTCCCCGACCCGGCGGCGCTGATTGTCGATCCCGAGATCGCGGCTGCGGTTAGGCGACGCAGCCCGATTGCGCTTGCGCCGCGCTTCAACGCACGCGGGGAAGCGATTGCCCCGATGACGCCGATCGCGTTCATCAACCCAGCGGTGATCCAGCGGACGGCGGCGCTGCTTGCCGCCGAGCGGGGCGTCAAGGTCGAGCCGATGCGCTACCGCGAGGGGATCGCAATCCCTGGCGGGTCCGCCAGCATGCTGCTGCGTTACGTGGCCGCGGGGGCACTCGCGGGGATGCAGGCAGGCTTCCGCGCGCTGACCCGGGCGCGACCGTCGGTCAGAGCCCGCTCAGCGGACGCCTTGCGCAGGATCCTCCCGTCCTCGGGCTTCGGCCCGTCCGGCAGTCGACTCGACGAGTGGTCGTGGCAGCTCGCCGTGGACGCGCGCACCGCCGGCGGCCACTACATCAGGGTCGATGTCGACGCCGACGGGCACCCCGGGTACCTGACGACGGCCAAGCTGCTCGGCGAGGTAGGCCTGCTCCTCGCCGAGGACGGCGCCACGCCCGAGCGAGCGGGCTGTCTGACGCCGGCGACGGCGATCGGCACGGCAAGCGTCAGCCGCTTCGAGCGAGCCGGCGCCCGCTTTGCCGTCTCTTCTTGAAGCGCTTTCCGACTCTTACCCCACATAGGGTTGGAAAAGCCGGAAGCGCTACCGCCATAGCCTTGCTCGCAGCCGCTGCCACAGCGAGGGTGGGCGCGGCTGGGTGCGGCGCCACTCCTCCTTGGTCGGCAGGCGACCCGCCCTACGGGCGGCGATGACGCACGCCGTGTGGGCGTGGCGCCGCCGCGCGCTGTCCCCCTCCGGCGCGATCAGGAAGTGCTCGCTGAGGGCGGGGAGGTGGTTGCCGCAGAGCGGGCAGCGGTAGGTGGCCGGCTTGCGATTCTGCGCCGGGCGCAGCGCCCACCACCTTGCCTCCCCGTCGCTCAGGAGGCGCCGGCGCGGAGCTGGGGCGTCACGGTGCCGCCACGCCGCCGCTCGGCCTTGGTGACGACGTCGAAGAAGACGTCGTTGCGGCCCCGCCGGACCCGGTGGGGAAAGGCTCTGCGAGCGCGACGATGGGCGGCCGCGATCGCCCGAAAGCTCGACTCGTGGGCGCGGCTCCAGCGGATGCCGAAAATCTCACGCACACGAGGCGGCAGGGTTCCCCTGATGATGTGGTTCTGGACGGCGAGGTTGCCGCGAGCCGCCGTTGGCACTGGCTGGTGGAAGGCGACAAGCGGCGCCATCTCCAGCCCGTGCTCGGTCGCCTGCAGATCCGGTGAGGCGAGTTTGGCATCCCACCATGCCTTGAACTCGCGGTAGCTGCCGGGCGCCTCACTGCTGGGAAGGTCGAACAGCTCGCCGAAACGCACGTAGTCCAGCCAAAGCCGCTCCCGCTCCTCCGGGTCGAGCGGCCGCACCATCGTCTCGTACATCTCCCGTCCCGAGTCGGCGATCACCGCCAGCGTCCACAGCATCAGCTCCGGGTCGAAGGCTGAGTAGGCGGCGCCGGCGGCATGGACGCCGGCCGCCTCGGGCAGCTTTCCCTTGATCGTCTCGTGCAGCCGGCGCACTTTGGCCAGCGCCTCGTCGGCCTCCTCGCGGCTGCCGAGGAAGATCGTCTCCTGGATCTTCGCCGTGCGGGCGAGGCGTTCGAAGGGCCGGTCGCCGGAGCGGGTCGAGAGCATCGTGCCCGTGTAGGTGAGCGGTTCGAGCGCCCCGATCAGCAGCGCTCGCTGCCCGTAGAGCAGCCCGACCGAGCGCTCGCCGTGGACCCGGCGGGCCATCGACCGCCCCGGTGGGAAGTAATGCTCCTCGGCGTTTCGCTCAGCCTCCACTGAGCGAAGATGCTACTCCGGCGCGGGCGCCTCGGAGGAGAGGACGACAGCGGCTGGGACGGCGCTCGGCAGGTGCTTCTCGCGCAGCTCGTGGGCGGCGAAGATCTCATCGAGGTCCTCGCGAGTCAGCGTCTCGCGCTCCAGCGCGTTGGCGGCGAGGTCGTCGAGGCACTCGCGGTTGCCCGCCAGCAGCGCCCGCGCCCGCCGGTATGCCTCACGCGCCAGCGTCATCGCCGCCACGTCGACGTCGCGGCGGGTGCGGTCGGATAGCGCGTAGTCGCCCGTCGGCAGGGCGATCGGCGGCGCCCCGTCGGCGTCCAGCGCCACGCCCATCCCGAACTCGGCGACCATCTGCCGGCAGACCATGTGCACCCGCGCCAGGTCGTCGACCGCTCCCGAGTAGGAGGCCTGCATGACCTCCTCCTCCGCCGCGCGGCCACCCAGCAGGGTGACCAGCTCGTCGAGCAGCTCCTCGCGCGACTTCAGATAGGTGTCCTCCTGCGGCGAGTGGCCGACGAAGCCGAGCGCCGGCCCGCGCGGAACGATGCTCAGGATCTCCGGCGGGTCCAGCCCCAGCAGCCGCCGGCAGAGCGCGTGCCCGGCCTCGTGGTAGGCGACGATCCGCCGCTCCTTCTGGCTCAGCCGCCGCGCCTGCTGCGAGCCGACCGACTGGCGCAGCAGCGCCTCGTCGAGGTCCTCCCGCGCCATTGCCTTGCGCCCCGCCCGTCCGGCGATGATCGCCGCCTCGTTGAGCGCGTTGGCGAGCTGGGCGCCGGTCATCCCGGTCGTCTTGCGCGCCACGTCGGTCAGGTCGAGGTCGGCGCCGAGCGGCTTGCCCTGCGCGTGCGCGCGCAGGATCGCCTCGCGCCCGTCGCGGTCCGGCGGCGCCACCAGCACCTGGCGGTCGAAGCGCCCCGGCCGCAGCAGCGCCTTGTCGAGCTTGTCGACGTAGTTGGAGGCAGCGATCACGATCACCGTCCCCGGGTCGCGCTCGAATCCGTCGAGCTCGACCAGCAGCTGGTTCAGCGCCTGCTCGCGCTCGCTCGAGCCGCCATCTCCACCGCCGCTGCTGCGCGCCCCTCCGACCGCGTCCAGCTCGTCGATGAAGATGACGGCCCGGCCCGACTTTCGCGCCTCCTTGAACAGGCGCCGGATGCGGGCGGCTCCCCTCCCCACGAACATCTCTACGAAGCTCGAGCCAGAGGCCGAGAAGAAGTCGACACCGGCCTGCGCGGCGACTGCCCGCGCCAGCATCGTCTTGCCGGTCCCCGGCGGACCGAAGAGCAGCACACCGCGTGGCGGCTGCGCGCCGAGGGCGGCGAAGCGGTCTGGGTCGCGCAGCCACTCGGCGACGTCCATCAGCTCGTCCTTGGCGGCGTCGACCCCCTGCACCTCCTCCCAGAGCACCGGCTTGGTCTTGCTCGCCTTCACCGTCTCCGGCTTGGTCGTGCCCATCGTGCCGCGCAGCAGCGTCACGAAGACGATCAGCAGGCCGAACATGAAGACGACCCCGAAGATCGGGTACCAGTCGAAGAAGAAGTTCTGGATTTCGTTGGCGGTGAGGGCTTGGATTAGGTGCATGAACCCCTCGGGTTACTGAGGAGTGTCCGGGCAAAGGCCCCTTACTCCAATCGCACATACGTCCGCGACACCAATTCTTGCGTCAGAGCTCGCGCCGGCTGACAGCGCCGCTCTGCAGGGCGCGCTCGACCAGAGCAACCCGCTTGCGGTTCTGCGGCAGGTCCTCGACCCCGAGCTTCTCGAAGAGCGCCCGCATATGGGTCTTGACCGCGTCGACGCTGAGGTGCAGCTCATCGGCGATGCCCTGGTTGGTAGCCGGGGTGGCGAACGGCGCCTCGTCCTTGAAGGGGCGGCAGAGGGCGAGCAGGACGCGGCGCTGAGCGGGGGAGACGGTCGCCGCCGCCGGCACCTGGCTGGCGGCGACGGTCGCTTCCGGGGCGCCCTCGCCGGGGCGGCGGAAGAGCACGTTGGTGCGTCCGAAGCGCAGCGTGTCGCCGTCGCGCAGGCGACGGCGACCTTCGACACGGTGGTCACCGACGAAGGAGCCGTTGCGGGAGAGGCCGTCGTCGAGCAGGGTGCACTCGTCTCGCACGACCTCGATCTGGGCGTGCAGCGCTGAGACCTCCTCGTCCCAGTCGAGCCGCAGATCGGAAGACTCGCCGCGCCCCACCCAGAGCGTCGCGGTCCCATCTTCGACGACGACGATCCGCTGCTCGCCGCCACCGTCGCGGAAGACGAGGAAGGGGCGCCCGCCGCGTTCGGCCTCGATCTGCGCCTTCAGCTCCGGGGCGCTGGTCTGTTGCCGCTCACCGTCCATGACCCGATCCTAAGGGGACGTGCCGGGAGTTATGCACCTATATGGACCGCTAAGTCCCGGCACGTCCCCGGGGGTGAGAGAGACCACCCCTTGGGCCCCTGGGCGCGCGGCCGGTTCCGGGCGAAGCTGGTCCCACAGCCGAAGCAGACAGCTTCACACCCAAGACTCAAAGGAGATTCCGATGACCCGCACCGCCCAGAAGATCAGCCGCCACACCGGTCTCGCCGCCGCCGTCGCCAGCCTCGCCCTGATGGTCGCCCCTGCGACCGGCCTGGCCAAGGCGCCGGTCAAGTTCGGCGCCAAGCTCGACCCCACCGTCCAGCCATCCAACTCGCTCCCCGGTCTGCCGTGCAGCCAGGAAGCCGTCCTGCCCTGCACGATGATCCAGAACGAAGCCTACGGACGCCCGGACGGCGGCGAATTGGCCCCGCGGACCGGCACGATCAAGAAGATCCGGCTGATCGCCGGCGGTCCCGGCACTTTCAGGCTCCAGATCGCCAAGGTCAAGCGCTCGACCCTGTTCGGCTCGAACGAAGCCAAGGTCGTCGCCAACGGCCCAAAGATCCACTACCAAGGCCAAACCGAAGCCAACTGGGAAAGCGACAACTACCGGGTCGAGTCCTTCGACGTGAACGTTCCTGTGAAGAAGGGCGAGCAGCTCGCCATGCACACCAACGGCGCCCCGATGTCGGCGATCCGCTGCTCCTCAGGGGGCGACAACACCCTGATCTATCAGGGCGGCCTCAACCTCAGCCAGCCGTTCAGCCCCGCCACCGACACCGACGGCTGCTGGATCCTGATGGAAGCCGTCATCCGCTAGCTCTCCCCGACCACTCCGCGCCGACGAGGCCCCGCTCCGGTGGGGCTTCGTCGCGTGCGGTCGGAGGCCCTTCAGGACCGGATGACCTGGGAGCCGCCGACTATCGCCTCGGCGCCGTCGTCGCCGAAGACGATCCAAGCCTTGTTGCCGCCGTCGTAGTCGGGCGCCCATAGCTTCAGCGTCGCCGGCCGGTCCCAGACCGTGACCTCCTCCTCGCCGGTCTCTTCCATTCCCCGCCAGATCCGCACGAAAGGATTGCCCTCCCACTCCTCGCCGATCGTCGTCGGCTCGCGGTGGCCGGGATGGACCCGCGTCTCCGGCGGCAGCTCCATCAGCCTCATGACTGAGGCTTTGAGATCCGCGAAGCCACTCCCGCCTGGCGCCATCGTCCCCCCGACCGTGCCCTTGAAGAGGACGTCGGCAGTGAAGACGTCGGTTCCGTTGACGAGGAAGGCAAGGTGACCGGCGGCGTGGCCGGGGGTGTAGATCGCCTCGATCTCTAGCCCGCCCGTGGCGAGCCTGCCCCCATCGGGGAGCGTCTCTGCAACCTCCTCGTCCAGCTCCGCTGCCGCCTCGGCATGGGCAACCAGCGGGGGGTTGCCCATCTGTTGCCGCGCCTCGGCCAGGCCGGCGACGTGGTCAAGGTGGGGATGGGTGACGAGGACGTGGGTGATCTCGATCCCGTCTCGCTCGGCCCGCTCCAGCAGCGGTCCCAGGTCGTCGTTGCCGTCGATCAGCACCCCCTTGCCGCCAGCTTCGTCGGCGACCAGGTAGGCGTTCGACAGCCACATCGGGTTCTCGGTCCTCTCTAGTATCACTGCGCTCCTCCCGTCCGGCGATTTGCGGTCAGTGCCTAACCGTACGGCCTGTAGAGCATGCGGTGACCAAGCAGCTCGCTGACGGTGGCGAAGCGGTAGCCGCGACCGCGCAGCGTGTCGACGATCCGCGGCAAGGCGGCGAGGGTGCCGCTGCGATCGCCGCCGCCGTCGTGCATGAGGATGATCGAGCCGGGGCGGGCGGCGGAGACGATGCGGCTGTAGACGGCGCCGCTGCCGGGATTGCTCCAGTCGCTCGGATCGACATCCCAGAGGATCGTTTCCAGCCCGGCCTCGGCGGCGGCTGCCACCACGGAGGAATTGACCGCGCCGCCGGGTGGCCGGAAGAGGCAGGGCTCGAAGTGGGTCGCCGAGCGGATCAGCGCGTTGGTCGCAGCGAGGTCCCAGTAGCCAGGGTAAAAGTCGTGGTGGGTGGTGTGGTTGCCGATCTCATCCCCTTCGCGCAGGATGCGCCGCATGATCTCGGCCCGCCCCGCCACCTCCTGGCCGATCTCGAAGAAGGTGCCGTGGGCGTGCTTTTCACGGAGGACGTCGAGGAAGCCTTCGGTGTAGGAGCTCGGGCCGTCGTCGAAAGTCAGCGCGACGACGTTGCGGCCGCGCGGACCGTTGCGGAATTCGCCGTCTGTTCCGCCGGTGCAGCCGACCGGCCGCACTGGCCGCAATCGAAACACCCGCGCCCCGCGCCCCGGCAGCGTCTCCTCGCAGACCCGCGCCCCGCAGTCGCGCCGGTCCGCGATCACCCGCCAGCGGTAGCGATGCGGGGACAGTCCGGCCTCGGCGGGATCGATCGTCAGCGCGAGCTTGTGCGAGGTCGGCCTCTTCAACTGTGCCGCGAGCGTCTCCGCGTGGACGGTCTTCCCAGACCCGTTGACCAACTGGAGGCCGACCCGGCGGTGGGCGTTGCGGCTACCGCCGAGGCAGAGCAGCCGTTCGCCGCCGCGCCCGACACGGCTCAGCTCGAAGCAGAGGTAGCGGGAGCCGCCGCTACCGGTATCGGGCAGTCGGTCGAGCTTTGCCAGCGCAACGGGCGAAGCCGTGCGAACGCTCAGGATCAGGCTGCGTCCCGCCTGGGAGAGCTCTGCTCGCAACAGGTCGGGAGTCCGGTGCTTACTCGAAGAGCCACCGGCGCTCGCCACGACGGCGCCCAGCACGGCGGCAGCGAGGGCGACCGTGCACAAGATCTTGCGAGTTGGAGTGATTGGCGGACTTCGCTAGGACCGATTGGTCAGGTCAACTCATACTAGCTTCGTGTCAGACAGCCGCATCCGAACTCGGTACGGCCGTGGACGACGAAAAGTTGGCACCGCAGCGCCAATCGAGCTACCGTGTTGAGAGTTGACGTGAGGGTCAGAAGCATCCCGGCGCCAGGGCTCCGCCCCGTGCTCCTGACGATCTTGATCGTGATGGCGCTGATGGCTGACACGCGCTTCGCCTCTGCCGCACCAGGCGGCGCCGAACAGGTGGCTGCTCCCCCTCCCGCTGGCGATACGCCGTTCGATCGCCAGGGCATGTGGATCTGGTACGTCGACCGTTCAGAAGGGGGGAGTGTCGGGCGGATCGTTGCCCGCGCCCAAGCAGCGGGGATCGGCACCCTCTACATAAAGGCCGGCGACGGGGGCGACGTCTGGTCTCAATTCAACAAAACCCTGGTTGGGGCTCTGCACAGGGGCGGGCTGGATGTCTGCGCCTGGCAGTTCGTCTACGGCGACAGCCCGGTCGACGAGGCCAAGGTGGGCGCTACCGCGGTGCGGCGCGGGGCCGATTGCCTGGTGATCGATGCCGAGGGCCAGTACGAGGGCAAGTACGCTGCTGCCGACCGCTACCTCCGCGCCCTGCGCGGCCGCATCGGCGCCGCCTTCCCACTCTCACTGGCCGCCTTCCCCTACGTCGACTACCACCCCTCCTTCCCCTACTCGGTCTTCTTCGGGCCCGAAGGCGCGACCGTCAACCAGCCGCAGATGTACTGGAAGGCGATCGGCGCCTCGGTCCGCGCCGTCTATGAGCACACCTACCTCTTCAACCGGCTCTGGGACCACCCGCTCTATCCGCTTGGGCAGACCTATGGCGGCGCCGGTCGCAAGGACATCGTTCGCTTCCGGCGCTTCGACGAGAGCTATGGCGGCCTGCCGCCGAGCTGGTGGGACTGGCAGGAGACGAGCAGCGTTGGCTGGCAGGCGCTGGGCGCCCCACTGGTTGGCCCGGTCCTCGGCTATCGCCCGGTCGTCGCTCACCCGGTGCTGAAGCGGGGCAGCGAGGGCGACCTGGTCGTCTGGGCGCAGGAGCACTTGCAGACCGCGATTCAGCCGCAGCTGCCCATCACCGGGATCTTCGGCAAGCAGACCCGGGCGGCGGTTCGCGCCTTCCAGGAAAGCCAGGGCCTGCCGGTCGACGGCGTGCTCGGCACGACCACTTGGGGCTCACTGCTCAACTTCGACCCGGTACGTCCGCGCTGGGCGGGTCGCCGGGCGAAGCGAGGGGGCGGCGCGACGGCAAGCCGCGCATTTCCGCCGCGCCGCCCGCTCTCCGCCTCGCTGCCGGCAAGGGCCTACGAGATAGACCCGGGACCGGCGCCTTGAGCAAGCGCCCGGCGGGGGCGCTTGCGGGTATGGCCATGATTCTTCTCCTCGCCACCCCGGCGGCCGGGGCTGCGCCGCGGCGCGACACCGTGATCGAAGCGCCCAGCATCGGCTCGGCGCAAATCTCCGCCAGCGCCGAAACGAATCGGTATCCGATCAACGACGGCAGCGGCGAAACGGTGGCGATCGCGGTCACCGCGGCCTGCCAGGCTGCCTGCACGGCGGCGGACCCGCAGCAGATCGCCAACTTCCTCGGCACATTGATCCATGGCTTCGAGATGGAATTGCTCACCGTCCAGCTCGACACCCCTTCTCAGATCGAATTCGACTGCGGCTACGGCGCCCAGGCCTGCTACTACAGCGACGAAAACAAGATCGTGCTCAACGGCGATGACGCACCCGCCCCAGACGGGGCGAGCCGCGAATTCGTCCTCGCCCACGAGTACGGGCACCACGTCGCCCGCCATCGCGAAAGCCCGCCGCCCTTCCCAGCGGCGATCGATTGGGGCACCGCGCGCTGGTCGAGCTACGAGCACGTTTGTCAGCGATCGCGAGCCGGTGCGCTCTTTCCGGGCAACGAGGGCCTGCACTACTTCCGCGACCCGGGCGAGGCTTTCGCCGAGAGCTTCGCCCACCTTCGCTTTCCCGAAAGCGACGTGTCCTGGCGCTGGATTCCCGCCTTGAAGCCCGACCCAGCCGCCTTCCAGGCGATCCGTGAAGACACCCTCGATCCCTGGCTGGGGCGGAGCGCCTTCAAGCTGCGGGGGCGCCTCCCGCCGCGCCAGGAAGGGGCAGCGGTGCGGGCGTTCGGGACACCGCTGGACGGCACGGTCAGCCTCCGGCCGGCCGACCGTCCCCTCTATAACCTCGATCTGCTGAACCCAGCCGGCCACGTTCTGCGCACCTCGCGCCACGGCTTCAGCTTCCGGGATCAGCTCAACTACACCGTCTGCGGACAGTCCCGGCTACGTGTCGCGATTCGCTCGTCGCGCCACGGCGGCGGCGCCTTCAAGCTGCAAATCCAGCGACCCTGAGATAATCACGCCGGGCGATCCCCTCGCCCATCTCCAAGGGGGCGTAGCTCAGCTGGTTAGAGCGCCGGCCTGTCACGCCGGAGGTCGCGGGTTCGAGTCCCGTCGCTCCCGTTCCGAGGTCCCAAAGAATTTCAATGCCGAGAGATTTCACTCACCTCGAGAGGCGAAGGTATGTGAAGTGTGAAGAGTTCGAGGTGATATCAGCGTTTGCTAACAGTTCGACCTGTCTCACACGCTGTACTAAGCCTCCGAAGCCAATGTATCGCCGCCGACAGTGCGCTCCGCTTGGGCGACCAGCTCGGATAGGGGAACTTCGAGGGCTGCTGCAAGCTTGAAAAGGTTGCGAAAGCTCGGGTTCCTCAACCCGCGCTCGATCTCGCTGACGTAAGTGCGATGCATTCCGGCAAGGTCCGCAAGCCCCTCCTGAGAGAGTCCGTCGATTTCGCCCCGCCGCGTACGTATCGCTTCGCCAAGAGCCTTGAGAGCCACCTCCGACACGCGCCGAGCCTGCCAGCTATTTCCTTATGAGTCTACAGAATATAAGTAGCTAGTCACGATGCCCAAAACTCCACACTTATGCGTACCCAGAGAAGTCCTTGCCTCAAACCTAAAGACGAAAACACCACTAGAGCGCTCGGGTAATTTCCTTAGTTTGGGCATTGTGTGCATAGTGTGTCAGTGATATCCCACCGTGGGCGGATGGGAGATTAGGTGTTGATTGGCTTCGCCGTTGGTTCGGCCATCGGTGGACGACGACCTTGTGCGGCGCCGTGCTCGTTCTCGCCGGCATACTCGCCGGGTTGGGTGGAGGCCGCCGCTAGGCACGGCGGGCAATGTAAACGGCCTTGGAGTGGACCAGTTCCTCGACCGGTTGCATTGGAACCGCGTCAAAGCCGTGACCATAGACGTCGAGGCACTCCAGTCCCGATGCCTTGAGCAGCTCGCGCACCTCTGCTTCGGGGAAGTGCCGCTGACGGTGCACGTGGGTCTCGACATCGACCCCAGCGCCTCCCGGTTCGGCCTCGAAGCGCGCTTCACTGATCGAGCCGGGTGGGGTATCGGTCGAGCCCTGGCCGCGCCAGACCAACCGCCGTCCGCCGCGCTCCACATGCTGGACTTCGGCGAAGAACGTGCGATAGGCCTGCAGGGTGTTGACATCGAACATCAGCAGTCCGCCGGGGGCCAGGTTGGCCCGCATGCCGCTCAGCGCCTCCCCCAGTTCCTCCCCACTGAGCAGGTAGTTGACCGCGTCGTCCAGAGCCCAGACGAGATCGAATTCGCCGAATGCCGGCAGCTCCCGCATGTCCGCCACTGACAACCGCGCCGCGTCCCCGACCTTAGCCCGGGCCAGCTCCAGCATCGAGGGCGAGATGTCGCAAGCAGTGACCTCCCAGCCCCGCTCCAGCATCGGCAGGAAGCTCTTCCCAGTTCCGCAACCGACGTCGAGCAGGCGCCGCCCGCGCAACCCGTGGCGACGGACCTTGGGAAGGAGATTGCCCAGCCACAGCTCGTAGTCGTGGTGGGCGGTGAAATCGTCATAGACGGGTGCGATCGCCTCATAGGCCCGCTCGGCCCACTGGCCCCCCGGCTGGACTGCTGCTGCTGAATCCACGGCGGCAAAGACCAATGAATGTTCGACATCGTTTCATTGATCAAATCTGCTAGTCTGCTCCGATCGTGGAGGTCCGTCGTCTCGATCACCGGGTTAGCAGGGGAGTAGATCCGAGCGAGTCCTGGGACTGGGACGAGGTCCACAGGATCTGCCTGAGCTTCGCCTTCCGCTACGCGAAGAACCGCACAGAGGCAGAAGACATCGCCCAGGACTCGATGGTGCGGGCCTGGCGGAAACGAGCCACGCTGCGCAAGAGCGAGGCACGCAAGTCGTGGCTGGCAACGATCGTTCGCAACGAGGCTCTGCGCGAGTTCGCCCGCAAACGGCCGGCTCCGACTGACACGCTCGAAGCCTGGCAGGGTCGGGACGACGAGCGCGTCCTGGCGACGGTCGAACGAGCCGATCTGCATGCGGCGCTGGAGCGACTCAACAAGCGCGACCGCCAGCTGGTGCGGCTCCGCTACGACGAGGACATGACCCAGGAGGCGATCGCCCATCGCCTGGGCATTCCTCTCGGCACGGTCAAGGTCCGCTTGCATCGCGTGCGCGCCAAGCTGCGCCGTGAGATCGGCGCCTTCTAGAGCAAGACGGGGGGAGGTGGGCGGCCAGCGAGGCGCGGGCCTCAGCCGGCCGCTGCCTTGCGCATCTCCTCGGTTGCAGCGCCAGGGCCGATGTAGGGGACCAGCATCGCGAAGAGCAGATCGGGCAGCAGCTCAGGCAGCCGCTCCGCCCGTCCGGTCAGCAGCTCGTCAAAGATCAAGCCGGAGACGGCGCCTGCGGCCATCAGAGCGATGTTGTCGGGCAGCTCACGGTTCCCGGCCAACTGCTCTCCGTCCGCGAGGAATTCGGTGAACCTGGTGATCGCGTTCCAGTGGCGCTGGCGAGCGTCAGCGCCGGCGGCCGCGACCTCGACGATGGCGGTCCGTGCCAGCTCGGGGTTGAGGGCGAACATCTCGACAACCGTGGCCAGCCCGACCCGCATTCGCTCTAGCCATGGCTGCTCGGCGTCGCAGTTGGCGATCACCCCATCGAGCACCCGCTCGACCACCAGGTCGTAGGCGGCAAGGAAGCACTCGTGCTTGTCCTCGAAGTGCTTGTAGAAGGTCGTGCGGGAGACGTTGGCCTCCTCGATCACGTCAGCGACCGAGGTTGCCTTGTATCCCTTGCGGCCGACGACCCGCACCATCGCCTCCAAGATCAGTTGACGCCGCGTTTCGCTGCCTGCCATCGGACCCGCCAGGGTTGAACTATCGGGTATATGAATCATAGCGGCAACGTGTACGTGGACGTTTATCGAGTCAGCCTGTCCACCTCCCTGGTAGCCGCATCCGGGCCGATATATGGGACTAGCGTGGCAAAAAGCACGTCCGAAAGCAAACCGGGGAGTTGCTCCGCGCGGTCGGCGACCAGCTCATCGGAGATCAGCCCGGTGACTCCGCCGATCGCCATCCTCGAGGTGTTCGCCGGCAGACCGCGCCCTTCCGGAGCAAAGTCCCGCCCCTCTTCGAAAAGGGGCGTCAGCCGCTGCACCGTCGCCCGGTAGCGCCGCTGTGCGGCCGGTCCTGCATTGCCGATGTCGACGATCGAGAGCCGCGCCAGCGCCGGCTCCCCGGCGAGCGTCTCGAGCAAGGCCGCCAATCCAGCCGCGGCCCGCTCGGGCCAGCTCTGCTCGGACTCATAGGCGGCGATCACCCGCCGCACCAGCACCTCGACCGCGTTGTCATAAGCGGCCAGAAAGCAGGCCTCCTTGTCCTCGAATAGCTCGTAGAAGGTCGTGCGCGAGACGCCCGCCTCCTTGGTCAGGTCGCCTATGGTCATCGCGCCGTAACCCTTGGCCGCGACCACACGCACGGCTGCCTCGAGCAGGCGTTCGCGCTGGGAGCGCGTCACCATCTCTGGCGGCAGCCGGTGACGCCCGCGCGGAGGGCGCCACCGCTCTCCCTCCCCTGCCCGCTCCACTCCGGTCAGCCTCCGGGTGGACCCAGGAGCTGCTCGGCCTCGCGGGACTGGCGCAGCGCCTCATCCTGGCCGAGGTAGGGGACGGTGGTGATGTAGACGATGTCCGGCAGCAGCTCGCGCAGCCGCCCGGCGTTGCCGGCGAGGATCTGGCCGACGATCAGCGACTCGGCGCCGGAGAGGGCGGCGCGGCCGGCGCTGGAAGGAATCGCTTCCTCCTCGACCGGGTCGTCGCGGCCGCGGTCGAGCAGCGACTGCAGCACTCGCTTGCCTGAGGCGTAGAGCTCGAAGGCCTGCTCGCCAGAGGCCGGCGCCTCGACCAACGCCATGCGGGCGAAGGCGGGGCGGCTCGCCAGCAGGTCGAGGAACTCGGCGGCGGCATCGCGGACCATCGTCGCCCAAGGTTTGTCGGGCGAGTAGACCGAGAGAATTCGTCCCATCGCGTCGGCCAGCGAGACCTCCATCGCCGCGTGGAAGCAGTCCTCCTTGTCCTTGAACAGCTCGTAGAAGGTGGCGCGGGAGACCCCGGCCGGCTCGCAGATGTCGGCGATCGTCGTCGCGTTGTAGCCCTTTGTCGCGCAGCTGTCGGCCATCGCCACGAGGATCCGTTCCCGCTGGGAGTGAGCGATCAGGGGCTCGGCCAGATCCCCTCTCCCCGCCGGCAGCCGTTCCTGCTCGATCACGCCGCCAAGGTCCTGGGGATCCGGTGGCATACCGTGGTTGGGCGGGGCGGTGGGGGGCATCGGAACTCCTTACGCAGACAACGGTGTTTCGGTAAACGCGATTGTACACCCCACTCGGCACTCTGTGGACGAATCAGTACCGGATTAACAATTCGTCTCTGCCTGGGAACGCAGGCGGGATCGGGCGTGACGTGGCCGAAGGCGAGCACTGTACATGTGGGCGAGGGTGCTACCGAAAACTTCGGACCGCTGTACAACGACCTTCCGTCGCAGCGTCGCGACCATTTGACGATGAGCAAGACGCTGCGCCAGATCGTCGCCTTCGGCGGCGGTGGGTTCTCGATGGAGTCGGGCAACCCGCTGCTGGACGACTACGTCCTCGGGCTGACCGGCGCGGAGCGCCCCAAGGTCTGTTTCCTGCCCTCGGCCAGCGGCGACGCCGACCACTACATCGTCCGCTTCTACCGCGCCTTCGGCGCCGATCGATGCGAGGCAAGTCACATCTCGCTCTTCCGCCGCGAGCAGGGGCCGGAGGATCTGCGTGCGCACTTGCTCGAACAGGACCTGATCTACGTCGGCGGCGGCAGCGTCGTCAGCCTGCTCGGGGTCTGGCAGGCGCACGGGATCGACGCGATCCTGCGCGAGGCGTGGGAGCGGGGAGTCGTCCTCTGCGGCCTCTCGGCCGGCTCGCTCTGCTGGTTCTCGGAGGCGGTGACGGGGTTCCACGGCGCTCCACGTCGGCTCGATGGATTGGGACTGCTTCCGTTCAGTAACTGCGTCCACTACGAATCCCGCTCCAGCCGCCGCCGCGCCTATCACGACTTCCTCCGCGATGGCATGTGCCCTGGCTATGCGGCCGAGGACGGCGCCGCCCTGCACTTCGTCGGCGCCGAGCTGAGGCGGGTTGTCGCTTCGCGTCCCGAGGCGCGCGGGTACCGGCTCGACGCGGTCGGGGAGCGAGTGGTGGAGATGAGGATCGCGACCGCCTTCCTGGGCGATGCGGGCGCGCCCCCCTTCACCCCGCTGCCCGAGGCGATGTCCACCGCCGTGGCGGCCTGATGGACCGCGGTCGTCATTTGTTTCCCCATACGACACAAAAGACGACCGCGGTCGGATGATCACCCGCATCCTCGCGCTCGGCGGCCACGACTTCACCTCGCGCCCCGCGGACCGGGCGGTCTGCGAGCTGATGCTGCGGCTGGCGACGACGCGAGCCGGCGGGCGGCCGCGGATCTGCATCGTGCCGACTGCCAGCGGCGACACCTCCGAGCAGATCGGCCGCTTCTATTCCGCTTTTGGCGAGCGGCCTTGCGACCCCTCCGACCTTTCCCTCTTCCACCTTGGCAGCCGTCCGATGGAACTGCGCGATCACCTGCTCGAACAGGATCTGATCTACGTCGGCGGCGGCAGTCTGCTCAACCTGCTCGCGGTCTGGGAGGCGCACGAGCTGGGCGCGATCCTCAGCCTCGCCTGGCGGCAGGGGATCGTCCTAGCCGGGCAGAGCGCCGGGGCGATGTGCTGGTTCGAGGCCGGCATCACCAAGTCCTCGGGCAAGCCCCAACCGGGGGCCGGGCTAGGGCTGCTCGACGGCAGCCTCTGCGTCCACTACAACAACGAACCGGACCGCCGCGCCGCCTACCTCGAGGCCGTCGCCGATGGCATGCCCGGCGGCTACGGCCTCGACGACTACGCCGGCCTGATCTGGGAGGGCGCCGGCCCCCCGTCAGCAGTAACCGCCCAGCGAGGCGCCCGCGCCTACCGCGTAGCCAAGGGCGAGGGGGGCGTAATCGAGTCCCCACTCCCTGCCCGCTTCCTTCCAGCTCCTGCGCCAGCGGCGTTGCGGGAGGACATCGCCGAGTTTCGCCGCATCACCGCAATGCGCAAACGGGCGGGCTGGCTGGGGTAGGCGGTCTGACGTGGCCAGAGAGGAGGTGTGGGGGTGCCCAGCCGCGCGCGGCGTCCTCTTTTTCGCCCCACCCAGCTCAGCGAGAGATGCACCGCCGCCCGGCGAAAAACCCAGCCGAGGCTGGGTGCCCCCGCATCTCCTCAGCGTGCGTCTACCCGCCTGAACCAGCTGCGGGCGGTGCGGTCGGGTCGCCGCCCCCTTCACCGGGATTCTCCCGCGCGATGTAGTCCTCGGCCAGCAGCAGGTTCTCCTTGGAGCGCTCGACCACGTTGAGCAGGTCGCCCATCAGCGCCACCTCCTCGACCTGCTCCTTGACGAACCACTGCATGAACTGCTCGGCCCGGTAGTCCTTGACCTCGCGAGCCAGCTCGAACAGCGCGTAGATCTCCTCGCCGACCCGCTTCTCCTGCTCCAGCGCCATCCGCACCGGCGCGCTCCCGTCCGCGTAGGTGGTCTCCTGCGACTTGATGTCGGGAATGTGGACCTCCTCGCCGACGTCGAGCAGGTACTGGATCATCATCATCGCGTGCTCGCGCTCCTCCAGCGCCTGCCGGTAGAAGAAGGCGGCCAGGCGCGGCAGCGTCTCCGCGTCGTAGTAGACGGCCGCGCCTACGTATTGCTGGGAGGCAGCGAACTCGTTGGCGATCTGCTCGTTCAAGGCGGCGGGGAAGCTCTTCTCAGGCAATTCCAGCTCCTAAGGTCGGCGGGACGGGGGCCAACACGGACCGTAGCCGAAACCGCGAATTCGGCCCGCCGAATGGACTGGGAGGACGGACCGGGTGTCCCGATCCCTCTCACTCGGCCCAGCGGAAGCCCGTTGGCGTCAACTGCGGCAGCAGCGGACTGGTGGGCAGTCCGGGGGGAGGATCAGCCTCGTTGTAGCCGCGGGGCGCCGTGTCGTTGGGGGTATCGGGGTGGAAGAGCGAGGCGAGGACCTGGATCTGGCCGCGGCCGACGCCGAGCTCCCACTGGCCGCCGCCGTAGGCGCCGATCCCGCGCTCGGCGCAGTAGTCATAGGTCGCGCAGAGATCGCGCAGGCCGCCGATCCGCGAGGGCTTGATGTTGACCATCCGCGGCGGCCAGGGCAGCGCCTCGATGTCGGCGATCGAGTGGATCGGCGCGTCCCAGGTGAGGCGGTCGCGGACCGGCTCCAGCAGCGGCCGCGTCTCCTCGTTCACGTCCGGGTCCTCCAGCCAGGCTTCGGGGAAAGCCTCGATCAGCTTGCCGTAGAGCTCCGGGTCGGTCTCGACGTCGACCACGGTGCCCTTGTAGAAGCCCTTGAGGTCGAGCGAGTCGACTGCGCCGGTCTCGACCAGCGCCGCAATCAGCTCGTCGGTCCAGTCGTTGGTCGGATCGAGCTTGAAGCGCAGCGTTGGGTAGGGGTCGAGCTTGCGCCGCAGCGTCTCGATCGAGGACGGCTGGTCGGGACCGCCGGCGAGACGCATCGAGCAGACGAAGGTGACGGGCCGCGGCTCGCGGCCGAGCGCGCCCGCCAGGCTCGTGCCCGACTGGCGCAGGGCCAGGTCGAGCGCCGCCGACTCGAAGGCCCAGCGCCGGTAGCGGCGGGATACGTCGCGTTGCGGCTCGGCGGGGAAGGTGTCGACCTCGCCGATGAACTCGCAGAACTCGCCCAGCGTCGCGTAGCCGGTCAGGTCGAGGGTCGCGCCGGCGTCCTGCAGGGCGACGTGGTCGAGGGCGTCGTAGGTGACGTCCTCGCCGAGCCCGTCCTCGCCGCTGCCCCAGAGCTGGATCACGGTCGAGAGGCGTTCGAAGCCTGGGATCGTGTGCTCCAGCCCCTGTAGCTCGTAGCCCTCTATCTCCAGGGGTAGGTCGGCCAGCAGGTCGAAGGTGGGCATTGACGGGAGTCTATGTGGGAGGGAGAGCGGGGTGTCCCGGCTGTTTGCTGGGTTTTCGCCAGGCTGGCTTGTGGCTTTCGCTGAGTTGGTGGGGCGAAAAAGAGGACGCCGCTGCATAGCCGGGACACCCCGCCCTCCCTGTCAGACTCGTCCATGTGAAGCACACTCGCCACGGGTACTGGCTTGAGGAGGCGGGCGAGGTTCAGCCGATTCCAGAGCTGGTGGGGGAGCGCAGAGCTGATGTTGTTGTGATCGGTGGGGGGTACACCGGGATGTGGGCTGCCTGGCAGGTGAAGCAGCTCGAGCCCGAGGCGAGCGTCGTCTTGCTGGAGAGCGAGGTCTGTGGGTACGGGCCGAGCGGCCGCAACGGCGGCTTCTGCAACGTGATGTGGTTTTCGCTGCCCAACATGCGGGCGCGCTGGGGCGATGAGGCGGCGCTCGCCGTTGCGCGTGCTTCGCAGCAGGCGGTGACGGGGATCGAGTCGTTCTGCCGCGAGCAGGGCGTCGAGGCCTGGTTCCGGCGCGGCGGCTACCTGCAAGTCTCCACGGCTGCCGCCCACGATGGTGTCTGGGATGAGGCGCTGGCCGCCTGCCGCGAGTTGGGGGAGGGGCAGGCGATGCAGGCGCTGGCGCCCGAGGAAGTGAAGGCGCGCTGCGCCTCACCGGCGTTTCGGGCCGGCGCCTTCTATCCGGACGCGGCAACTGTGCAGCCGGCCCGGCTGGCACATGGGCTGCGCGAGCGGCTGCTCGCGGCCGGGGTCGACATACACGAGGGCTCGCCCGTGCGCCGTTTGGCGGGCGGCCCGGCCGGGGTCGAAGCCGAGACTGGCAACGGCCTGGTTCGAGCCGCCGCCGCCATCGTCGCGATCGGCGGCGCCGCGAAGGCGCCGGGCGCGCCGCTGCGCGACTCCCTCACCGTCACCTCCTCCCACATCGTCCTCACCGAGCCCGTTCCCGAGCTGCTCGAGGAGATCGGCTGGACCGGGGGCGAGTGCATCACCGACAGCCGCACCCTGATCGACTACTTCCGCGCCACCCCGGACGGGCGCATCGCATTTGGCTGGGGCGGCGGCCGGATCGCGATGGGGGCACGCCTGCGCGGCAGGGCGGAGGTCGACCCGGAAGTGGTCGCAGCCGCCGCAGCTCGCCTGCGCGAGTATTTCCCCGGGCTCGCGGGGAGGAACCTCACCCATGCTTGGGGCGGGCCGGTCGACGCCTCACCCACCCACCTGCCCGTCGTCGTGCCGCTGCGCGGTGGCCGCGTCTTCGCCGCCGCCGGCTACACCGGCAACGGAGTGGGCCCCTCATACACAGTCGGCCGAACCCTCGCCTCGCTGGCGCTAGACCGCCGCGACGAGCACTCGCGCCTGCCGTTCGTCGACCCATCGCCCCGACACGTCCCCCCCGAGCCCTTCCACTGGCTGGGTGGCGAAACGATCCGCCGAGCCCTCGTAAGCAAGGAGGAAGCTGAGCTCTCGGGCCGGGCTCCGCATCCGTTCAGCGCCCTAGTCACCAAGATCCCGCAGCTCATCGGCTTCCACATCGGCCGCTGAGAGAGGGCTGGGGGTGACCCTGATGGAGCCTCGCGAAGCGGGCGCCGCAGAGTGTCTCTCGCCGCGAAGCGGCACCAAATTCGTGAGCGAAGCGAACATAGGCTCCAGCGGAGTCACCCCCAGCCCTCTTCCTACTGCGCTGGGACAACGAGCACCGGACGCTCGGACTGATGCAGCAGCTTGTAAGGGGTCGAACCGAGGATCGCCCCTTTGAGCGGCGTCTCGCCGGAGCTTCCTACGACGATCATCCGGGCATCGCGCTGGCGGGCGACGTCGAGCAGCGCCTCGGCGCCGCGCTTCGCCACCAGCTCGTACGTCGCCTGGACGCCGTCGGTCTCGACCTGTTGCCTGGCTTCGGCCATCAGCTTCTGGCCGAATTCCTCGATCGCCTCCTCGTGTTCGGCGATCTCCCCGCCCCAGATGCCCGGCGGCGAGTAGCCGAAGACGAGGACGATCTCGTCGCCCAGGCCCTTAGCCAGCTCCTTGGCCCGCTCCAGCGCAGCCTTGCCCGAGTCCGATCCGTCGTACCCCACAACTATCTGACCCATCTCAGCCCTCCCCTCCGGATGCGATGCCGCCGCTTGCCGGCTCGGATTCACCCTCGAGGAAGCCTGGCGGAGCGACCTCGGCGCGCCGCTTGAAGAAGGACGGCACCTTGCGCCACTGGATCGCCATCAGCACGACGCCAAGGATCAGGAAGAAGATTGCGATCACCAGTGGCGGGCCGAGCCCGAACCAGGAGTTGCCCGATTCGGAGTTGGCCGGATCCGACAGTTCGATCCCGTTCTTGACCAGCAGATAGAAGAGGATCACGCCTCCGACGAAGGGCCCGACTCCGACGAAGAAGAAATTCTTGACGCTGCGCAGGATCTCGTGCCGGTAGTAAACCGCGCAGGCGAAGCCGGTCAGCCCGATGTAGAAGGAGATCATCAGGCCCAGCGCCGCCAGCGAGTCGAAGAGGATGTCTTCGCTGACCAGGGTGAGGCCGACGTACCAGACGATCGACGCCGCGCCCATCGCCAGGGTCGAGACATGGGGCGTGAGGAAGCGCGGGTGGACCTTGCCGAGGCTGCGCGGCATCGCGTTGGCCCTCGCCATCGAAAGCGTCGTGCGCGCGGTCGGCAGGATCGTCGTCTGGGTCGATGCTGCGGCAGAGGAGAGGACGGCGATGATCAGGATCTTGTCGAGGGGCGAGCCGAAGACTTCGGTACCGAGCGCGCTCAGCACGTCTTCCTGGTTTGCAACCAGCTGGTCGACCCCGGCGTAAGCCTGCGCCGCCACGGCGACGATCAAATAGATGCCGAGCAGGATCAAGGTGCTGACCACGGTCGCCCGCCCCGGCGCCTCGTCGGGGTTTTCGGTCTCCTCGTTGACGGTCGCCGTCGTGTCCCACCCCCAGTAGATGAAGACGGCCAGCAGCAGGCCGGCGGAAAGCTCGCTTGGGCTGAGGCTGAACGGGTTGATCCAAGAGAAGCTCGGGTGGATCGAGGTGGCCGGGGCGCTGCCGCTGTAGACCTTGACCAGCGCCACCACGGCGAAGGCGGCCAGGGTGAGGATCTCCGCTGCCAGGAGCCCGACCTGGGTACGCGCCGACAACTCGATCCCGATCAGCACGATCGCGGTCATCACCACTATCCAGAGGACGCCGACCGTCGTCACCGCCGCGGTCGATGCAGCGGCAGAGCTCCAGCCGAAAAGCAGGAACGTGTAGAGGCCGGCGATCTGCGCCAGGTTTGCCATCACGATCACGTCGGCGACGACGATCGTCCAGCCCGCGATCCAGCCCAGCTGGGGGCCCATGGCCTTGGTCACCCAGGAGAAGCTGGTGCCGCAATCCGGGTCGGCCTTGTTCATGTAGTAGTAGCCGGCAGCGACCAGGAACATCGGGATGAAGGCGATCAGCAGGATCGCCGGCGACTGCAGCGCGACGGCGGCAGCGATGAAGCCGAGGGTCGCGGCGAGGCTGTAGCCAGGGGCGGTCGAGGCGACCCCGATGACGACGCTGGAGACGAAGCCGATCGCGTTCTTCTTGAGGCCCTTGTCGCCGCTGCTCGGCGTCGGCGTCGCGACTGCTCTCGTGGAAGGCGTGGGCGTCGGAACCGATGCACTCTCCATCTGACTCCCCCTTCTCCGGGTCCCGCTTCGCCGGGGTGGCAGAGCGGTCGTTTGAAGGTACGCCCGTGTGGCGTCCCGGACAAGTGGCGAATGTCCCAAACCGCGGCCGTCAACTTGTACAATCGGTATAAGGCGCTGCCAAGTCCTCGACTTGATGACCATTGCACCGCGGCCATAGCGTCTCTAGCTTTGTCCATAACGTCGTAGCAAGAGAGGAGACACGCATGGCCATCGCGTCGCAGTCGACCGGGGCAGTGGACACCGGCCTTCAGGAGCTGGCGATGCGACATCTCTGGATGCACTTCTCGCGAATGGGCTCATACGGCCCAGATCACGAGATCCCGATCATCGTCCGCGGCGAGGGTTGCTACGTCTACGACAACCACGGCAACCGCTACCTCGACGGTCTCTCCGCCCTCTTCTGCGTCAATGCCGGCCACGGCCGCGCCGAGCTGGGCGAGGCGGCGGCCCGTCAGGTCGAAGAGCTCGACTTCTACACGCTGTGGAGCTATGCGCATCCGCGCGCGATCGAGCTGGCGGCCCGGATCGCCTCGCTCGCCCCCGGCGACCTCAACCGCGTCTTCTTCACCTCGGGCGGCTCGGAGGCGGTCGAGTCGGCGCTGAAGCTGGCCCGCAACTACCACCGTCTCCGCGGCAACGGCCAGAAGCACAAGGTGATCGCCCGCGAGATCGCCTACCACGGCACCTCGCTCGGCGCCCTCTCGGCCACCGGCATCACCGAGCTGCGCGCCCCGTTCGAGCCGTTGACGCCGGGTGGCTGCCACGTGCCCAACACCAACTCCTACCGCTGGCCGGAGGATCGCCACCCGCTCTGGGCGGCGACTGCGATCGAGGAGCGGATCCAGTTCGAGGGGCCGGAGACCGTCGCCGCGGTGATCGTCGAGCCGGTCCAGAACGCCGGTGGCTGCTTCGTCCCGCCCGAGGGCTACTTCGAGCGAGTGCGCGAGATCTGCGATCGCTACGACGTCCTGATGATCTCCGACGAGGTGATCTGCGCCTGGGGCCGCCTCGGCCACTGGTTCGGTTGCGAACGCTTCGGCTACGTTCCCGACATCGTCACGATGGCGAAGGCGCTGACCTCGGCCTACGCCCCGATGGGGGCGATGGTCGTCTCCGACCGCATCGCCGAGCCGTTCATGGAGGGCAAGGAGTCCTTCACCCACGGCTTCACCTTCGCCGGCCACCCGCTTGCCGCGGCGATCGCGATGGCCAACCTCGACGTCTTCGAGCGCGAGGACCTCTGCGGCCACGTGCTCGCCAAGGAGGGCGAGTTCCGCCAGATGCTGGAGAGCCTGCGCGACCTGCCGATCGTCGGCGACGTGCGCGGCGCCGGCTACTTCCAGGCGATCGAGCTGGTCAAGGACAAGGAGACGAAGGAGGGCTTCGACGATGACGAGGCGGAGGAACTGTTGCGCGGCTACCTCTCCGGCGAGCTCTACCGGCGTGGCTTGATCTGCCGCGCCGACGATCGCGGCGACCCGGTGATCCAGCTGGCGCCGCCGCTGACCGCCGACAGCGAGCAGTTCGAGGAGATACACGACGTGCTTCGGGGCGTGCTCACCGACGCTTGGGAGCGGGTCCGAAGATAGGCGCCTCGATGCTCACCGTCCAGAGCCTGCTCGACGAACTCGGCCTCGACCTTGCCGCCGGGACCCATGCGGCCGAGGCGCCGGTGCGCTGGATCCACATCTCCGAGTTGGCGGACCCGACCCCGTGGCTGTCGGGCGGCGAGCTGATGCTGACCACCGGCATCCCGCTCGACAGCGCCGCCAAGCAGCGGGCCTACATCCGCCTGCTCGCCGAACACAACCTTGCCGGGCTCGGCTTCGGCACCGGCTTCAACCACAAGAAACTGCCGAAAGCGCTGCTCGAGGAGGCGAAGAAACGCGACTTCCCGCTCTTCGAGGTTCCCTATTCGACGCCGTTCATCGCGATCACCGAGAAGGCTTTCGCCCGCCTTGTCAACGAGCAGTACGAGGTGCTGCAGCGCGGCATCGCGGTGCAGCGGCGGCTCGAGCGCTTGGTCCTCGAAGAGCGCGGCCTGGAGGAGATCGTGGCGACGATCGCCTCCGCCGTCGGCGGCACGGTGGCGATCCTCAACAGCCGCGGCGAGCGGCTGGCCGGGCGCGGCTTCCGCCGCGAGCTCTCCACCGAGGCGGTCAACGCGATCCGCGACGAAGCGCTGACCCACATCGCCGACGGCCATCCCTTCGTCCCGACGCACTCTTCGATCGCCGGCCGGGCGCTCGCGCACCCCGTGATCTCACCCGGCGGCGGACCGCCCCAGGCCTGGGTGGTGATGGTCCGCGACTCGGGCGGGCTCGGCGACTTCGAGCGGCTGATCCTGCAGCAGGCGGTCGCCGTCGTGGCGTTGGAGCTGATGCGCCGCCGCGTGGCGCGTGAGACCGAGCGCCGCTTGGCCGGCGACGTCCTGGCCGGAGCGCTCGGCGGGCGATTGGATCCCTCCGAGCTGCAGCGCCGCCTCGAGCCGTTCGGAATCGGCGACGAGGCCGCGGTCCTGGTCTTCGATCTCGACGATCCGACGGCCGCCGAGCCGGTGCTGGAGCGGGCGCTCGCCGCCGACGCCTGTCCAGCCGTAGTCGCCCCGCACGCCAGCGGCAGTCGCGAGCTGCTCTGTGCCGTGGTTGACGCCGCCGACCGCGACCCGGTCGACCTCGCTTCCGAAGCACGGCGGGCGCTGATCAAGGAGCGCGGCGCCGTACGGGCCGCGGCCAGCCGCCCAGCCCCGCCGGAGGAGTTGCGCCACTCTTTCCACGAGGCACGCTGCGCGCTGGAGGCGACGGCGTTCTCCGAAAACGGCAGCGAGCCCGAGGTGGCGTCCTGGCGTGACCTCGGTGCCTTCACCCTGCTGCTCTCGATTCAGGATGACGAGGCGCTGAAGCTCTACTGCGACAGCGTCCTCGGCCCGATCGAATCCGGCGACGATGAGTACGGCAGCGAGCTGCTGCGCTCGCTGGAGGCCTTTATCGAGCAGAACGGTCAGTGGGAGCGCGCCGCCCGCGAGGTCTACTGCCATCGCCACACGCTGCGTTACCGGATGCGCAAGGTCGAAGAGCTGACCGGGCGCGACCTTTCCCGTGCCCACGACCGGATCGAGTTCTGGCTGGCGCTGCGGGCGAGGGAGCTGGTGGGGACGTGAGCGGGCGATGATCGTCGGCGTCCCCGCGGAGATCAAGCCCGACGAGTACCGCGTCGCGATCACCCCGGCGGGGGTGCGGGAGATGGCCGAGCACGGCCACCTGGTGCTGATCGAGGCCGGGGCCGGCGAGGGCAGCGCGATCTCCGACTCCGAATTCGAATCGCAGGGCGCCCGCATCGTCCCCGACGCCGCCACCGTCTTCACCGAGGCCGGAATGATCCTCAAGGTCAAGGAGCCGCAGCCGGCCGAGATCGAGCTGCTGCGGCGCGGCCAGCTCCTCTTCACCTACCTGCACCTGGCTCCTGACCCCGAGCAGACCCGCGGCCTTCGCGACTCCGGCGCCACCTGTATCGCTTATGAGACCGTCGAGGACGCGCGCGGGCGGCTGCCGCTGCTGGCGCCGATGAGCGAGATCGCCGGCAAGATCGCGACCCAGGCCGGGGCCTTCGTGCTGGAGAAGCCGCTCGGCGGGCGCGGCATCCTGCTCGGCGGCGTGCCTGGCGTGGCGGCGGCGAACGTGATGGTGATCGGCGGCGGCGTGGTCGGCATGAACGCGGCCACCATCGCGATTGGCATGCAGGCCGACGTATTCGTCTTCGACAACTCGATCGACCGCCTGCGCGAGCTGGAGGTCGCCTTCGCCGGGCGTTGCTCGACCGTCTACTCGACCACCCTCGCGGTGGAGGAGATGCTGCCCCGCGCCGACCTGGTGATCGGCGCCGTCCTCGTCCACGGCGCCCGCGCCCCTTATGTAGTGCGGCGCGAGCAGTTGGCGCTGATGAAGCCCGGCGCGGTGCTGGTCGACGTCGCGATCGACCAGGGCGGTTGCTTTGAGACCTCTCATCCCACCACCCACCGCGAACCCACCTTCGAGGTCGACGGGGTCATCCACTACTGCGTCGCCAACATGCCCGGCGCGGTCCCGATCACCTCCACCCACGCCCTCACCAACGCCACCCTTCCCTACGCGATCGCGCTTGCCGACCGCGGCGTCGAGGACGCGATCCGGCGCGACCCGGGACTGCGGCCGGGGGTCAATGTCGCGGCCGGGCAGGTGACCCATCCGGCGGTCGCCGAGGCGGTAGGAGCCCCGTGCGTGCCGGTAGAGCAGGCGCTGGGCATGGACCAACCAGAACCCCCCGCCGACGGGCCTCAAACGGGACCATATGTCCCGAAATCGGCCCATCGGCCCCGAAAAGCGGAGGCGATTGAGTGATGGCTGTGACCGTGACGAAGCTGAGGAACTTCATCGGCGGCAAGGCAGTCGAGCCGGCCGAGGGCGGGATGGAGGACGTGGTCAACCCGGCGACTGGCTCGGCAATCGCCTCGGCGCCGCTCTCGACCAAAGCCGACGTCGACGCCGCGGTCGCCGCGGCCAAGGGCGCCTTCGAGGGCTGGGCGGCGACGCCGCCCGGCGAACGGGCGCGGGCGCTGCTGCGGATCGCCGACCTGATTGAGGAGCGGGGCGAGGAGATCGCCGACCTCGAGGCGGCCGACGCGGGCAAGCCGCGCAGCGCAGTGCTCGAGGACGAGGTGCCGGTGATGGCCGACAACCTGCGCTTCTTCGCCGGCGCCGCCCGCTGCATGGAGGGCCGCGCCGCGGGCGAGTACATGGAGGGCCACACCTCCTTCATCCGCCGCGAGCCGGTCGGCGTCATCGGCCAGATCACGCCCTGGAACTACCCGCTGATGATGGCGATCTGGAAGATCGGCCCGGCGCTCGGCGCCGGCAACACGGTCGTGTTGAAGCCGGCCGAGACCACGCCGCTGACGACGCTGCTCTTCGCCGAGTGGTGCGCCGACCTGCTGCCGCCAGGCGTGCTCAACGCGATCGGTGGCCATGGTGAGCCGACCGGGGTCGAGCTGGTCACCCATCCCGATGTCGAGATGGTCTCGCTGACCGGCTCGCCGCCGACTGGCAAGTGGATCGCCAAGGCCGCCGCCGACACGCTCAAGCGGGTCCACCTCGAGCTCGGCGGCAAGGCGCCGGTCGTCGTCTTCGACGACGTCGATATTGGGACCGCGCTGGAGACGATCGCCGGCACCGGCTACTACAACGCCGGCCAGGACTGCACCGCGGCGACCCGGGTGCTCGCCGCGAAAGGCGTCTACGACGACGTAGTAAACGGCTTGGTCGGCGAAGCGAAGGGCTTGGTGCTGGGCGACACGCTGTCGGCCGACACCACCCTCGGCCCGCTCAACTCCCAGCGCCAGCGCGAGCGGGTCGAGGGCTTCCTCGAGCGCAAGCCAGCGGGGGCCGAGGTCGTCACCGGCGGCGCCGAGCCCGACCTGCCCGGCTACTTCCTCGAGCCGGCCGTCGTCGCCGGCCTCGAGCAGGGCGACGAGATGATCCAGAAGGAGATCTTCGGCCCGGTGATCACCGTGCAGCCGTTCTCCGACGAGGCGAAGGCGATCGAGTGGGCGAACGGCACTCGCTACGGCCTCGCCTCCTCGGTCTGGACCCGCGACGTCGGCCGCGCGATGCGGGTCGCCAACGCGCTCCAATTCGGCTGTGTCTGGATCAACGACCACATCCCGCTCGTCTCCGAGATGCCCCACGGCGGCTACAAGGAATCCGGCTACGGCAAGGACCTCTCCATCTACGCGCTGGAGGACTACACCGAGATCAAGCACGTCATGGTCAACTTGGAATAGGCGCCGCCGTCCATCGAGCAGGTCCGGATCGACACCATCCTCTGGCCGTTCGCCCTTTGGATGGGAATCGAGATGACCCGAATTACTACGGGCCCCGCCTGGACCGTGAACCGAACGAGGTGATCGAGCGCGTTGCGGCACTGCTGGGAGCAGAGCGCCGTCAGCTCAGGGCTGGGTTCCCGCCGCTCACGCCCTCTCGGCCGTGACCGAATCGCCGGGACGTGCCGGTGGTTAGCGGTCCATATGGGCACTCGAGCACCGGCACGTCCGCTGTGGATAGATAGGCTCGATTGGTGAAGGTGATCGGCAGGGGACTTGCGATCGCAGCAGCGGCGATCGCAGCAGCGGTGTTCATCGCTGCTGCGCCGGCGGAAAAGGAAGAAACGCCGCGCTGTCATGGGCGGCGGGCGAAGATCGTCGGCACCGAAGGGCCTGATGTGATCCGCGGGACGCCTGGCCGCGACGTGATCTGGGGCGGTGGGGGGGACGATGAAATCCTCGGCAGCCTCGGCAACGACCTGCTCTGCGGTGGCCCTGGCGACGACCTGATCCACGGCGGCCGCGGCAACGATGTCGCCGACGGGGGAGCTGGGACGGACCGCGTCATCGGCGACCTCGGCGACGACAAGATCCTCGGCGGCGCCGGCAATGCCGACGAGGTGGCCGGCAGTCTCGGCATCGACACCCTCAACGGCGGTCCCGGCGAATTCGACCTCGTCCACGGCGACTACGGCTACGACCGTATGGACGGCGGCCCAGGCAAAGGAGACATCGCCTCTTTCGCGACGGCTGTTGCCGGTGGCAAGGGCGATGGTGTCTGGGCCTCGCTGCAGGCACACAAAGCGCGCGGTGACGGCCACGACCGCCTTTACCGGCTGGAGAGCATCGAAGGCTCGGCCTTCCGCGACACGCTGATCGGCAGCAAGGGCAATAACACGATCAACGGTGGCCCTGGAGACGACACGATCCGCGGCGGCGGCGGCGTCGACGACCTGGTTGGCGGCCAGGGCAGCGACGGCTGCACCGGCGCCAAGGGCCGCACGGTCTCCTGCGGCAAGGAAGCGCCTCCCAAGGCCTCGGCCTACATCCAGGTCGATCGCACCAAAGGCGCCGGCGGCGGGCTCTCGATCGTCGGCGGCGCCGGCCCGGACGTATTCACCGTCTCCTTCGACAAAGCCTCGGAGAGCTTCGGCATCAGCGCCGCCAAGGGGGTCGCGATCGGGGCCGGCTGCACGCGGCCGGGCGGGGACCCGAAGCAGGTCGTCTGCGCGACCGAAGGCCCGGCGCGCTGGCTGATGGCCGACCTCGGCCCCGGCAACGACCGGTTCACGGTCGAAGGCTCGCTCCAGGCCGCGGCGAACGTGCGCATCGCCGGTGGCTTCGGCAACGATGTCATCAAAGCCGGCCCCGAGGACGACCTGCTCGAGTCCGGCCCCGGCGCCGATCGCCTCTACGGCGGCGACGGCGCCGACGGGCTGGTCGGCGGCCTGCCCGGGCCGACCTTCCTCTACGGCGAAGGCAACGGCGACCTGCTGGCGGCCGGCGGCGGCTGCGCCGGCGGCGCGATCGTCGGCGGCGCAGGTCGGGACGACGCCTCCTTCGCCGAGACCGACGCTCACCCCGGCATCCTCTATATCTCCTTCCCGCAGCACAAAGCCTGGATCGACGTCGTCAAAGGCTGCCACCCGGTCCGCCTCGACCCCTCCGACGAGGACATGGAGGGCTCCTTTGACAACGACGTCCTGATCGGCGACGGCGGCCCCAACGCGATGCTCGGTCAGCCCGGCAAGGACAGCTTCTACGGCAACGGCGGTGAAGACACGATCGACGCCCGCGACGGCGTCCGTGATTTCGTCATCCAGTGCGGCGCGGGCGCCTACGTCCGGCCCCCCAGCAGCTCGAAAGGCAAGCGAGCGGAACCGGTGCTGCACGGCACCCCCGCCGGCCGCGCCCTCACCGACTCCTTCGACCCGTCACCGGTCCTCTGCGCCGACGTCGTCCACGGCGCCCCGGTAGCCGGCCTGAACAACGGCGGCTAGATCACCTTGCTGTTGCCGACGTCGCCGATCGGGCGTCGTGGGCGGCTACCAGGAAGACCCGGTCTGAGGGCTCGTCGTAGTGGTAGAGCAGGATCATCCATGGCCAGGGGCCGAGCAGGAATCGCGCTACCGACCAGTCTCCCTCCAGCGCCCGCCCTGCCAGCGGGAAGTCCTTGAGCAGTCGCAGCGACCGTCCGATGCGCGCCCAAGTGTCCTCGGGCAGGTTGAGATCCGCGATCGCCTCCTCGACGTCCCGCTCGGCCCGCGGGGTGACGATGAGCTTGGCCAAGCTCAGATCAGATCGTCGAGCGGTTTGCCCTCGCCGCGCGCGGCCTGCGCCAAGCCCTCGTGCGTGCGCTCCCATGCGCCAGGGATCGCGTTCAGGATCTCGGTGATCCGCGCGGCATCGGGATCGGCGTCATCGAGCGCGGTGGAGAGCAGCGAGCGCGCCAACGTGCCCTCCTGCACATGACTGCGGCTGGCGAGCATCGCGAGCTTGTGCGCATGCTCGTCGTCAAGCGTCAGGTTGATTCGCTTGGCCGGGGAAGCCACCTCTAGATCGTACACGCTTTAACACGTGGCGTGTGGAGGCCTAACTTGCTTGACATCCAGACACGCGTGTGTCTTAATGCCCACAGCGAGCAAGAAACACGGATGTCCGTGTTCCTGTTCGCCACAGGGACCACATAACTGAGTCCGCCACAAGGGCCGCAAGGGAAGCGGCAGGCAGAGGGGCTCACGGGACAAGGAGAGAGATTTGATGTTCTCGCCACTAAGCAACCGCTTCGGCATCCCGGGCGTGATCTCGGTGATCGCCCTCGTCTTCGCGATGTTGGGCGGCGCCTACGCCGCCTCCAACAACTCCGGTGGTGGCAAGGCGAGCGCCTCGGCCAAAGCCAAAAAAGGCCCCAGGGGCCCCAAAGGCGCGACCGGCCCGGCCGGGCCGGCGGGTCCTGCGGGACCGGCAGGCGCCAAGGGAGATGCGGGCGCCAAGGGTGACACCGGCGCCGCCGGCGCCAACGGCAGCGCTGGCGCCAGCGCCGAAGCCGTCTCCTTCGCCGGTGCCGAACACGGCTGCGCCGAAGGCGGCGTCGAAGTCAAATCGGCAAAACCGGCGGTCTTCATCTGCAACGGCAAAAAAGGAACCAACGGAACCGCCGGCGCCAGCGCCGAAGCAATCTCCTTCGCCGGCAACGAACACGGCTGCGAAGCGGGCGGCATCGAAGTCAAATCGGCCAAACCCACCGTCTTTGTCTGCAACGGCAAAGCCGGCAAAGACGGCGAACCCTGGGTAGCCGGCACGGCGCCGCACAAAGTGATCCTCAAGGGCACCTGGGCCATTCCCTACTACAGCGCGGCCGCTGGTGGTGAGCGCGTTTCCGCAGCGATCTCGACCGGTGTTCCAATTCCAGCCGGCGGCGGCTTCTACTTCGGGTTCGCCAAGGGAGTCACGTACGCCTCTGAAGAAGAAAAAGAATTGACGGAACTGTTCTGTCCCGGCACCGCCCAAGAACCGACTGTCGATAAAGAATCCGCCGACATATTCGGAACCGGGGTTGTCTGCGTCTACGCACTCACGGCTACGAACCTGACCGGCCCCGGCTACGAACCCACCCCTACAAACTGGGGGCCCATGAATTCGGGCGGGGGTGGAGTTGTCAATTTCATATCGACTGCAGCGGGCATCGCCAAAGGAAGCGGCTCGTGGGCGATCTACACCAAATGACGGTGA
>Ga0209647_1000520_pt1 | contig 36349 bp, 36 predicted proteins | sample GraSoi_2013_60cm_FD_185827 | JGI IMG/M metagenome (GOLD analysis project Ga0209647, IMG submission 185827) | Grasslands soil microbial communities from the Angelo Coastal Reserve, California, USA - Sample 9_17_2013_60cm (SPAdes) (version 2) | ecosystem: Environmental > Terrestrial > Soil >... | reverse complement strand
TTTTGACCGAGCCTGTGTAAAAACTCATACATCCGCGAAATGTAGAAAACACAATTCTCCGGCAAGGCATCGAACGTCGCTTGTGCAGTATGATTTGACTCCCGCAGATGCAATTGCTCAGAGATATTTCTACGTGTGGCGCGACCGCTGGAGTTTTCGCACAGCCAAGACCCAATCCGGTCGAGCCGCGGGCGGTGCAGCTCAAGCGAGGCATGATGTCTGCCGCCGCGGTGCAAGGGGATGCTGTCATGACGCGCCGCCGCCTCGTCGCGATACCGCTGGCGCCGTGGGAACGCGACGGCGTCAAGGCTGCGCTCGTCAGGACGAAGCTGCCGGCCGATGATGTGGGCGATGCACGCGTATTGGTCTGGCGCTTTGAGACAATCGAGGGCACTCCGGTCGGTTTCGGCGGACTCGAAATCTTCGGCAGCGATGCGCTGTTACGCTCGCTGATGACGTTGCCCCCGCTGCGCCAGGTGGGCATGGGAGCGGCAATGGTGGCAATGCTCGAGATCGAGGCGTGCGCCCTCAAGTGTCATGCGATCTATCTCCTGACCGCATCCGGCACCGATTTCTTTGCGCGACTTGGCTATGCGATCTGCGCGCGCAGCGACATGCCGGACGCAGTCCGCGGCAGCCGGCAGTTCGCAGAGCTCTGTCCGGCGACCGCGCTGGCGATGGTCAAACACCTCGGTTAGCTCGACGCACCTGTGCGACGTGCTAGGGTCGGGCTTTTCTCGCCCGCCGTGCCCCTCATGCCGACCCTGCGCGACGTGATCGCCGGCCCCTGGCGCGCCGTCCTCGTGCTCGGCGTCACTGAAATTTTGTCCTGGGGTGCGATCTTCTATCCGCCGGTCTTGACCGTGCCGCTGATCGCTGATGAGCGCGGCTGGTCGATGAGTTTTGCCATGGGTGGGTTTTCGCTGGCGCTGCTCACGGCGGGTCTCGTTTCGCCGCGCGTCGGTCGCTTGATCGATCGCTACGGCGGACATCGCGTCATGCCGATCGGCTCGCTCCTCGGCGCGGTCGGTCTCGCCCTGATCGTCTATGCCGTCCATCCCGCCGCCTATCTCGCGGTCTGGATCCTGCTCGGCGTTGCGACGGCCGCGACCCTCTACGATCCGGCCTTTGCCACGCTCGGCCGCATCTTCGGCCTTCGGGCCCGGCGCCCGATCACCACACTCACATTGGCCGGGGGATTCGCTTCGACCGTGAGCTGGCCCGTGACCCATGTTCTGCTCGACGCCGTCGGATGGCAGGGCACCTATCTCATCTTTGCCGCCGTGCTCGCTCTTGTCGCGGCCCCGCTACACGCTTTCGCCTTGCCGCGCACGCGTGCGGATGCCGCGGCGCAGCCCAACCACGCGGCGCCCGCGCCGGGTCCCGTTCTGCCGCCGCGCGGTTGGCCTTTCCTGCTGGTGGCGGCAGCGTTTGCCGCTTACGCCTTCGTGCCCTCCGGTCTCTCTGCGCATCTGCTCGCAATCTTCGGCCGCGCAGGCATCGACGCGGGCACCGTGGTCGCGATCGGCGCGCTGTTCGGGCCGGCACAGGTCGCCTCGCGCATCTGCGAGCTCATGTTCGCGCGCCGCATTCATCCGCTCTATGTCGCACGCTTCGCGGTGGCCATGCTGCTCACGGCTTTCGCCTTGCTCGCGCTGTTCGGGCTCAACGTTCCGGCCGCCGCGGCTTTCGCGGTGATGTTCGGAATGGCCAATGGGCTCCTCACCATCGCGCGCGGCGCGCTACCGCTCGCGCTATTCGGCGCCGCCGGCTACGGGCATCTCATGGGCCGCATCGGCGGGCCTTATTTGGTGATGCAGGCGATCGCGCCGCTGGTCCTCGCGTTCGTCGCGGAGCGCAGCTCGGACCCGGCGGTGCTTGCCGTCGTCGCGAGTTTCGCGGCCATATCGTTTATCGCGTTTGCCGCCGTGCGGGGGCCGAAGTCGTTGGGCGAGAAGCCCAAATCGCGCGCGCCCTAGACAAAAGACCGATAACGAGATCGCGGAGCCGCATGCGGGGGTCTCACCGCCTTGCGCGCTGCCCGAGCGCTCACACGTCCTCGCTGCCGCCGCCGTCGTCGAAGCCCAAGTCGCCGTCGTCGGGGTCGTCCTGGTCATCCTGCTCGCCGCCGCCGTCGTCCTCGAGCGCGCCATAGCTGCGGCCGGCGCTGTCCTCGCCAGAGGACGGGCCCCGTCCGATGTCTTGGACGCCTGCCTCGCGGGCGAGCTCCCCGCCGCCCGAAGGGGATGATCCACTCGCTCCGGCGGCCGGATCGAGGGCGGCCTGCGCGCCTTGCGGGTGGCCCATCATGGAGCGGATGCCGCTGAGCAGCAGCGAGCCGCCGATCACGCCGGCCGCGGCGGCGGCCGCGTTGCCGAGAAAAGAGCCGCCCGGGGCGGCAGCCGCGCCTGCCGGGCCGGTCGGCATCGGCATCGGCTGCGGTGGCTGGGGCGGCTGCGTTCCGGTGTGCCAAGCGGGCGACATGCCCTCGGCTGGTCGCACCGAAGGGACAGAACCGCGAGCCTCGCGCTTTCCGAAGACGCTCTCGCGTACCCCACCGAGAAAGCTCGTGTCGCGCGGCGGCGTCTCGGCTGGCGTTGCGCCCTCAAGTTCGCGGATGCGCGCGTCCGCACGTTTGAGCGCTTCGTCCTGCACCAGCACCGTCTGTACCAGCGCATAGGGCGCATTGGGGGCCTGGCGTAAGCCATCCCTGATCAGGCGCTCGGCCTCGGGATCGCGTTGCGCGTCCTCCAGCGTCGACAGGCGGTCGAATAGGTCGATGACGAGATTGCGTTCCTCTGGGGTCATTGGTCCGTCTCCTTCCACCCTGACGACCCCTTGAATGTAGGCAATGCTCGCGCAACCGAAAATGACCGGCGGGCAGAAAAAACGTTCGTCGCGCCGGCCCAATCGGCGCGATCACGCCAGCGCGACGCCATGCCGCGCCAGGACCATCGGAAAAGAGTCGCTGGCGAAAAACGCATATTCTTTTTCCCTCAGCGTCGTGAGTGAATCGAGGCCTTGTAATTCGCGGTCCACGAAGCCGGGATGGCACATGACCACGCTGCCATCGGGCAGCCGATCGAGGAAGCGGGGGAACAGCGCGGCGAAATCCGTATCCTCCTCGAACTCGTAGGTGCCGGCGAAGCCCGGATTTGTACGCAAGCCCCGCGCCGAGGCTTTGCGCCGGAACCGGTGGCTCAATAGATCGAGTACAAGTCCCTTGCGGTCGGCAAGTCTTTCCACGAGCGGTAGCGCTCGCCCGCACTGGCGCACCCATGCCTCGGGGGCGGTGCTCGCAACAACCTCGAGCACGGCGTCGCTGATTTGGGGAAAGAGATGGATATGATGATGCCCGTCCACAAAATCGGGGGCGCGGTCGAACGTCTCGAGAAATTGCTGCATCTGACTCCCAACTTCCGCTCTCAGCGCGGCGCGATCGAACTGGTGCATGATCGCGCGCCGCGCGGTCGTCGCGAGCGGTGCGAAGGCTCCCCCGCTCACCGGCTCGAAGGCCTTGCTCAACGGACGAAACGGCGCGGTCAGCGCGACGTGAAGCCCGATCGCCACCCGCGGCGCTGTGGAATTGAGCACATCAAGAGCGATTGCCTCCGCGCGATGAAAGCTCGGTGCCGCCACCAACGCAGAGGTGGCGTTGAGGCGTCCGCGCACCACGAGGTCGCGGATTGCGGTGCTGACCGCGGGGGAGATTCCGTAGTCGTCCGCGCAGAGCCAGATGCGCCGCTCGGCTTGCCTCATTCCGCGGCCGAGCGCGCCGGCGCTTGGTTGGAGGCGCCTGCGCTCTCCGCCGTCTTGAGCGTGTGCTCGGCCACGAAGTAGACCGGCCGTGCTTTGAGCTCGGAGAGGATCTTGCCGATATACTCACCCATGATCCCGATCATGATGAGTTGCACGCCGCCGAGCACCATCAGGCCGACGATCACCGACGGATAGCCCGGAACGGACTCTCCGAACACGAAGGTCTCGATCAGGATCTGCACGCCGAAGATGAAGGCCGCGCCCGCGAGCAGGAGCCCGAGTAGGCTCGCCAGCCGCAGCGGCGCGACCGAAAACGAGGTAAGGCCTTCGATCGAAAGTCCGATCAGCGAATAGAGGTTCCAGCTCGTGCGGCCATGGATGCGCTCAGCCGGCTCGTAGTCGACGCGGATTTGGCGGAATCCGATCCAGCTTGCGAGCCCCTTGAAGAACCTGTTGCGCTCTGGAAGCTGCTTGAGCGCCGCGGCTGCGCGCGGCGACAACAGGCGGAAGTCGCCCGCATCCGCAGGGATTTTTTGCCGCGCTCCCCAATTGATCAGCGCGTAAAAGACTTTGACGCCGGCCCGGCGCAGCCACGGCTCGTTGTCCCGGTGTGCCTTGGCCGTATAGACCACGTCATAGGCTTCGTCGAGCCAATGCGCGACGAGCTTTTCAACGAGTGTCGGTGGATGCTGCCCGTCACCGTCCATGAACAACACGGCTCCCAGGCGCGCATGATCGAGGCCGGCGAGCAGCGCGGCCTCTTTGCCGAAATTGCGCGACAACGAGATGACCTGGATATCGAGATTGTCGGCTGGAAGCGCGCGCGCGGCCGCGAGCGTCGCGTCGCGGCTGCCGTCGTCGACATAGACCACCTCGGTGGCGAGGCCGCGTCCCCTCTTGAGCGCGCGGGCGATCTCGACAATGCGGGCGTGAAGCGTCGCAAGACTGTTTGCCTCGTTGAACAACGGCACGACGATCGAAAGCCCAACCTCCGGAAAGCCGCGCGGGCGCGCGGCAGCGCTGCCGAGTGTCACCGCATGTGGAGCCATCGCCCGCGCCTTTTGAAATCGTACCCTGCTGCGCAGCGGTTATAGCCCAACCATGCGCCGCTGTCGCGCGGGTGTGCGATGCGCGGCCTCGGCGTCCCGGTCGGGACGTGCTAAGCGGGAGGAACCATGGGGCTCTCCGCGCAGTTCGATCATATCCAACGCCGCCTCACACGGGCCTGGCGGGACCGCGCTGTGGTGCTCAAGGCGGCGAGCTTCGCGATGGTCGGCGTCGTCAATACGGTCGTCGACTACTGCGTCTTCCTCGCCGGTTATTACCTTGTCGGCCTGCCGCTGGTCCCGGCCAATGTGCTGTCCTGGCTCGTAGCTGTCTCCGGCTCCTACGTGATGAACTCTTACGTGACCTTTGCCGTCGAATCCGGCAGGCAGTTGCGCTGGCGCGCCTACGCCGCATTCGTTGCGTCCGGCATCGCGGGGTTCGTCACCAACACGACGGTGCTGGTGGTGGTATCGCTTTGGCTTCCCGTCCCGGCGGCCAAGCTCTGCGCGATCGCGGCGAGCTTCGGGGTCAATTTTTCGCTCTCGCATTTCGTCGTATTCGGATCGCGCGCGGGGCAGGCGAAACGGTCGACCGAATGACGAAAACAGAGCCGCTGCCGCGCCATGTCTGCGGCGCCGCGCAAGAGAGCTGCATCGGAGGGCGCATATGCGCGACGACGACAACTTGACCGCGGAGCGCCCGACATTCGTCACGCATCTCGAATGCTCGGCGACGGGTGCGCGCTACCCGGCGGACGAGCTTCATAACCTCTCGCGCGAGCGCAAGCCGCTCTTGGTGCGCTACGATGTCGAGGCAATCAAAAAGGCGTTGCGCAAGGAGGCGCTGGCGCGGCGGCCGCGCGATCTGTGGCGCTACCGCGAACTCCTGCCCGTGCGTCGAGCGCGCGATATCGTCAGCCTCGGTGAGCCGGTCACGCCGATCCTGACCTTGCCGAGGCTCGCCAAGACGCTCGCGGCCGGCGACATTTTGGTCAAGGACGAAGGCCGCCTGCCGACCGGCTCGTTCAAGGCGCGCGGGCTCGCTCTCGCCGTGTCGATGGCGAAGGCGCTCGGCGTTAAGCACATGGCCATGCCAACCAACGGCAATGCCGGCGCGGCGCTGTCCGCCTACGCCAGCCGCGCCGGCATCAGGACCACCGTGTTCTGCCCCGCGGACACGCCGGAAGTAAACGTTCGCGAAATCGCCCTGCAAGGCGCAAGCGTCTACCGTGTCAACGGCCTCATCGACGATTGCGGCAAGATCGTCGCCGAGGGCGCGGCCAAGGCGGGCTGGTTCGACACCTCGACATTGAAAGAGCCGTACCGGATCGAGGGCAAGAAGACGATGGGCATCGAGCTTGCCGAGCAGCTCGGCTGGCGGCTGCCCGATGTGATTCTGTATCCGACCGGCGGCGGCACCGGCCTGATCGGCATGTGGAAGGCGTTCGCCGAGCTCGAAGCGATCGGCTTCATCGGCAGCAAGCGGCCGCGGATGGTGGCGGTGCAGGCGGCAGGCTGCGCCCCGATTGTGCGCGCCTATGACGCGGGCGAGGACCATGCGCCGCGCTGGGAGGACGCCCATACCATCGCTGCGGGCATCCGCGTGCCGCAGGCGATCGGCGACTTTCTCATCTTGCGCGCCGTGCGCGAGAGCGGTGGGTTCGCCGTCGCGGTCGGCGACGAAGCAATCTCCGCCGCGATCGAGGAGGTCGCGCGCGCGGAAGGCCTGTTACTGTGCCCGGAAGGGGCCGCCACTTATGCCGCGCTCAAACAGGGTCTCGCCGACGGGCGCATTGGTCGGGGCGAACAGGCCGTGCTTTTCAATTGCGCAACCGGCCTCAAATATCCGCTGCCGCCGAGCGAGCGCACGCTCGACCGCACGCGGCCCATCGACTTCGCCGCGCTGTGCTAAATTGTCCACCAACTCATGCAAGCCGCAACAAGGGAGAAACCCGATGCGCAAGCTGCGCTCAGCCGTCTTACTCATTGCCGTGGTTGCAAGCACCGCGGCGGCCGATGCGCAGGTCTACCCGTCGCGCCCGATTACGATGGTGGTGCCGTATTCCGCGGGCGGCCCGACTGATACGATTGCGCGCATCATGGCCGAGCGCATGCGAGTTCCGCTCGGTCAAACCATCATCGTTGAGAACGTGACCGGGGCTGCCGGCACCATCGGCGTCGGCAAGGTCGCGCGTGCCGCAGCCGACGGCTACACCATCGGCATCGGCCATTGGGGCACGCACGTCGTCAACGGGGCGATCTACGCGCTGGCCTACGACGTGCTGCGAGACTTCGAGCCGGTGGCAATGATCGCCACCAATCCGCAACTCATCGTCGCGAAGAAATCGGTGCCGGCGCAGGATCTGCAGGGTCTGATCGCCTGGTTGAAAGCGAATTCCGCGACCGCGACGCAGGGCACGGCCGGCCACGGCAGCGCGTCCCATATCAGCGGCGTCTATTTCCAGAACATCACCGGCGCGCGATTTCAGTTCGTTCCGTATCGCGGCGCAGGCCCCGCGATGCAGGACCTGGTGGCCGGCCAGGTCGATTTGATGATCGATCAGGCGGCCAATTCGCTGCCGCAGGTGCGCGCCGGCACGATCAAGGCCTACGCCGTGACCGACAAGATTCGGCTGCCGGCGGCACCCGACATTCCGACGGTGGATGAGGCCGGCGTGCCGGGCCTGCATATCGCCATCTGGCATGCGTTCTGGATGCCGAAAGCAACGCCGAAAGACATCATTACCAAGCTCAATGCGGCGGTCCTCGAGACCTTGGCCGATGCCGGCGTGCGCCAGCGGCTCGCACAGCTCGGCCAGGAGATCCCGGACCGCGAGCAGCAGACCCCGCAGGCGCTGTTCGCCTATCAACAAGCCGAGATTGAGAAGTGGTGGCCGATTATCAAGGCTGCGAACATCAAGGGGGAGTAAGCGCGCAAGTCTTACCGCGGCGCTCCCAGGCCTGCCTCGAGCTTGGCGTAAAGCGGATCGGCGCTGGCGAAGACGTAATCGAGGTCTGCGACCACGACGTTCTCGGCGCCCTTCTCCCTGAGCAACATGGTCAGCTCATGGACGTGCTTGGGCGGGCAGTGCAGCGTGAGCATGCCCGAGGAGGTAGGTCCGCCGAAGGGGGCCTCGACCCCGAAACGCCGCTTGGCCTCGCCCATGAACGCATCGTCGCAGCCAGCCACCCGAGTGCGCACCTCGCGAAACGCGCGCGCCCGCGCCTGCGCGGCGATACGGTCGAGCATGCCGCGCGCGATGGCGCGCTCGGCGGCGCCCCAGTTCGCCGCGCGCGCCGCGACCAGATTGGCCTGCGAACGCAGGATCACGCCGTCGTCGATCACCTTGAGCCCGTTGGCGGCGAGCGTTGCTCCCGTAGTGGTAATGTCGACGATGAGCTCGGCGGTGCCGGCCGCCGGTGCGGCTTCTGTGGCGCCCGAGCTTTCCACGATCCGATAGTCCGTCACGCCATGCCGGGAAAAGAAGTCGCGCGTGAGATTCACGTATTTGGTCGCAACCCGCATCTTGCGCTCGTGCTTGAGACGAAACGCGATTGCGACATCGTCGAGATCGGCCATGCTGTGTACGTCGATCCACGCCTGCGGCACCGCGACCGCCACATTGGCGTGGCCGAAGCCCAATCCGTCGACGAGGACAACACGGCGCTCCGCGTCGGGAATTTTCTCGCGCACCAAATCCTCGCCCGTGATGCCAAGATGCACCGCCCCCTGCGCAAGGAGATCGACAATCTCGTCCGCCGAGAGATACGCCACCTCGATGCCGGGAAGCTCGGCGATGGTGCCGCGGTAGTCGCGCGCCCCGCGCGGCTTGACGAGCTCGAGCCCGGCGCGCGCAAAGAATGCTTCCGCGTTCGCCTGCAGGCGTCCTTTCGCCGGCACCGCGATGACGAACGGCGCGCTCACGGGGCGCCTCGCACCGCCGCCAGCCGCTCGATCCATGCCGCAAACCCGACCGCGGGTATGGCCTGCGTGCTGCCGAGCCGCGAGAGCAATCCATCATAGCGCCCGCCGGCCACCAGCGGCTCGCTCGCCTGCGCGCGTGGAGCATGGAGCTCGAATACAAAGCCGGTGTAATAGTCGAGGCCGCGGCCGAAGGCGGTCGAGAACTGGATGGCCGAAACGTCGACGCCGCGTTCCGCGAGCGAGCGCGTGCGGGTCTCGAACAGCTCGATCGCAGCATCGAGGCCGATCTTGGCTTGGCGCGCAAACGCCTTGAGCTTGGCCGCCGCCGCATGCGGATCCCCGGCAACGGCGAGGAATGTTTCGATCAGCGCGCGGGTATGCCGCGGCAGTGACGGCTGCGCGCCGAGCGCCGCCTGTTCCAGAAAATGGTCGGCGATTTCGCTCACCGAACGTCCGCCGACCGCGGTGATGCCCGCAATCGACAGCAAATCGGTGACGAGCGCGTGCGCGCCTTTGGGGTCCGCGCCGACCAGCGCGGCGAGCACGCCTTGATATTCCGGCCGAGCATTCGCCGCCGCCACGGTGAGCCGATCGAGATCCTGCGCCAGCGACGTCTTGTGATTGAAGTCCTTGATCAGCCGGCGCTTCCACGCGGGCGCGAGATCGAGCGCCGCAACGAGCGCGCAAAACAGGCCGACATCGCCCATGCGGATGCCGGGCGCGGCCAAGCCGTAATGCGCCGTCGCTTGAAGCCCGAGCGCCAGCATTTCGGCATCCGCCGCCGCGATATCCTCGCGTCCGAAGGACTCGATGCCGGCCTGCAGGAATTCCCCGCCGTCTTCGCCGCGATGGCGAAACACCGGCCCGAGATAGCAAAACCCGCGTGGCGCGCCGGCCTCGGGCGAGGCGAGATAGTCACGCGACACCGGAATGGTGAGGTCGGGGCGCAGGCACAGCTCGCGCCCTTGGGGGTCGCTCGCCAGATACATGCGCTTGCGGATGTCCTCGCCGGAAAGATCGAGGAACGGCTCTGCGGGCTGCAGAATCGCCGGCGTCACCCGCGCATAGCCGGCGCGCTCGAACGCGGCGACGAGCGCGTCGGCGCGTGCCTCGGGCGCGGTCTTCGGCGAGATGATTCCTGCACGCGTCATGGCGCGGATCGCAACGTTCTGAGCTTGTGGCGGGCGGCGCTTTAGCACGCTTAGGGGCTTTATTCGATGCCAAAGGGAGGACGGGCTTAACGCCGTCGGCGGGCCGCATTTGCCGGCCGCGGCGCGCCTATCGCCAATCCCCGAGCACCGCCCCCACCAGCGCGAGGGCGGCGACCGCGGCGGTATCGGCGCGCAGCAGCCGCGGCCCGAGCGCAAGCCGCACCGCATTGGGCAATTTGAGGAGCGCCGCACGCTCGTCTTGGGCGAAGCCCCCCTCGGGGCCAACGAGCACGGCGAGAGACAGGGCATGCCCGTGGCGCGTATTTCGCGTTTGCGCGAGCGCGGCGATCGGGTCGTTCACATCCGCCGTCTCGTCGCAGAACACGAGCAAACGCTTGGGCTCGAGCTCGGCGATCATCTGCTCGAGGCTCAACGGCGCGCGGATGTCTGGAAGCGTCAGGATGCCGCACTGCTCCGCGGCCTCGATGGTATTTGCGCGCATGCGCTCGAGGTTGACGCGCGCGACTTGAGAGTGGCGCATGAGCACCGGCTGCAATCGCGAGGCGCCCATCTCCACCGCCTTCTGTGTCATGTAGTCGAGGCGAGCATGTTTGAGTGGTGCGAACAGGTAATGCAGGTTGAGCGCCCTGGGCTGCGGCCTCGTGCGTTCGACGATGGCAAGCGCGAAGGAGCGTTTCTCGCGCCGGAGCGTGCTGCGCCATTCGCCGTCGCGGCAGTTGAAGACCAGCACGCTGTCGCCGGCTTTCAAGCGCAACACGGTGCCGAGATAGTGGGCTTGTGAGACGTTGAGCAGAACGCTCGCGCCCTCGTGGAGCGCGGCGTCGACGTAGAGGCGGGGGGCGCGGCACTGACCGCGGGGGATGGATGCCACGGGCGACATTGCTGCCCGCTTTTGAGGAAAATCACAAACCGAAAGACGGGCAAATCACGGTTCTGAAGGGCGATCGCGCCGGCACTCGGGACCGGAGCGGCCTTAGGGCTGCCGCTTTGCCGTGTTATCGCCGGATTTGAAAGGCTTTTGATGTCAGGGCCGCGGGGTGGTGGGGACGAATCGGGCGGCCGGGGGAGAGATACAGCTCATGAGGGTCAGCCGGGCTCTCCCATTGGCGCTGGCGCTGGCGGTGATGCCGCTGTGGCAGGCGGCGGCGCAGTTTGGAGGGGGTCCGGGCATGTCCGGGGCGCCCGCCATGTCACCTGTCCCAGGCATGTCCCCCGCTGCGCCGGGAGCCTCATTCGCTGCGCCGCAGCAACCGCCGCCAGGCTGTCAGCAGCTCCTGACCAGCCGCGATGACGTTGCCAAGAACGGCCAGGCGCTCCAGGCAGCCGGCCAGCGGAAGGCGCCCCCCGACGAGATTTGTAAGCTCTTCAAGGCCTTCCTTGCGGCCGAGAGCAAGATGATCAAGGGCTTGCAAGAGCACAGCGCAACCTGCGGTGTTCCCTCCGAAGTCCTCAAACAAGTGCAGGACGGGCACGGCAAGGCATCCGAGGTGGGCAAGAAGATTTGCGATGCAGCGCAAGCGCCGCGCCCGGCCGCTCCCAGCCTGAGTGATGCGCTGGGTGCCGGGCCCATGGTTCCGGATGCTTCCACCGCGACGAAAAAGGGCCAGTCGACCTTCGACACGCTCACCGGCAGTCCGCTGACGCGATGACGCGCGGCGCGGGCCGCGTCGCCGATTCGACCGGCAACTGGGTCGACGGCTGGGCCCCTGCCTGGGCGCGTCCTTATCTACGTTTGGCGCGCCTCGACCGGCCGATCGGCTCCTGGCTGCTGCTGCTGCCGTGCTGGTGGTCGGTTGCCCTTGCCGAGGTTCACGCCGGGACGCGGGTCAACACGTGGCATCTCCTCCTATTCTTCGTCGGCGCGTTTGCCATGCGCGGGGCGGGCTGCACCTGGAACGATATCGTCGATCGCGACCTCGATGCGCGAGTCGAGCGCACGCGCTCGCGCCCCATCCCTTCGGGACAGGTGACGGTCGCGGCGGCCGCCGCCTTTCTCGTCTTGCAGGCACTGCTCGGGCTTGCGGTTCTGCTGCAGTTCAATGGGTTCACGGTCCTTGTCGGCCTCGCCTCCCTCGCGGTCGTCGCGATCTATCCGTTTATGAAGCGGATCACCTACTGGCCGCAGATTGTGCTCGGACTCGCCTTCTCCTGGGGCGCGCTGATGGGATGGCCGGCGACCTTTGGGCGGCTCGACGCGCCCGCGGTGCTGCTCTACGCCGGCGCTATATGCTGGGTGATCGGCTATGACACCATCTACGCGCACCAGGATCGCGACGACGATGCGCTCATCGGCATCAAGTCCACGGCGCTGCTCTTCCGCGAGCGCACCAAGCCGATGCTGGCGCTGTTCTACGGCCTTGCCGTGATGCTGATTGCAGTCGCTGGATGGAGTGCTGGTGCAAGGCTGATCTTCGCGCTCGGGATCATCGCCTTTGCCGCCCATCTCGTTTGGCAGATTGCGCGGCTCAACGTGGAGGATCCGCTCAATTGCCTGACGGTGTTCAAGTCCAACCGCGATGCCGGCCTCATCCTTTTTGCCGGACTCGCGCTCGATGCGGTTTTCCCGGCGCGACTATAGAATACGATCGTGAGGACGTTGCTCCGTTCGTCCGGGCGGAGCCACAGCCCGTGTCCCCGGGTTTCCAACATAAGCCCGTTTACGCGCGTCTTTGACGCGCTATGCGCGGAACGAACGGGAGAGGAGGCCGGAGAAAGCATGTGCTCTTGCAGGTTCGTTATCGCGTCGCTTGCGGCAATCGCAACGTTGGTCGGGCTGGCCGAGCCTGGTCGCGCGGACGAGGAGCTTAAGGTCGCCGTCGGCGGGCGCGGCATTGGCGAAACCTTCGTTACCGAGGTCGGTTACAAGGCCGGCCTGTTCAAGCCGCATAATCTCGCGCTCGACATTTTCTATACTGACGGCGGCGGCGAGACCCAGCAGGCCGTGATCTCGAATAGCGCACAGGTCGGCATCGCTTCAGGTTTTCTCGGCGCGATCGGTGTGTTTGCCAAAGGAGCGCCGGTGCGCATCATCGGCGGCTCCTATACGGGGGGCGCGCAGGTCTTTTGGTATGTGCCGGCGGCCTCACCGATCAAGAGCCCGCGCGACCTCTCGGGCAAGACGGTTGCCTATTCCAACAACGGCTCCTCCACCCATGCCGGCGTGCTCGCGCTGCAGAAGCACTACAACGTGGACTTCAAGCCGACACCGACCGGGAATGCGGCCGCGACCATGACCGCGACCATGACCGGACAGGTTGACGTGGGCTGGGCAGGCGCGCCGTTCGGTGTCGCCGAGCTCGAAGCCGGCAAGACCCGGCTGATCATGAAATCGTCGGATGCGCCCGATTTCGATAAGCAGACGAGCCGCGTCATCGTTGCCAACGCGACGGAGCTCAAAGCGCGTCCTGACGTGTTCGTGCGCTTCATGCGCGGCTACCGCGATTCGCTGCGCTGGGTCTATTCGACGCCGGAGGGGCTCAGTGCCTACGCAAACTTCGCCAAGCTGTCGGAGAGCACGGCCAAGCGCGCATTGCAGGAATTCCTCCCGCTTACCGCAGTCGATCCGGATCGCATTTCCGGAATCGAGGAGGTGATGGCCGACGCCGTCAACTTCAAATTCATCACGGCGCCGCTGACCCACGGCGATCTCGCCGAGCTGATCCAAATCCCCGAGCGGCGGCGGTGACGCCGCTTACGGGAGCCTGAAGATAAGGGGGTCGAGCCGTCCCCACGGCTCGACCCCACGCTTGACGCCCCAAAGCCTAGCTGCTTCCTGCCGGGAATGCCCGGCGCTGCGGCGGTTCCCCCCGCTCGTTGCCGCAAACATGCCGCAAACCCGTCGGGATCCGCTTAACGTTCCTGGTTAATCTGCGGTTTCACCGCCTCCCATGTGACTCATGCTTGACGAGTCGTTGCCGTCCCCGCGCAAGCTCGGTAACACGCTCCTCCATCGTGCAAAACGAGACTCATCCTCTCGATGTCCTCGCTCCTCGACCAATCCGCGCTGACCGACCTTGCCGAACGGCTGGTCGCGGCCGCGCGCCGGGCCGGCGCAGACGCCGCCGATGCGCTCGCCCTGCGCTCGGTCTCACTTGCGATCGAGGTGCGCGAGGGCGCGGTTGAGGAATCCGAGCGCTCCGAAGGCGACGATGTGGGGCTTCGCGCTTTCGTCGGACGCCGTCAAGCGGTCGTGTCGACGAACGACATCAAGACCGACGCGACCGAGCTCGCCGAACGTGCGGTCGCCATGGCCAAGGCGGCACCGGAAGATCCGTTCGCGGGACTTGCCGATCGCGAGCAGCTTGCCCGCGAGCTTCCCGATCTCGATTTGCTCGATCCGGATCTGCCGACTGTGGGCGCGTTGGAAGAGCGTGCGCGACGCGCCGAGAGCGCGGCCCTTGCCGTTGAAGGCGTCACCAAATCGGCGGGGGCGTCGGCATCCGCCGGCATCGGCGGCATCGTGCTGGTGACGAGCCACGGCTTCCGCGGCGCCTATCTCAGCTCGGGCCAGAGCATATCGATGACGGCGATTGCTGGCGCGGGCACGGCAATGGAGCGCGATTACGACTATTGCGCCACGGTCCACGGCGGCGATCTCGACCCCCCGGAGAAGATCGGACGCACGGCCGGCGAGCGCGCGGTCGAGCGGCTCAATCCACGCAAGGTGAAGAGCAAACGCGTGCCGGTCGTGTTCGACCGGCGGGCGGCGGGCTCCCTCATCGGCCATCTCGCCGGTGCAATCAATGGCGCTTCGGTGGCGCGCAAAAGCAGTTTCCTCAAAGATAGACTCGGCCGACGGCTGTTCAGGCCGGGCATCCGCGTGCTCGACGACCCGCGGCGGTTGCGCGGCTTGCGTTCGCGTCCATTCGATGCCGAGGGCGTCGCCAGCAAGCCCCTCGCCGTGGTGGAGGACGGCGTGCTCGCATCTTGGTTGCTCGATTGCGCGACCGCCCGCGAGCTCGGTCTTGTCACCACCGGCCATGCCCAGCGCGCCGTATCGTCCACGCCGGCGCCCGGGCCGAGCAATTTGCATCTCGCGGCCGGCAGCGATACGGCGGAAGCGCTCATGGCCGACATCGCCGAGGGATTTTACGTCACCGACCTCATCGGCGTAGGGGTGAATTACGTGACCGGCGATTACAGTCGCGGCGCGAACGGCTTTTGGATCGAAAACGGCAAACGCAGCTACCCCGTCAGCGAAGTGACGATTGCCGGAAGTCTTCTCGATATGTTCCAGGCCCTCGTTCCCGCAAATGATCTGGAGTTTCGGTTCGGCACCAATGCGCCGACCGTGCGCGTGGAGGGGCTCACCGTTGGCGGTCGATGACTGCGTCCTGCTGCGCGATCGCCTTGCCTGCGCCGTGCGTGAAGCCGGCGCGCTGGCGCTGCAAACGTTTCGCGGTCAGCTCGTCAGCTGGACGAAAGGCGCCTCCTCGCCCGTGAGCGAAGCCGATATTGCCGTTGACGCCCTGCTGCGCGAGCGGCTTCTGAGCATCCGCGATGCCGGCTGGCTGTCGGAGGAGACGGAGGACGACCCGGCCCGCTTGCGGCGCGACGAAGTGTGGGTCGTCGATCCAATCGACGGCACGCGCGCCTATCTCGCCGGTTCCCCGGAGTGGGTGATTGCCGCGGCTTTGGTGCGCGGGGGCCGGCCCGAAGTTGCGGCGCTTTACGCGCCGGTGAGCGACGAGTTGTTCCTCTCGATCGCCGGCGGCGGCGCGACGGTGAATGGGGCACCGATCGCCGCGAGTAGCGGCGATCAGTTGGCAGGCGCGACGTTTTCCGGCGCCAAGCGCCGGCTCGACAGTCTTGCGGCCATCGAGCCGCGCATCGCCACCGTGCCGAGAATTCCATCGCTGGCGTTGCGCCTGGCACGCGTCGCGACCGGCGCGATTGACGGCACCTTTACGGCTCCGAACAGCCGGGATTGGGACCTTGCGGCGGCCGATCTTTTGGTGCACGAAGCCGGCGGGCGGATTACGACGCTGACGGGGCAATCGTTGATCTACAACCGTCCGGATCCCGTCCATGGCGCGCTGGTCGCCGCAGGCCGCGCCCGTCACGCGCGGTTGCTCGGTCTCATTCGCGATCGGCTTTCCGAGTTCGCGTGATCGGGCGCAGCAGTCTGCGTCGCATCCGAAACGCTGCGGATGTGGCGCGTTCTCGCCGGCGGGCGAAAGCCGTTTCGCCATCGTTGCAGATCGCGACAGCAAGGGGCGCAAGCTTATGCCGGAGCAGACCCAGCCGCGACAGTTGCTGCACCTCGTGTTCGGTGGTGAACTCACGGATTTGGAAAGCGTGGAGTTCCGCGATCTCGGCAAGCTGGATATCGCCGGTATTTATCCCAACTACGCCGCCGCTTATGCTGCCTGGAAGGCGAAAGCTCAGCAGACGGTCGACAACGCCCATATGCGCTACTTCATCGTGCATTTGCACCGCTTGCTCGATCCGCAAACGGATCGGGCCGCTAAGCGCTGACGCTCGGCGGAGTCCCCGGTGTCGTTCCTCAAGCGCCTCGTGGGCTCGCGCCCGTTCCAGAAGACCACCGGCGTCGTGGCAGCGGAATACCTTCGTCTCGTTTGGAAAACGACCCGGCTCGCGATCGAGCCGCAAGGCGTCTACGACCTGGTCGACCGCGACGCGCCGGTCATCATCGCCATGTGGCATGGCCAGCATTTTCTCGCGCCTTTCATCCGGCGCGCGCACCATCGCGCCAAGGTGCTGGTGTCGCGTCATCGTGACGGCGAGATCAATGCGCTTGCTGTGGAGTGGCTCGGCATCGAGGCCATTCGCGGCTCCGGCAATCACGGCGGCGGATTCCTCGGCAAGGGCGGCGTGAGCTCGTTCAAGGAGATGCTGAGCGCGCTCGAGGCGGGCTGTAACGTCGCGCTCACTGCCGACATTCCCAAGGTGGCGCGGGTCGCAGGACTTGGTATCGTCAAGCTCGCGAGCGCATCCGGCCGGCCGATCTATCCGATTGCGATTGCGACGCGGCGGCGGCTTGAGCTCAACAACTGGGACCGTACCGCCATCAATCTTCCATTCGGCCGTGGCGGCGGCGTCGCCGGCGAGCCGATTCGCGTTCCGGCCGACGCCGACGCCGCGGTGCTCGAAACGGCGCGGCGCGCGCTCGAAGCCTCGCTCAATGCGGCGACTGCGCGCGCCTACGCGCTCGCGGATCGGCCGCGGGAGCAGGACGCACGTGGCTGAGGGGTTGCCGCTTACGTTGCACGCCTACCGCCTGCTGACGGCGGCTGCGACGCCGCTTGCGCCGGCGCTCATGTCGCATCGATTGAAACGCGGAAAGGAGCTTGCCGCTCGACTCAACGAACGCTATGGCCAAAGCGAGCTCCCGCGTCCGCCCGGCCCGCTGGTGTGGCTGCACGGCGCCAGCGTCGGCGAACTCGTCTCGGTGATCCCGCTGATCGAGCGCATCAGCGAAAAAGGATTCGTCGTGTTGTGCACCTCGGGCACCGTGACCTCGGCCAATCTCGCCGAGCAGCGCCTGCCCAAGGGCGTGATCCACCAGTTCGTGATCCTCGACACGCCGCGCTTCGCCAAACGCTTCTTCGATCATTGGCAGCCCGACCTCGCGCTCTTCGTCGAGTCGGATCTCTGGCCGAACTTGATCGTTGCGACCGCCGAGCGCGGCATTCCCTTGATCCTCGTCAACGCGCGCCTCTCCGAGCGCTCGTTCAATCGCTGGCGCCGTGTGCCCGGCACGATCGCCGCGCTGCTGCGCTGCTTCGATCTCTGCCTCGCGCAATCACCCGCCCATGCCGCGCGTTACCGCGAGCTCGGGGCGCCGCGCATCGTGACGACGGGCAATCTCAAGTTCGACGTGCCGGAGCCGCCGGCCGATCCGGAAAGCCTGGCCTCCCTGCGCGCGGCCCTCGATGGACGCACGCTCCTCGCCGGGGCCTCGACCCATGCCGGCGAGGAGGCGATCTTGGTCGAGGCGCACCGGCGGCTGCGCCGCGCTTTCCCTCGCCTGCTCACGATCATCGCGCCACGCCATCCCGAGCGCGGTTTCGGCATCTTCGAACTCGCCGCGGCTGCCGATCTCAAGGCCGCGCTGCGTTCGCGCGGGGAGCTGCCGGGCCCGGACACGGACGTGTATGTCGCCGACACGCTGGGCGAGCTCGGTCTGATCTATCGAGTGGCGCCGGTTGTGTTCGTAGGCGGATCGCTCGTGAGCCATGGCGGCCAGAATCCGATCGAGCCGGTCAAGTTGGGCGCTGCGATTCTGCACGGTCCGAATGTTTGGAATTTCGCCGAAATCTATGCGGCCCTCGACCAATCGCGCGCCGCCGAAGAGGTGACCGACCTCGAGGGATTCGTGCTGCGCGCCGGCGCCTGGCTTAAGGATGCGGCCGGGCGCGCCGCGGTCATCGCCGCCGCGCGAAACACGGTTGCCGCGCTCGGCGGCTCGCTTGAACGCACGCTTGACGCGCTCGAGCCGCACCTCATGCGGGTTCGCCTTAAACAACGCGAGCGCCATGCGTGAGCCTTCGTTCTGGTGGAGCGAGGGCTCGTTTGCTTCCGCCCTGCTCGCGCCATTGGCAGCGATTTACGGGGCTGTGGCGCAGTGGCGACTTGGCCGAGATGGCGAGCGTGCCGGTGCCCCCGTCGTTTGCATCGGCAATTTGACCGTCGGGGGCGCCGGCAAAACGCCGACCGCGCTCGCCATTGCGCGGGTGCTCGCGGCGGCGGGCGAGCGGCCGGTCTTTCTCAGCCGCGGCTATGGCGGAACGCTTGCCGGTCCTCTCCTGGTCGATCCGGCGCGGCATCGCGCGCGCGACGTCGGCGACGAGCCGCTGCTGCTCGCGCGCACGGCGCCCACCATCGTGGCGCGCGATCGCGTCAAGGGCGCCGGCATTGCGCAAGATGCGAGCGTCATCGTCATGGACGACGGCTTTCACAATCCCTCGCTGGTCAAGGACTTTGCGGTGCTGGTGGTCGACGGAAGGCGCGGCATCGGCAACGGGCGACTCATCCCGGCCGGGCCGCTGCGCGCGCCGGTCGATGCGCAACTCGCGCGCGCCCACGCGCTCATCGTCGTGGGAGGTTTGGGGCGCGCCGCCGCCATCGCCGAGAGAGCGCGCGCGGCCGGCATTCCAGTCTTGCAGGCGCGCTTGCAGGCGGATCAGGACGTCATCGCCTCCTTACGCGGGCGCCGGGTGCTTGCGTTTGCCGGTATCGGTGACCCGGAGAAATTCTTCGCAACTCTTGGCGAAGCCGGCGTCGTGCTTGCCGCCACGCGAATCTTTCCCGACCATCACCGCTACACGCGCGCCGAGGCCGTCGCGCTGTGCGATGATGCGGAGCGGGGCGACCTCGTGTTGATGACGACGGAAAAGGATCTGGCGCGGCTTTTCGGCGAGGGTCAGGTGAAAGAACTTGCCGCTCGCGCGAAGGCGCTGCCGGTCACGCTCGCCTTCGAGGACGAGGAGACAATGAAATCGCTGCTGCTGGAGAGATTGGCGCGAGCGCGCAGGCAACGCGATTAGCGTCCCCCGCCCGCGCTCGCGGGGCGTCGTGCATTCGGGAAGTGCCGCTTGAGCACCGCGTCAGGATTGACGTAAGCCTCCTGCAGGTCGACGCTCCAGTATTTCAATTCCTCGAGCGGGATCGCCACGCCGGTCACGGCGCAGCGCACGAAGGCGCCCGGCCGCACCACGCGAAAGTCGCCGTCGAGATATTTCACTTCGGCCTCGCCCGTCATGGGGGAAGGGCGATCGGATCGGTTAAGCACTCATGCCTCCAGCCGACGGTTTGCCCGGGATGCGTCTCCCCTTTGCCGGCGGCAGCCACCAACATAGTGGCTCGGGGCGGCCCATGTAACCCGCCCGATGGGGGATTGTGCGATCCCGAACGAACTTACGCGCCGAACAGGCTGCCCTGGTTCGAGTCGTCGCTGCCGCGGCGGCCGCGCGGCTTGGCCGGCGAAACCGTTCCCTCCGTCGCCGGTACGGATCGCGGTTTCTCCCCCGCGGCGGATGAGCCTTGCGCCAGGGCCGGCACGCGCCCATCAGAAAATTCGATATCGAGCTGCATGCCCGCGCTGACGGTGCTCGCCTGCCGCAGCGGGCGCCCCGCGCCGTCGCGCACCAGCGCGAAGCCGCGCGCGAGCACGCCGCGATGCGAAAGCGCGTCGAGCAGTTGCCCGCAACGCTCGACCGAGGCCGCGCGCTGGCGCAGCGAGGAATCAAGCGCCCGGCGCGCCCGCGCGCAGAGGCTGGCGACGCGTTCGCATTGCGCTCCGATGCGGCCGCGATGCGCATCGGCATTCGCGCGCAAGCCCGCGGCGAGCCGCGCCGTTGTATTCGCCAGCCGCTCCCGGCGGCGCAACCGCGCGACCGTCTCCGCGCGTTTTCCCCGCTCGCCGAGCGCAATGACGAGCTCGGTGCAACGGCTCATCCGACCGCGCAGGACTTGCGGGCCGAGCCGCCCGGCAACGCGCGCGAATCGCGCGTGATGGATTTGCGCGTTGGCGGTGAGCGCGCGGGGCAGGCGCGTGCTTGCCTGATCGAGCCGTTGCCGCGGCAGTGCCAACAACTCCTCAGCCGTAGGCAAGGCCCGCATGGCGGCGCGCAACTCGCTGCGGCGTGCCTCCTGTCCGCGTTGCCAGCAGGCGAGCGAGCGCCGCGCCAGGCTCTCGACGCGCGCGACAAGCTCGATACGCACGGGGACCGCGAGTTCGGCCGCCGCGCTCGGCGTCGGCGCGCGCACGTCGGCGGCGAAGTCGATGAGGGTTACGTCGGTCTCGTGGCCGACCGCGGCGATCAGCGGGATCATGCTCGCGGCCGCCGCGCGTACCACGATCTCCTCGTTGAACGACCACAAATCCTCGAGCGAACCGCCGCCGCGGGCGACGATGAGGAGATCGGGCCTTCGCATCGGTCCTTCGAGGGGAAGCGCGTTGAAGCCGTGGATTGCGGCGGCGACCTCCTCGGCGCAGCCATCGCCCTGTACGCGCACCGGCCATACGATCACCTGGCGCGGGAAGCGGTCGGCGAGCCGATGCAAAATATCGCGGATCACTGCGCCCGTCGGCGACGTCACCACGCCGATGCGCTCCGGTAAAAACGGCAGGAGCTGCTTGCGCGCGGCATCGAACAGGCCTTCGGCGGCGAGTTTCTTCTTGCGCTCCTCGACGAGCGCCATCAGCGCGCCGATCCCCGCCGGCTCGAGCGTCTCGATGACGATTTGGTATGTCGACTTGCCGGGATAAGTCGTCAACCGGCCGGTGACGAGGACTTCCAGCCCTTCCTCGGGCTTGATGCGCATGCGCGCGAGTGCGCTCCTCCAGACCACCGCATCGATTTTTGCGCCTTCATCCTTGAGCGCGAAATAGCAGTGGCCGGAGGAATGCGGTCCGCGAAAGCCGGAAATTTCCCCGCGCACGCGCACGTAGCCGAAGGCATCCTCGACCGTCCTTTTCAGGGCCGCCGAGAGCTCGGAGACCGTCCATTCCGGGATATTGAGGCGCGCTGGCTCGCTCATTTGCGGGGGCAGGTGAATCAACTTATCGGCGCGGCGTCAACCGTCCGGCGTGTCGACCCTCGATTACAAGACCGCCTGCTAGGCGGTTTTGGCGTCATATTGGTCATCGGTAACATGCTCGAGCCAGGTGACGTGCTTGCCGTCGAGATGTTCTTGCAGCGCGATGTGCATCATCGCGGTGTCGGGACCGGCGCCGTGCCAGTGCTTTTCTCCGGGCGCGATCCACACGGTGTCGCCGGGGCGGATTTCCCGCACCGGGCCGCCCCACAGCGCCACCCGCCCCACGCCGGAGATGACGTGCAAGGTCTGGCCGAGCGGGTGGGTGTGCCATGCGGTGCGTGCGCGCGGCTCGAAGCGCACGAAGGCGCCGCGGATGCGCGCCGGCGCCGGCGCTTCGATGATCGGGTCCTGCCACACCGTGCCGGTGAACGAGTCGGCCGGGCCACGACGCGAAGGCACGGAGCCCAACGGTTTGATGTCCATGGCTGGGGTTCCTCTCTGCACGTTCTTCCTTCGTCGTCGTAGCACCGATAGGCGCACGGCAGAAGACCGCGTTTCGTCAATGGCGCAGACCCGGTTGTCCACGCGGTGGCCTAGGGCGGCACGGCTCGCTTGCGATGCAAAAGGACCGTGCTACACCAGCCGGCGAAAATTCTTCCGGCGGTCGAGCGGCTCCCTCGCATGAACATCCTGCTTCTCGGCTCGGGCGGACGCGAGCACGCGCTGGCGTGGAAGCTCGCGGCGAGCCCGCTGGTCGGCAAGCTCTATTGCGCGCCCGGCAGCGCCGGCATCGCGCGCGAGTGCGAAGTGGTCGCGCTCGATATCGCCGACCACGCGGCAGTGAGCGCGTTCTGCAGGGCGCAAAAGATCGACCTCGTCGTCGTCGGGCCGGAGGCGCCGCTCTGCGCCGGCATCGTCGACGATCTTACCGCGGCGGGCATCAAGGCCTTTGGTCCGAGCCGGGAGGCGGCGCGGCTGGAAGGCTCCAAGGCTTTCGCCAAGGACCTCTGCAGGGACAACGACATTCCGACCGCCGCGTATGCACGCTTCAGTGCGGCCGCGCCGGCCAAGGCCTACCTGCGCGCGCAAGGCACGCCGATCGTCGTGAAGGCGGACGGGCTTGCCGCCGGCAAGGGCGTCGTCATCGCCGGCTCCCTTGCCGAAGCGGATGCCGCGATCGACATGATGTTCGGCGGTGGACTGGGCGCAGCCGGCGCCGAGGTGGTGATCGAGGAGTTCTTGCAAGGGGAGGAAGCCTCTTTTTTCGCGCTGTGCGACGGCGAGACCGCAATCGCGCTCGCCTCGGCGCAGGACCACAAGCGCGCTTTCGACGGCGACGAGGGCCCGAACACCGGCGGCATGGGGGCCTATTCGCCGGCGCCGGTGATGACGCCCGAGATGTCGCGCCGCGCGATGGACGAGATCGTGCTTCCCACCGTGCGGGCGATGAAGGCGCGCGGCGCGCTCTACAAGGGCGTGCTCTATGCCGGCCTCATGATCACCGCCGAGGGGCCGAAGCTCATCGAATACAACGTGCGGTTCGGCGATCCGGAATGTCAGGTGCTGATGCTGCGCCTGATGTCGGATTTGCTGCCCGCGCTGCTCGCGAGTTGCGACGGAATGCTCAAAAATTTCGATCTGCGCTGGTACCCGGACGCGGCCTTGACGGTGGTGATGGCGGCCAAGGGCTATCCTGGCGCCACCGCCAAGGGATCGCCGATCGAAGGGCTCGAGGCCGCGGCCAAGGTCGAGGGCGTCCAAATCTTCCACGCCGGCACCAAATCGGAAGGCGGAAAGATCCTCGCCAATGGCGGGCGGGTGCTCGACGTCTGCGCGCTCGGCAAGACCGTCGGCGAGGCGCAAACGCGCGCCTACCGGGCGGTCGATCGGATTCGCTGGCCCGATGGCTTCTGCCGCCGCGACATCGGGTTTCGGGCTGTGGAGCGGGAGACGGCGCGGCAGTAGAACTCTGGCGTCCTCCTCGGGCGAGACTGAGCGGATACCGCGCAAGGAGTTCTCGTGCCTGACCTCGCTGATCTTTATCCCGGCTTCGCCTCGCACTGGATTGACACGTCGGCCGGGCGCATCTTCGCGCGCAGCGGCGGCGACGGCCCGCCGCTCCTTTTGCTGCATGGTTATCCCCAGACCAACGTGATGTGGCACCGCGTGGCGGGAGCGCTCGCGGCGCGTTTTCGCCTGATCATTCCCGATTTGCCCGGCTATGGCTGGTCCGACGCGCCGGCCGCCGATGCTTCGCACGCGCCCTACACCAAGCGCGCCATGGCGGCGGTGATGATCCAGGTGATGGAGGCGCTCGGCCATGCGCGCTTTCGCCTTGCCGGACACGACCGCGGCGGCCGCGTCGCTTACCGGCTCGCTCTCGACCACCCGGGCCGGCTCGAACAGCTCGCCGTGCTCGACATCGTGCCGACTTGGGCGATGTGGCACCGCATGGATGCGCGGCTCGCCAATCGCGCCTGGCACTGGATGTTCCTCGCGCTTCCCGCGCCGTTCCCGGAGCGGATGATCGGCAAGGATCCGCTGTATTTTTTCGACACGCGCGCGGCGGCCGGAACCAAGATCAGGGATCTCACGGCCTTCGATCCGCGCGCGCTCGCCCACTACCACGCCTTCTTCAACGATCCCGTGCGCATCCGCGCGACCTGCGAGGACTACCGCGCCGGCCGCACCACCGATCTCGCGCACGATGAGGAGACCCGCGCGACCGGGGAGAAAATCGCCTGCCCCTTACTTGCGATCTGGGGCGCGGCGGGCGGCATCCCGGCCGACACCGATGATCCCCTCGCGACCTGGCGCGAGTGGGCCACCAACGTGCGCGGCTTTGCCATCGACTGCGGGCACTATCTCGCCGAGGAGGCGCCGGAGGCGACGGCCAAGGCGCTGCTCGACTTTCTTGCTTGGCCGCCGGCCCCACAACGGATTCGAGAACAGGGTTAAGCGCTCGTAAAAACGCCTAGCGGTCAGCAGTCGCCGGGCCTCATCGAGCCCGCGGTTTGAACGATTCTTGCCGCAATTCCCGAACGGTTCTTGCCGCAATCGCTGAACCATTGTTGCCGCAATCAAGATGCTTGCTTGCAGGCGCGTCGGGGGACGTACGTCGCGCTTGGCGGCTCCTGCCAGAGGCGGCGGGGCGTAGGGAGTGGGGGGCGTATTGGTTCAATGGGGGATGCGCGCGATTCCGTTTGGAATCGCGGCAATGCTTCTGGGGTTCGCCCTTAAATCGGCGGGGACGCAGGCCGGGCCGGCAGAAACGGACGTGCCCGCGCCGCGTATGTCGGTTTTCGGCACCATCCATCCCGAGATTTTCCGGCTCAGCGCGCCGTTGGGATCAGGCTCGCCGGCCGAGCGCGTACGCTTGGCAAGCGTCGAACCGCTGGTCGGATTCGATGTTTTGACCAACGGCCGCGGCATGCTGCCGGAGGCCTCCGCGCCGGCGTGTCGCAATGCGCCGTTCGAGGATCGCTTCGCTGCGCTGGAGGATCACGCCGCGCCGTTCGACAAACGCTTCGCCTCGACCGGTGATTGTCCCGCGTCCTTCGATGAGAGTCTCGCCTCCGCGATGGAGGTGCTCGCGAGCACTCTGCGATTGCCGGCAGCGCGGGAGGTGCCCAAGAAGCGAGCCGATGCGCCGCAAGGAGCTCTCGCCAAGCCGCAGCTTCGGCTAGGCCCAACGCGCAATGACGTCGCGGTCGAGGATGACGGCCGCACCGCGATCTACGACATCACGGCGCGTACCGTGTACCTGCCGAGCGGCCGCCGCCTCGAGGCCCATTCCGGCCTCGGCGGCTTCATGGACAATCCGCGCCACGTGCACGTGAGGATGCACGGGGCAACGCCGCCGAATCTCTACAACCTCACTTTGCGCGAGCGAATGTTTCACGGCGTTCGCGCCATCCGCCTCAACCCCGTCGATGGCAGCAGGATGTATGGTCGCGCCGGCATCCTCGCCCACACCTACATGCTCGGCCCGAATGGCCAGTCGAACGGCTGCGTGTCCTTCAGCAACTATCCCGAGTTCCTCAACGCCTTCCTCAAAGGCGAGGTTACTCGCCTCGCCGTGGTCGAGCGGCTTGACAGCCCGCCGGGCAGGCTCGCTGCAGGACAATTGCCGCAGCCAGTCAAAGACCTGTGGAAGACGGCGGATCGCGTGCGCGAATATGCCGCCGTTGCCACCGCTGACGCGCGCCCCGAGGAGGCCCAACGCTCTGGCAGCGGCGCGGTCTCCACCCCAGCCAGTTGGTAGGCCCCTGCTGACCTCGTGTAGCGCGACAGCGCATCTGCGGGCGCGACCTGCCAAATTGCGCGCAATTCTGGCTTGATCTGCAGACCCAGCGCGCGCAGCCCGGTTGAGCGAAGCGAGGGCCCGCATGCTGCATGCGGGGAGATTTCGTAGGTCGCGCAGGCTGCGGATTGCGAGCCCCTGAGCGCAGTGCTTAGAGCGACGACATCACTTTGCTCCCGCTCTGAGCGAGTCGTGCAGGGAGCGCGTTGACCCGCAAAATTTGCCGCTCCTCTCTTGCGTCGTGTCCGGGTCAGCGGGTCTTCGTCATCGGGGCTTTACACTCCTGCCCGTAAGGTACCCCCGATTCGCCGAGCGAGATCGATCGCCGGTGCAAGCGCGTCAGACGCACGATCGAGCGGCCGCCCGCACTGCCGCTCCAGATGCGGTGGCCGAGGGGTCGCTGGGACAGGCTCGGTCAACCGTGCAGCCGTAGAGGTCATGAATTGACCGGATGGTTTGCCCTTTTGCTCGCTGGATTGTTGGAGATCGCCTGGGCGATCGGCCTGAAATATTCGGATGGCCTGACCCGGCTGTGGCCGAGCGTCGCAATGCTGATCGCTATTGCGCTGAGTTTCGCGCTGCTCGGATTTGCCCTGAAGTCGGTTTCCTTTGGAACCGCCTATGCCTTGTGGACGGGGATCGGTGCCGCCGGAACCGTGATCATCGGCATGCTGGCGTTCGGCGAATCGGCGAGCGTCTTGCGCGTGACCTGTCTCAGTCTGATCATTGCCGGAATGGTCGGCCTCAAGCTGACATCCGACCATTGAGACCTCGGCCGCGGTCGACCATTGCGACCACTCCCGTCCGAGATAAAGCGGCCCGGTGCCGGCCTATTTCCGCAGTACCTCCCGGGAGCGCAAATCGGCGAAGCCGCAGCTGGCAGGCATGACGGTTCGTTTGTGGTTCGCTATGAACCAAAGCTGCCCTAACTCATGAAGGCCGCGCCGCAGACGTATCGCCATGCCGCCGATCGATCGCCAAGCCGCGTTTTCCGGCACCAAAGAAGTTAGCACCGTGCTCGCGCTCGATGCCGCGCGGCTCGAAGCCTTTCTCGCGTCGCGCCTGCGGGATTTCGCGCCTCCGCTCACCGTGCACCAATTCAAGGGCGGGCAATCCAATCCCACCTATCTTCTCGAAACACCTGCGCGCCGCTACGTGTTGCGGCGCAAGCCGCCGGGCAAGCTGCTCCCATCCGCGCACGCGGTGGACCGCGAGTTCCGCGTGATCAGCGCGCTCCATGCGCAAAAATTTCCAGTCGCCGAACCGGTGCTCTACTGCGATGACGCGAGCGTCGCCGGCACGCCGTTCTATGTCATGGCGCATGTCGAGGGCCGCGTCGTCTGGGAGCCGCACATGCCGGGTGCCGAAGCCACCGAGCGGGCGGCGATCTACGACGCCATGAACGCGACGCTGGCGCGGCTCCATTCATTCGATCCGGCCGCGCTCGGGCTTTCCGACTTTGGCCGCGGCGACAACTATGTCGCGCGCCAAGTCGAGCGCTGGTCCAAGCAATATCGCGCCTCGGAAACCGAGCGCATCGAAGAGACGGAGCGGCTGATCGCCTGGCTCCCCGCGCATCTGCCGCCGCCCGCGCCGGTCCGCCTCGTGCACGGCGATTACCGCCTCGACAACATTATTCTTGCACCCGCGCGGCCGGAAATCCGCGCCGTGCTCGATTGGGAGCTCTCGACCCTGGGCGACCCGCTTGCCGATCTCGCCTACCATCTCATGCAGTGGAATATGCCGCCATCGGAGACCGGCGCCGGCGTCGGCACGCTTCTTGGCCATGATCTTGCTCGCCTCGGCATTCCCGAGCGCGCGGTCTATGTGGACGCCTATGTGGCGCGCACCGGGCTCGATCCGCGGCCGCATCTATCGGTCTATCTCGCCTACAATTTCTTCCGGCTCGCGGCGATCTTTCAAGGCATCGTCGGGCGCGTGCGCGACGGCACGGCAACGAGCGAGAACGCCGCCGCCATGGCCCCGCTGGTGCGTCCGCTCGCGCTCAAGGCCTGGGAATTTGCCCGCGAGGCCGGCGCGCGATGAAAACCTTTGCCCTTGCGCTCGGCGGTGGTGGCGCGCGCGGGCTCGCCCACATCGCCGTGCTCGAGGCGCTCGACGAGATGCGCATCAGGCCCGCGGCCATCGCCGGCACCTCGATCGGCTCCTGGATCGGCGCGGCCTATGCGGCGGGGATGTCGGGCAAAGACATCCGCCGCTTCGTCATCACGCTCGCGCACGATCGCGCCGAGGTCTTTCGGCGCCTGATCGCGACCCGCGCCGGCACGTTCGCCAATCTCGTCAACCTGGGCTTCGGCAGCGCCACGCTGGTCGATGCGGAAAAATTCTGCCAGCAGTTTCTGCCCGCTAAGCTGCCGGACGATTTCGCCGACCTCGAAATTCCGTTGACCATCATCGCCACCGACCTCTACCGCCGCCAGCAGGTGGTGTTCTCCTCCGGCGCGCTCAAGCCCGCGCTCGCCGCCTCGATCGCGCTGCCGGCGGTGATGCGGCCGGTCGTTATCGCGGACCGAATCCTCATCGATGGCGGCGCAACCAATCCACTGCCATTCGAAGAGCTGCGCGGGTGCGCCGACACCGTCGTGGCGGTGGATATTTCCGGCGCGCCGGCGGACGAGCGGCGCGATATTCCCAATCCCTGGGAGTGTCTGCTCGCAACCGTCCTTGTGATGGCCAACGCCATTACCGCGGAGAAGGTCAAGCGCGGCGCCCCCGATCTCATCGTGCGCCCGAACGTCGGCGCCTTTCGCGCGCTCGATTTCCTGCAGGCGAGCGCGATCCTGCGCGCCGCCGAGCCCGTCAAAGCGGAGCTCAAGGAGAAACTGGCGGCGCTGCTGGAGGGGTGAGTTCGTGTAAGCGCCGTCCCCGTGCAAGCGGGGACCCATAACCACCGGATCTGGAATTTGGGTCTCCACTTTCGCGGAGGCGACGGGCAGCGTTGCGATCGCGAGTGATCATCACGGCTAGGTCCCGGCTTTGCGCCTGCGCGTACTTTCACCGCCGCACGGCGAAAAAGCCCCGCAACAACGCCGCCGCTTCGCTCTCGCCGATGCCGCCATAGACGTCCGGCCGATGCAGGCACGTGGGCGCGCAGAAGTAGCGCACGCCGTTCTCGACCGCGCCGCCCTTGGGATCCGCGGCGCCGTAATAGAGCCGCCGGATGCGCGCGAACGAGATCGCCGCCGCGCACATGGTGCAGGGTTCGAGCGTGACGTAGAGATCGCAGTCGACGAGCCGCTCGCTGCCGAGCGCCTCCGCCGCCCGGCGGATCGCCACCATCTCGGCATGCGCGGTAGGATCGCGTTCGGCGAGGGTGCGATTGCCGGACTGCGCGATGACTTCCTCGTCGCACACGATCACGCAGCCGATCGGCACCTCGCCGGCCTCGGCCGCCACGCGCGCCTCCTCGAGCGCCAGGTCCATGAAGGTCTGCGTGTCAGTCATCGATTTTCAGTCGCCCGCAATCCGCCGTCATCTCCGCGCAAGCGGGGACACATGACCACCGTCTCCGGAATATGGTTCCCCGCTTTTGCGGGGACGACGTGACGTCGAATGAATCAACGGGATCCCGCCTCAGAGTACTGATTACCGATCCCCGATCTGCTATCACGCCGCGGCTTGAGCAGCGAGCCCGAGGATGAGGCCTGACCAAGAGAAAAGTCCGGCGCACGAGCGCATTGCCAAGGTGATCGCGCGCGCCGGCCTGTGTTCGCGCCGCGAAGCCGAGACGTGGATCGCCGCGGGACGGGTTGCGGTCAACGGCAAGGTGATCGCCTCACCGGCGCGCAACGTCACGACCGCGGATCTCATCGCCGTCGACGGCCGCGAGCTTCCGCGGCGCGAGCGCACGCGGCTCTTCCTCTACCATAAGCCGCGCGGGCTCTTGACCGCGCACGCCGATCCCGGCGGCCGGCCGATCATCTTTTCCGCCTTGCCCAAGGGCTTGCCGCGCCTCATCAGCGTCGGCCGGCTCGACATCAACACCGAGGGGCTGTTGCTGCTCACCAACGACGGCGCGCTCGCGCGCATCCTCGAACTGCCGGCAACCGGCTGGCTGCGCCGCTATCGCGTGCGCGCCTACGGCCGCGTCGCCCAAGAGCAGCTCGACGGGCTGCACGCCGGCATCACCATCGATGGTATCCGCTATGGTCCCATCGCGGCTACGCTCGAGCGCGCGCAAGGCAGCAATGTCTGGCTCACCTTTGCGATGCGCGAGGGCAAGAACCGCGAGGTCAAGAACGTGCTCGGCCACCTCGGGCTCAAGGTCAACCGGTTGATCCGGGTGTCGTTCGGCCCGTTCCAGCTCGGCGAGCTTGCGGCCGGCGCGATCGCCGAGGTGAAAACGCGCACCTTGCGCGATCAGCTCGGCGAGCGCCTTGCGGCCGTGGCGGGCGTGGATTTCTCCGCGCCGATCGGTCAGCTGGAGCCGCCGGCTGCGCCGCCCCCGGACGCCACCAACCGCTCGCGACACGCGCCGCCGCACCAGAGCAACACGAAACGCAAGCGTCGCCGCATCGATTCCGAGCGCATCGGCCAGCCCGAACTCGCGCGCAGGGAGAAACGGCGCGGCCGCCGCAGCCGCGCGCCGGGGGAAACGCGCTGATGCGCATCGTCGGCGGGCGCTTGCGCGGCCGTACGCTCGCCGCGCCCAAGTCGCACGCGATCCGGCCGACTGCCGACCGGCTGCGCGAGGCGCTGTTCAACATCCTCGTCCACGCCTATGGCGATCCCGTGAGTGGCGCCCGCGTGCTCGACCTCTTTGCCGGCACCGGCGCGCTCGGGCTCGAGGCGCTCTCGCGTGGCGCCGTCTTCGCGCTGTTCATCGATAACGGCGCCGCGGCGCGCGCGCTCCTGCGCGAGAACGTCGAGGCATTGGGCTTGGGTGGCGTCACGCGCATTTTCCGCCGCGACGCAGTCAATCTCGGCGACATCCATCCGCTGCCGCCGTTCTCGCTCGCCTTCCTCGATCCGCCCTACGGACAGGGGCTCGCGGAGCGCGCGCTCGCCGCGGCGCGCGCCGGCGGCTGGCTCATCCCCGGTGCGCTTGTCGTGGTGGAGGAGGCCGCGAGCGCGTCTTTCACCGCACCCGCGGGCTTCGATGAGCTAGAGCGCCGGCGCTACGACGACACCGCGCTCCTCGTGCTTCGGCACCGCGGATGACGCGCGCACACCCCACGCGCCACGAGCGCAATCCAATGCGCTAGTAGCGGCAGCGAATTCTTCTCCGTTCGTCCCCGCGCAGGCGGGGACCCAGAGCTATAGACTGGGGCCCCTGGATTCCCGCTTGCGCGGGAATGAGCGGTCGAGGGACTGCGTGTCAATCCTCGCTCACCCCGCTCGCCTTGATGGGAGCCGCCCAGCGCGCGATCTCGCTCGGCACGAATTTCGCCAAATACTCGGGCGTCCGCCGCTCCGCCGGCGGGATGGTCACGCCGATGCTCTTGAACCGCTCGCGCACGGCCGGCGCCTCCACCGCCGCGTCGACCGCTTCGGCAAGGCGCCGCACGATTTGATCGGGCGTTCCCTTCGGGAAGGAGAGCGCGCCCCAGCTGCCGCAGTCGAGCCCGGACAGGCCCTGCTCCTGCGCGGTCGCGAGCCCTTCGAGACCGGGCGCGCGATCGAGCCCGAGCGTCGCGATCGCTTTCACCGTGTCGGCTTCGATCTGCGGCAGCGCGGTCGAAATCTGCTCGGCCATGAAGTCGATGCGTCCGCCCATGAGATCCTGCATCGCCGGCGCCGAGCCGCGATAGGGCACGTGCGTGATCTTGGTGCCCATGGCGGCGTCGAGCAGAACCGAGCACACATGCATGCCGGAGCCTGCGCCCGCCGAGCCGTACTGCATCTTCCCCTGATTGGCTTTGGCATAAGCCACGAATTCGGAGAGCGTCTTCGCCGGAAGACTTTTCCGCGCGATCAGCACGCGCGCCGAATCGGAAAACAGCGCGACGTGCGCGAAGTCGCTCACCGCGTTGTAGAGCGGCTTCTTGTAGAGCGTCTGGTTGATGGCGAGGACGGCGCTGCCCGAGAGGAGCACGGTGTAGCCGTCCGGCGAAGCTTTGGCGACGCGGCTTGCGCCGGTCATGCCGCCCGCCCCGGCGACGTTCTCCACCACCACCTGCTGGCCCAAAACTTCGCTCAACCGTGCCGCGAGAATGCGCCCGAGCGTGTCGATGGGCCCGCCGGCGGCGTAGGGGACGACCATGATCATGGGCCGGTTCGGCCAATCCTGCGCGCTCGCCAACGGCGTTAGCAGCAGCGCGACTGCGGCCGCGCCAATCGCCTTGCGCATGTTTTCCTCCCGCGCGTCGAACGCGCACTCCGATCTTCTCACTCCGCGCTGATACCGGCCTCGCGGATCGGCTTTGCCCAGCGCGCGATCTCCGCCGGGACAAACTGGGCGAGGTATTCCGGCGTGCGGTGTTCCGCCGGCACGATTTCGAGCCCGAGCTCCTCGAGCCGGCTGCGGATGACGGGATCATCGAGCGTCTCGCTCATCGCCTTGTTGAGCTTGCGCACGATCGCCTCCGGCGTGCCTTTCGGAAAAAAGAACGCGTTCCACACGCTTGCCTCGACCCCGCGCAAGCCTTGCTCGCCGGTCGTTGCGACATCGGGAATGATCGCCACGCGCTTCTCCGCCATCACCGCAATGGCTTTGATGGCGCCCTGCTTGGCTTGCGCTGCGCCGCTCTGGATGGTGGCGCACATGTAATCGATACGGCCGCCGACGAGGTCCTGCATCAGCGGCCCCTCGCCGCGATAGGGAATGTGGGCGATGTTTGCCGCGATCGCGAGGTTGAAAAGGACGCAAGGCAGATGCGTTCCGGAGCCGACGCCGGCCGAGCCGAACTGCGCCGTCCTCTCGTTCGCTTTCAAATACGCGATGAAGTCCTGGAGGTTGTTGGCGGGAAGATCCTTGCGCGCGATCAAGATGCGCGGCGATTCCGACACGAGTCCCACCGGCTCGAAATCGGTCACTGCATTGTAGAGCGGCTTCTTGTAGAGGCTCTGATTGAATGCGTGTGTGCCGGTATTGCCGATGAGGGCCGTGTAGCCGTCCGGGGCGGCCTTGGCGGCGCGCGCGCCGCCGACCATGCCGGCGGCGGCGGCGACGTTCTCGACCACGATTGATTGCCCGAGCAGCTCGCCCATGCGCTGTGCTTGGATACGCGCGCTCACATCGACCCCGCCGCCGGCGGCAAACGGAACGATGAGCGTGATCGGCCGCGCCGGCCAATCCTGCGCGGCGGCATGCGCGCCGAGCGCGATGACCATTGCCGCGGCGATCATCATCCGATGCATGCGCGTCTCCTCTCGCGCCGACACTCGCCCGCCACACGGGCGGGATCAAGTCCGTCGCTGGCACGCCTATCGCCGCCGGGCCAAGCCCGAATCTAGGCCCGCTTTGGGGGCGCGAAGCTGCCGTCGCGGCTCTGCTCATCACGGCAGATATTGCGGGTAGAACGGACATGTCACGGACGTCGCGGGACGGCCGAGTCTGGACCCCAAGGCGACATAGACCGGATCGAAATCCCGCAGCGCACCGGTCTCTTGCCACGGTGTCATGTGCTATCCTTTCGGTTGAAAGCACAGGAGGCGATCAGAAACCGACCTCGATTCAGAACAATTCAGGTCTGACCCAAGGGCGTGCTGGACTGCCCGTGGCAGGCTGAGCGTGTGACCGACGGGGCCGGCCGTGGGTTGGTGCCGTGCCAATTATCGCCCCTGGGGTTGGCGATTGAAATAATAATGGGAGGGTTCGCTAATGGTTGCTCTCAGCGTCAATGGAACGATTCACGAGGTCAACGTCGATCCTGACACCGATTTACTCTGGGTGCTGCGCGACCACATTGGGTTGACCGGCACCAAATACGGCTGCGGCATCAAGCGGTGCGGCGCCTGCACGGTGCATGTTGACGGCGCTGCGGTGCGCTCATGCTCGGTCCCGCTGAGCGGGGTCGCGGGCAAGCAGATCACCACGATCGAGGGGCTCGCGCAGAACGGCGCGCTGCACAAAGTGCAGAAGGCCTGGCTCGAACATGAAGTGCCGCAATGCGGCTATTGTCAGTGCGGGATGATCATGGCGGTCGCGGCGTTGCTCAACGAAAAGCCGAAGCCGACCGATGCCGACATCGACCTCTACATTACCAACATTTGCCGCTGCGGCACCTACCAACAGGTACGCGAGGCGATTCACGCCGCTGCGAACGCGTGAAAAGGAAGGCAGTCATGAATTACATGCGGAAAATGAGTCGCCGAAACTTTGTCGTGACCGCTGCTGCCGCTGGTGGCGGGCTTGCGCTCGGCCTCGATATTCCGCTCGGCGGCCTGCCCGTTACCCGCGCCCAGGAGGGCTCGCCTGAGATCAACGCCTGGGTGGTGGTCAAACGGGACGACACCGTGGTTATCCGCGTTGCCCGCTCGGAGATGGGGCAAGGCACACTCACCGGCCTCTGCCAACTTGTCGCGGAAGAGCTCGAATGCGACTGGTCGAAGGTCACCTGGGAATATCCCACGCCCGGCCAGAGCGTTGCCCGCAAGCGTGTGTGGGGCGACTTTGCGACCGGCGGCAGCCGCGGCATCCGTGACTCGCATGATTACGTGCGCAAGGGCGGCGCAGTCGCGCGCGAGATGCTCAAGCAAGCCGCGGCCAACCAGTGGAAGGTGCCGGTTTCCGAATTGACCGTGGCCAACGGCGTGATCAGGCACCAGACTTCGAACCGCAGCACCACCTACGGCAAGGTGGCGGAAGCTGCTGCCAAGCTTCCGGCGCCGGATCCGAACTCCATCAAGCTCAAGGACCCGAAGGACTGGAAGATCGCCGGCAAGCCGGTGGCGCGGCTCGACATCCTGAACATGATCACCGGCAAGCAGGTCTACGGCGCAGATCTGAAGCTACCCGGAATGCTCACGGCGGCGATCAAGGACTGCCCTGTCTTCGGCGGCACGATCAAGAGCTTCGATGCTGCGAAGGTCACGGGCATGCCGGGCGTCAAGCATGTGCTCCAGGTAGGCGAAACCGGGGTCGCGGTGGTTGCCGACACCTGGTCGCAGGCCAATACCGCGCTGGACGCGCTGCCGATCGTCTGGGACGAGGGCGAGAACGCCAAGGTGTCGAGCGAATCGATCGCAGCGTGGCTGAAGGACGGCCTCGATGCTGAGCAGGCTTTCGTTGGGAACCAGAATGGCGACGCCAAAGCGGCCATCGCGGCAGCCGCAAAAAAGGTTGTGGCGGTCTACGCTTATCCCTACCAGAATCAGGCTCCGATGGAGCCGATGAATGCCACCGCGCGCTACACCGCGGACAAATGCGAGGTGTGGGTGCCGACGCAGAACGGCGAAGCATCATTTGCGGCAGTGCTGGCGGCATCGGGCCTGCCGGCGGAGAAATGCGAGGTCTACAAGATCAATCTCGGCGGCGGCTTCGGCCGGCGCGGAGCCTTTCAGGACTACGTGCATCAGGCGGTCAACATCGCGAAGCAGATTCCCGGCACGCCTGTGAAACTCTTGTGGTCGCGCGAGGAGGATATGACTCATGGCCGCTATCACCCGGTCATGCAGTGCAAGCTCGTGGGGGCGTTCGACAAGGACAACGCGCTGAGCGGCCTGCACATGCGGCTCTCAGGGCAATCAATCCTTGCCAGTGTGCGTCCGCAAATCCTGGAACAACAGAAGGGTCGTGACCCGCTGACGTTCCAGGGCGTTTTTGAGTCCGGCGAGCACGCATTTGGTTATACGATCCCGAACTTGCTGATCGACCACGCCATGCGGAACCCGCACGTGCCTCCGGGATTCTGGCGCGGCGTGAACATCAACCAGAACTGCATCTTCCTGGAATGCTTCATGGACGAGCTCGCCCAGGTGGTCGACCAGGACCCGCTCGAATTCCGCCGCAAGCTCATGATCAAGCACCCGCGGAATCTCGCCGTGCTCAACGCGGTGGCCGAACGCATCGGCTGGGACAAGCCGGCACCCCAAGGCATCTATCGTGGGCTCGCACAAATGATGGCTTACAACAGCTACGTGGCGGCGGCAGCGGAGATTTCTGTCACCGGCGGCAACAAGATCAAGATCCACCGCATCGTCGGCGCCATCGACTGCACCTACGCGGTCAACCCGGCGCAGATCGACCGGCAGGTGGCGGGCTCGTTCGTCTACGGCCTGTCCGCGCTGTTCTATCAAGAGTGCACCGTCGAGGACGGCCGCATCGTGCAAACGAACTTCGACAACTACAACTCGATGCGCATTGCCGAAATGCCGAAGGTCGAATCGATCGTCATGCCGTCCGGCGGCACCGGCGCCTGGGGCGGCGTGGGCGAGTCGACGATCTGTGTGGCGGCGCCCGCGGTGCTCAATGCCTACTTCAGGGCGACGGGCCAGCGCATCCGCTCGTTCCCGCTGAAGAACCACAATATCCAGATGGCTTGACGCCACCCTTACATTATCGTCCGGGCTGCTCAGCATCGCCGACGAGGTGATCGAATAGCGACGTCCCTTGCGGCGGTGCATGAGTCCGCTTTTGGGCGTGCGCCGTGAAAAGGCGGCGCTTTCCAGTGGGTGCAAGCCCCACCCGGCAACCGCTCCAGCCGGAAGCAACCGGAGCAGTCATGGAGGTAACGAA